>APMI01036589.1_pt1 | contig 18567 bp, 19 predicted proteins | sample 667938 | NCBI WGS metagenome assembly APMI01 (sample SAMN01084076, study PRJNA167559) | wastewater metagenome | biome: Wastewater | place: Denmark: Ejby Moelle, Odense | collected 2011-11-28 | reverse complement strand
AGGAGAAGGGGCATCGCTCCGGTACGGAGAACCCGGCCGCGCTCGCCGGCTTCGCTGCTGCCGCGCGTGCGGCAGTCGCCGGCCTCGTTGAGCGCAACGCCCGGATCGCCGGCCTGCGCGATGCGCTGGAGGCGGGCATGCGGCTTACGGCAAACGACATCATCATCCACGGGGCGGAGGGCGAGCGCATCGCCAACACGTCCTTCTTCAGCCTTCCGGGCCTCAAGTCCGAGACGGGGCAGATCGCCTTCGATCTCGAAGGCATCGCGCTTTCGGCGGGGTCCGCCTGCTCTTCCGGCAAGGTCGGACAGAGCCATGTGCTGACGGCCATGGGGTTCGATGCCGCGCTGGGCGGGCTTCGCGTTTCGCTTGGCCCGGCTTCGACGCAGGCGGATGTGGACCGATTTCTGGCCGCTTTCTCGCGCGTCGTCTCGCGGCGGCGCCTGACCGGGAACGCGGCCTGAAGGAATCTTGCGGAAACGCGAGTTTTCGCTTGCCAAAGGGTGGGAAAAGCCGCCTTTGGCGCTTACATAACCGGCGGCTCACCGCCACCCGTTAACAAGCTGCCGGACCTTGTCTCCGGCGAGATTGGAGAACGATATGCCTGCGGTGCAGGAAACGATCGATCAGGTCCGTCAGATTGACGTCGACCAGTACAAATACGGCTTCGAGACGAAGATCGAGATGGACAAGGCCCCGAAGGGTCTTTCCGAGGATATCATCCGCTTCATCTCCGCCAAGAAGAGCGAGCCGGACTGGATGCTCGAATGGCGTCTCGACGCCTATCGCCGCTGGCTCACCATGGAAGAGCCCACCTGGGCGCGCGTCGATTATCCCAAGATCGACTTCAACGATCTCTATTACTATGCCGCTCCGAAGAACCAGAGCGGCCCGAAGTCGCTCGACGAGGTCGATCCGGAGCTTTTGAAGACCTATGAGAAGCTGGGCATTCCGCTGCGCGAGCAGGAAATCCTCGCCGGCGTCGAAAAGTCCAAGATCGCGGTCGACGCCGTCTTCGATTCCGTCTCGGTCGTCACGACCTTCAAGGAAGAGCTGAAGAAGGCCGGCGTGATCTTCATGTCGATCTCCGAGGCCATCCGCGAATATCCCGACCTCGTGAAGAAGTATCTCGGCTCCGTCGTTCCGGCGACCGACAATTTCTACGCCACGCTGAACACGGCCGTCTTCACCGACGGTTCCTTCGTCTTCGTGCCGAAGGGCGTTCGCTGCCCCATGGAACTGTCCACCTACTTCCGTATCAACGAGAAGAACACCGGCCAGTTCGAGCGCACGCTGATCATCGCGGAAGAAGGCGCTTACGTGTCCTACCTCGAAGGCTGCACCGCGCCGCAGCGTGACGAGAACCAGCTTCACGCCGCCGTGGTCGAACTCGTCGCGCTCGACGATGCCGAAATCAAGTATTCCACCGTCCAGAACTGGTATCCGGGCGACAAGGAAGGCAAGGGCGGCATCTACAACTTCGTGACGAAGCGCGGCGATTGCCGCGGCAAGAACTCGAAGATTTCGTGGACGCAGGTCGAGACCGGCTCGGCGATCACCTGGAAATATCCCTCGTGCATCCTGCGCGGCGACGGTTCGCGCGGCGAGTTCTACTCGATCGCCGTTTCCAACGGCCATCAACAGATCGACAGCGGCACGAAGATGATCCATCTCGGCAAGAACACGTCGAGCCGCATCGTCTCCAAGGGCATTTCCGCCGGCTTTTCCAACAACACCTATCGCGGCCAGGTCTCGGCCCACCGCAAGGCAGAGAACGCGCGCAACTTTACCCAGTGCGACTCGCTTCTGATCGGCGACAAGTGCGGTGCGCATACCGTGCCCTATATCGAGGCGAAGAACGCGACCGCCCAGTTCGAGCACGAGGCGACCACCTCGAAGATTTCCGAAGACCAGCTCTTCTACTGCCTGCAGCGCGGCATCCCGACCGAAGCGGCGATCGCGCTGATCGTCAACGGCTTCGTCAAGGAAGTCATCCAGGAGCTGCCGATGGAATTCGCCGTCGAGGCGCAGAAGCTGATCGGCATCTCGCTGGAAGGAAGTGTTGGCTGACATGGATACGGCGCAACTCATAGACCAAGTGGCGACACCGATTGGAGTCGCGTTCGTCATCCTTTTCGTACTGCGCCGAAAGCGGCCTAATGCGGAGAGATTGAGTTGGACAATGAGCCTCGTGGGAGCGGTGCTCGGAGGGCTAGTGTTTTTCGCGCTGAAGCGAGTCATCTAAACCGCCCTTCGTTCTTCGCCTTGTAAATATGCCGGGCCGATTCCGCCCGAAGACACAGGAACAACGCAATGCTTGAAATCAAGAACCTGCACGCCCGCATCGCCGAAGACGGCACCGAGATCATCCGCGGCCTGAACCTCACCGTGAAGGCCGGCGAAGTCGCCGCCATCATGGGCCCGAACGGCTCCGGCAAGTCGACGCTCTCCTACATCCTCTCCGGCCGCGAGGACTATGAAGTCACCGAGGGCGACATCCTCTATAACGGCGAGAGCATTCTGGAACTCGATCCGGCCGAGCGCGCCTCCAAGGGCATCTTCCTCGCCTTCCAGTACCCGGTCGAAATCCCGGGCGTCGCCACCATGCAGTTCCTCAAGGTCGCGATGAACGAGCAGCGCAAGGCGCGCGGCGAGGACGAGCTGACGACGCCGGACTTCATGCGCCGCGTCAAGGAAGCTTCCGCCGAACTGAAGATTGCGCCGGAAATGCTGCGCCGTCCGCTGAATGTCGGCTTCTCCGGCGGTGAGAAGAAGCGTGCCGAAATCCTGCAGATGTCGCTGCTGGAACCGAAGCTGTGCGTTCTCGACGAGACCGATTCCGGCCTCGACATCGACGCCCTGAAGATCGTCGCCGATGGCGTCAACGCGCTGCGTTCGCCGGACCGCGCCGTCATCGTCATCACGCATTACCAGCGCCTGCTCGACTACATCGTGCCGGATACGGTCCACGTTCTCTACAAGGGCCAGGTCATCAAGTCCGGCGACAAGACGCTGGCGCACGAGCTGGAAGCCAACGGTTATGCCGACATCATCGGTGCTGCCGCCTGACGGCACGGTGAAGGAGTGATCCCATGAACATGCAGACAGGCATGAAGCTTTCGGTCGCCGAAACCGCGCTTTGCGAAGCCTATGACAACGCCATCGGCGACCTGCCGGGCGACGGCGCGGTTCTGGCCGCCCGCGACACGCTGATCAGCGACTTCAAGGCCGCCGGCCTTCCGACGCGCCGCGTGGAAGCCTGGCACTATACGGACCTCAAGGCGCTGCTGCGCGCCGTTCCGGCCTTCGACCCGGCGGCTTCGGTCGCCAAGGTCGGTCCGCTGGTCGAGGGCTCGGCCGTGCTTTCGGTCGCCAACGGCCTTGCCGACGCCCGTGCGACGGCCCAGGGCGTGACGGTTCGCGCCGCCGCTGCCGGCCTTGCCGCCCGTGACGGCGACGACGCCATCGGCCGCATCAACGGCGCCTTCGTGCGCGACGGTTTCGTGCTCGACGTGCCGGCCGGCATGGAGCTGGAAGCCCCGCTCGAAATCCAGACGGTCCAGAATGCCGGCCAGACGCATACGCGCTTCCCGGCGACCTTCGGCGCCAATACGAAGGCGACCGTCATCGAGCGCCATGTGGCCGGCGGCGAGAGCGCCGCTTTCGTGACGACGGTCAGCGACATCACGCTTGCCGACGGTGCGGAGATCATCTGGATCATCCTGCAGACGCAGGGCGCGGCGGATACGCATCTCGGCCAGATCCGCATCACGCTCGGCACTGACGCGAAGCTTCGCCTCTATGTGGTCAATGCCGGCGGCAAGCTCGTGCGGCAGGAAATCCATGTGGTCGTTTCGGGCGAGGGCTCGGACCTGACGCTGCGCGGCATCAACCTGCTTGGCGGCGAAACGCACAACGACGTGACCTTCACGGTCGGTCATGACGTGCCCAACACCACGTCGAGCGAAGTCATCCGCAACGTGATCTTCGATCGCGCCCGCGGCGTCTTCCAGGGCCAGATTCGCGTTGCGCCGGATGCGCAGAAGACCGACGCCAAGATGTCGTGCAACACGCTGCTGCTCTCCGACGAAGCCGACTTCTCCGCCAAGCCGGAGCTGGAAATCTTCGCCGACGACGTGCAGTGCGGCCACGGCGCGACCGTGATCGATATCGACCACACGCAGCTCTATTACCTGATGGCGCGCGGCATCCCGGAAAACAAGGCGCGCGCCATGCTGGTCAACGCCTTCGTCGCCGAGATCGTCGAAGAGCTGGAAGACGAGCCGCTGGTCGAAGCGCTGGAAGGCATCATCGCCGCCTGGCTGGAAAAGCACGCCTAGTTTAGGACGATCGAGATGGAACACGCACCTGCACTGGCCTACGACGTCGAGGCGATCCGCAAGGATTTCCCCATCCTGTCGAAAACGGTCTATGGCAAGCCGCTGGTCTATCTCGACAACGGCGCTTCGGCGCAGAAGCCGCAGGTGGTGATCGACGCGGTCGCGCATGCCTATTCGAACGAATATGCCAATGTGCATCGCGGCCTTCATTTCCTGTCGAATGCTGCGACGGATGCCTATGAGGCGGCGCGCGAAAAGGTGCGCCGTTTCCTGAACGCCTCGTCGGTCGACGAGGTGATCTTCACGAAATCCTCGACCGAAGCGATCAACACGGTCGCTTACGGCTACGGCATGCCGAAGATCGGCGAGGGCGACGAGATCGTCCTTTCGATCATGGAGCACCACTCCAACATCGTGCCGTGGCATTTCATCCGCGAGCGGCAGGGCGCCAAGCTCGTCTGGGCGCCCGTCGATGAAACCGGCGCGTTCCAGATCGAAGAATTCGAAAAGTGCCTGACGGAGCGCACGAAGCTCATCGCCATCACGCATATGTCGAATGCGCTCGGCACCATCGTTCCGGTCAAGGAAGTCTGCCGCATCGCCCGCGAGCGCGGCATTCCGGTGCTGGTGGACGGGTCGCAAGGCGCGGTGCACATGCCGGTCGACGTGCGCGATATCGATTGCGACTGGTACGTGATGACCGGCCACAAGCTCTACGGTCCCTCAGGCATCGGCGTGCTCTACGGCAAGATGGACCGGCTGAAAGAGATGCGTCCGTTCCAGGGCGGCGGCGAGATGATCGTCGAGGTGAGCGAGGATATCGTCACCTATAACGATCCGCCGCACCGCTTCGAGGCCGGCACACCGCCGATCGTGCAGGCGATCGGCCTCGGCTATGCGCTGGACTATATGGAGAAGATCGGCCGTGCGGCGATCTCGGCCCATGAGGCCGATTTGCGCGACTACGCCCATGAGCGGCTGTCGGCGATCAATTCGCTGCGCATCTTCGGCACTGCGCCGGGCAAGGGCTCCATCTTCTCCTTCGAGCTGGAAGGTATCCATGCCCATGACGTGTCGATGGTGATCGACCGGGCAGGGGTTGCGGTGCGTGCCGGCACCCATTGCGCCCAGCCGCTCTTGAAACGCTTCGGCGTCACCTCCACATGCCGGGCATCGTTCGGCCTCTACAATACGCGCGCCGAAGTCGATGCATTGGCCGATGCGCTCGACCATGCCCGCAAGTTCTTCGCCTAGGAGCAGGCCCATGTCCCTTGATGCAACGCAAGACAAGATCGACGTCCGCGACGGCATCGTTCATTCGGCGATCCCGGCCGATGAGCTGGCGCGTCTCAGCGACGACGTCATTTCCGCCCTGAAGACGGTCTACGACCCGGAAATCCCGGCCGATATCTTCGAACTCGGCCTGATCTACAAGATCGACATCGAAGACGACCGCATGGTCAAGATCGACATGACGCTGACCGCGCCGGGTTGCCCCGTTGCTGGCGAGATGCCGGGCTGGGTGGAGAATGCCGTGGGCGCCGTGGAAGGCGTGTCCGGCGTCGAGGTCAAGATGACCTTCGATCCGCCGTGGACGCCGGACCGCATGTCGGAAGAGGCGCAGGTCGCTGTCGGCTGGTATTGATCGCTTAACCGCCGATCACTAGATTCAGATTCGGAAACCATCGGGCCTTGAACCCGTCAGGTTGAAGGAGATACGGACCATGGCCTTTGCCGTCATGACACTGACCGATGCGGCGGCGAACCGCGTCAAGGCGATCGTCGACAATGCCGGCGGCGATGCCAAGGGCATCCGCGTCGGCATCAAGAAGGGCGGTTGCGCCGGAATGGAATATTCCGTCGACCTCGTGACCGAGCCCAACGCCAAGGACGACCTGATCGAGCTGAACGGCGCGCGCGTCTGGGTCGCCCCTGAGGCCGTGCTTTATCTTCTCGGCACGCAGATGGATTTCGAAGTGACGACCCTGCGCTCGGGCTTCACCTTCCATAACCCGAACCAGACATCCGCCTGCGGTTGCGGCGAATCGGTCGAGCTGAAGCCGGCCGACCTCGCAGCCCTTGCCGCCGCCGGGCAGCCCACGGTTCGCGCCTGACGGCGTCGGTGCGGGGATTGTGCTCCCGGCACCTTTCCTTCGCTGGTTCTTTTGCCTAGTCTCCGCTACGCGGCATGCGTATGTCGTGCCGGCGTGATCGGCGGGGAGAGAGGCGCGAGCGATGACCGGCTTTGCCGAGGCACTTTACGAAAACCTGCCTTTCCCCGTTCTGATCGTCGATGCCGAGGCGCGCGTCGTCGCTCACAATGCGGCCGCTGCCCGGACTTTCGGTTGGAATCGCGAAGGCCGCAAGCCGCTTCCCCTGGCCGTTATCGACGGCAGCGATCCTGCATCGATCCTTGTCCGCCATGCGTCGGAGGGGCGGGAGAATACGCATGCCTTCTCTTTCCGGCATGAGAGCGGCACGGTCTTCGAGGCAAGCTCTCACGTCATCGCCCTGCCGGATGAAGCGGGTGGCGGCGTGCGCTATGCGCTGCTGCTGCGCAGCCTTCTGAGCGGCGGCAGCCACGGCGAGCAGATCCTGCTCGGCCAGCGCATTGCCGCCGCGCTCGACACGATGACGGAAGGATTTGCGATCTTCGACGCTGCGGAGCGGCTCGTCCTGTTCAACCGCTCTTACAAGGAGCGCTGCGGCGATGCGCGCGATGCCGTGCGTGTGGGGGCGACGCTTGAAAGCATTACCCGCGCCAATATCCGCATCGGAATGTTTCCGGGCCTCGTCGAGGGCACGCCGGAGGCCGAAGCCATGGTGCAGTCGCGTCTTGAGAGCCATCGCAATGCCGGCCGCGGCGGAACCGTCTTCGAGTTCGGCAAGGATCGCTGGATTCGCGGGGAAAGCCACATTTCCGAAACAGGTGACATGGTGGCCATCCGCGTCGATATCTCGGAACTGAAACGCGCCGAGGCGGCGCTGGAGGAGAAGCGGCGCGACTATCTCTCGCTGCTGCAGATCCTGCCGGACATGATCCTGCGCTTCGACAAGAACCTCGTCATCCGCTTTGCCAACGATAAATATGCGAACCGCTTCGGTCTCAGCGCGGAGCAGGTGATCGGGCGAAACCTTGCCGAATTCGCCCGCAACCCGGAACAGCGCGCCCAGCTTGCGCAGGTGACGCGCTATACGCGCGAGGAGCCGGTGCGCTCGCAGGAGGTCTGCAGCGAAGGGCCGAACGGCGAGGAAATATGGGTGCTTTGGACGGCGGTGGCGATCTTCGACGAAGACGGTGTCGCCGAGGTGGTCAGCGTCGGGCGCGATATCACCGAGGCCAAGCGCCAGCAGCAGCAGGTCGAAGCGCAGACCCGCGAGCTGCGCCGCAAGAACGAGGCGCTCGACCAGTTCACGGCGACGGTGTCGCACGACCTGAAGGCCCCGCTTCGCCATCTTTCCATGTTCGCGGAGATGATCTCGGAAGACCTTCACCGCGGCGAGTTCCAGGAACTGCCGCATTACGCCGATCATGTGCGCAAGAGTGCGGCGCGCATGCGCCGCATCATCGACAGCCTACTGGAATTCTCGCAGATCGCCTATCGCATCGCCTCGCCCAAGCCGGTTGCGCTTTCCCGTGTGGTGCAGGATGCGCTGACGCTACTGGAGGGCCATGTGGAGGAAAGCGGCGGCACGGTGGATATCCAGCCGTTGCCCGAGGTGCTCGGCGACCATGAACTGCTCAAACGGCTGGCCCAGAACCTGATCGGCAATGCGCTGAAATATTGCCGGCCGGGCGAAGCGCCAGCCGTACGCATCTATTCCCGGCATGGTCTGCAGGGTATCGACCTCATCGTCGAGGATGACGGGATCGGCATCGATCCCCAGCATGTCGGGCGGATTTTCGAGGTATTCCAGAGACTTCACAGGGACGAGACGGTCTATCAGGGCACGGGTGTCGGCCTCGCACTGGCGCGCCGGATCGTCGAGAGCCACAATGGCGTGATAGCGCTTGACACGAGCTATGCTCCGGGGGCACGCTTCATCGTGACGTTTCCGCAACCCATGAACCCGAGGGGGAGCGATCGTGGCGGGCTCGCCTAGAAAGCTGATCGTGGTCGATGACGATCCCGTGGATGTGCGTTTCGTCATGCGCGCCTTCAGCGATGCCGGCAGTCCTGTAGAGATCACCCATGTGGCGGACGCGGAAATCGCCAGCGACCGGCTCGATAGCGAAGTCTTCGATTATATCCTGCTTGACATCAACATGCCCGGCACCAGCGGCATGGACCTTCTGAAGCGGCTGCGCGGTCGTGCGCGCACGGCGGTGACGCCCGTGATCATGCTGTCCTCTTCGTCGAGTACGCTCGATGTCAACCGCGCCTATGAAAACGGCGCCAATGCCTATGCCGTCAAACCGTCCACGCTCAGCGGCTATCGCGAGTTTGCGGAGGGCTTTACCCGCTTTTGGGTGGACGTCGCCGTCTCGCCCTGATCCTTTCCCTGCCCGAAAATGAAAAGCCCCGGCCGATAGGATCGGCCGGGGCAAAAAGTTTTATCGTGCCGTCTTATTCGGCTGCTTCCGCATAGTCCTCGAGCGGCGGGCAGGAGCAGACGAGGTTGCGGTCGCCGTAGACATTGTCCACGCGGTTGACCGGCGACCAGTACTTGTCGACGCGGAAGGCGCCCGGCGGGTAGCAGGCCTGTTCGCGCGAATAGGGGCGATCCCATTCGCCGACGAGGTCTTCCACCGTATGCGGCGCATTCTTCAGCGGGTTGTTGACCGGGTCCATGCGGCCTTCCTCGATGGCGCGCGCTTCCTCGCGGATCGCCAGCATGGCGTCGCAGAAGCGGTCGATCTCGGCCTTGGTTTCCGATTCCGTCGGCTCGATCATCAGCGTGCCGGCGACCGGCCAGCTCATGGTCGGGGCGTGGAAGCCGCTGTCGATGAGGCGCTTGGCGACGTCGTCGACCGTGACGCCCGCGCTTTCGGCGAGCGGACGCGTGTCGATGATGCATTCATGCGCCACGCGGCCCTTGGCGGACTTGTAGAGCACGTCGTAAGCGCCCTTGAGGCGCGCGGCGATGTAGTTGGCGTTGAGGATCGCCACCTTCGTCGCCTGCGTCAGCCCTTCGCCGCCCATCATCAGGCAGTAGCTCCAGGAGATCGGCAGGATGGAGGCCGAGCCGAAGGGCGCCGCCGACACCGCGCCCGTGCCGCCGAGGCCCGGAATATCCGGATGGCCGGGCAGGTGCGGGGCGAGATGCGCCTTGACGCCGATCGGACCCATGCCGGGACCGCCGCCGCCATGCGGGATGCAGAACGTCTTGTGCAGGTTGAGGTGCGAGACGTCGCCGCCGATATCGCCCGGCCGCGCAAGACCGACCATCGCGTTCATGTTGGCGCCGTCCATGTACACCTGCCCGCCGTGCTTGTGGACGATCTCGCAGACCTCGCGCACGTTCTCCTCGAAGACGCCGTGCGTGGAGGGATAGGTGATCATGCAGCAGGAGAGGTTTTCCGCGTACTGCTTTGCTTTCGCGCGGAAATCGTCCATGTCGATATCGCCGTTTTCCGACACTTTCACGACGACGACCTTCATGCCGGCCATCTGCGCGGAGGCCGGATTGGTGCCGTGCGCGGAGGTCGGTATGAGGCAGACGTCGCGGTGTGTGTCGCCATTGGCGAGGTGGTAGGCGCGGATCGTCAGGAGGCCGGCATATTCACCCTGCGCGCCGGAATTCGGCTGCATGGAGAGGGCGTCGTAGCCGGTGATGTCGCAGAGCTTCTGCGACAGGTCCTCGATGAGATGCCGGTAGCCCTGTGCCTGATCGGCGGGGACGAAGGGATGGATCTCCGAAAATTCCGGCCAGGTGATCGGCAGCATCTCCGCCGTCGCGTTCAGCTTCATCGTGCACGAGCCGAGCGGGATCATCGCACGGTCGAGCGCAAGGTCGCGGTCGGAGAGGCGGCGGATGTAGCGAACCATCTCGCTTTCGGCGCGGTTCATGTGGAAGATCGGATGCGTCAGGTATTCGCTGGTGCGCAGCAGGTCTTCGGGCAGGCGGTAATCCGGTTCGAACTCTGCCACTTCGAAATCGCCGCCGAAGGCGCGCCAGACGGCTTCCAGCGTGACGGGGCGTGAGCGCTCGTCGAGGCTGATGCCGATGCGGTCGTCGCCGATCTTGCGCAGGTTCACCTCTTCCGCGACGGCCGTCTTCAGGATGATGCCCTGCAGCTTGCCGACATGGACGGTGATCGTGTCGAAGAAGACGTCCGGCTCGACGGTGTAGCCGAGCTTTTCGAGGCCCTTGGCAAGGCGCACGGTCTTCTGGTGTACGCTCTGGGCAATCGCCTTCAGTCCCTGCGGACCGTGGAAGACGGCATACATGGAGGCCATGACGGCGAGCAGGACCTGCGCGGTGCAGATGTTCGACGTCGCCTTTTCGCGGCGGATGTGCTGCTCGCGCGTCTGGAGCGACAGGCGATAGGCGCGGTTGCCGCGGGCATCGATGGAGACGCCGACGAGGCGGCCGGGCATGGAGCGCTTGTAAGCGTCCTTGACGGCCATATAGGCCGCATGCGGGCCGCCGTAGCCGACCGGCACGCCGAAGCGCTGGGTGCAGCCGATGGCGATATCCGCATCCATGTCGCCGGGCGACTTGAGGAGGGCGAGGGCCAGCGGATCGGCGGCGACGACGGCGATGGCGCCGGTCTGGTGCAGCCGGGCGATGAGGCCCGTGAAGTCACGCACATGGCCGTAGGTGCCGGGATACTGGAAGATCGCGCCGAAGACGTCGACCGGGTCGAGATCGGTGAAGGGATCGCCGACGACGATGGTCCAGCCGAGCGGTTCGGAGCGGGTCTTCAGCAGCGCAATGGTCTGCGGGTGGCAGTTCTCGTCGACGAAGAAGGCGGTTGCCTTGGACTTCGCCACGCGCTGGGCCATGGCCATGGCTTCCGCGGCGGCGGTCGCCTCGTCGAGCAGCGAGGCATTGGCGACATCGAGGCCGGTCAGGTCGCAGACCATGGTCTGGTAGTTGATGAGCGCTTCGAGGCGGCCCTGGCTGATTTCCGGCTGGTAGGGCGTATAGGCCGTGTACCAGGCGGGATTTTCCAGAATGTTGCGCTGGATGACCGGCGGCGTGATCGTGCCGTAATAGCCCTGGCCGATCAGCGAGACGAGCTTCTTGTTTCGGTTGGCGGTCTCGCGCAGCTTGTCGAGCGCTTCGCGCTCGGTCATGGGCGCGCCCCATTCGAGCGGCTTGGTCTGGCGGATCGATTTGGGAACCGTGTCGTCGATCAGCGCGTCGAGGCTCGGATAGCCGATCACCTTCAGCATCGCCTCCATCTCCTTCGGCGAGGGGCCGATATGGCGACGGTTGGCGAAGTCGTAGGGCTGGTAATCGGTAAAGGCAAAGTCCTTGGGAAGAGACATCAGCCGACAAGCTCCTTGTAGGCGGCCTCATTCATCAGGCCGTCCGCATCGGCCGGATTGGCGAGCTTCAGCTTGAAGAACCAGCCGGCGCCCTGCGGGTCGCTGTTGACGAGGGAGGGATCGGCCGTAATGGCCTCGTTGACTTCGACGATCTCGCCGTCGAGCGGACAATAGACGTCGGAAGCAGCCTTCACGGATTCAACGGTGGCCGCATCGCCGCCCTTCTCGAAGCTCGCGCCGACTTCCGGCAGCTCGACGAAGACGAGGTCGCCGAGCTGTTCGGCCGCGTGCGTCGTGATGCCGACGGTCGCAACGCCGCCTTCGATCTTCAGCCACTCGTGTTCTTCGGTAAATTTCAGCATGTTCGTTCCTCTCGATGAAGTGGTAGCCGGCGGCTGTTGTCAGCGTTTGAAGGTGTTCTTGACGAAGGGCATGGCCGATACAGTGACCGGCAGAAACTTTCCGCGCACGCCGGCATAGAGCTGCGTGCCGGGAGCGATGGCGGATTTGGCGACGTAGCCCATGGCGACGGGGCCATCGACATTCGGGCCGAAGCCGCCGGACGTGACCGTGCCGACGACGTCCTCGCCTTCGGCATCGGTGGCGAGCACCGCGCCGGCGCGCACGCGGACGCGCCGGGGAAGCTGCCTTCGCGCTCGCCGCCCTTGCGGCGCACCTTCTGGATGGCCCATTCGAGACCGCCTTCGACCGGCGTCGTGCTGGTGTCGATATCGTTGCCGTAGAGGCAGAGGCCGGCTTCCAGACGCAGCGAATCGCGTGCGCCGAGGCCGATGGGCAGCACGTCGGGATGGTCGAGCAGGCGGCGACAGACGGTTTCGGCAAGCGTCGCAGGAATGGAAATCTCGAAGCCGTCCTCGCCGGTATAGCCGGAGCGGGAGACGATGCAGTCGGCGTCGTGCAGGTCGCAGGCGCGCACGTCCATGAACTTCATGGATGAAATGTCGGCCCACAGTTCCGCCAGAACCGCCTCGGCATGCGGCCCCTGCAGCGCGACCAGCGCACGGTCGTCGTGCAGCGTCAGCTCGCAGACGTCGCCGATCTTCGCCTGCATATGGGCGAAGTCCGCGTCCTTGCAGGCGGCGTTGACGACGACATAGAAGTGGTCGCCGCGATTGGCGATCATCAGGTCGTCGAGGATGCCGCCTTCGTCATTGGTGAAGAGCGCGTAGCGCTGGCGGCCTTCGCCGAGGCCGACCACATCGACCGGCACCAGCGTTTCGAGCGCGCGGGCGGCATCGGCATTGTCGCCGGAGCGGGCGCGCACGGTGACCTGGCCCATGTGGGACACGTCGAAGAGACCGGCGGCGGCGCGGGTGTGCAGGTGTTCCTTCATCACGCCGGCGGTATACTGCACCGGCATCTCATAGCCGGCGAACGGCACCATGCGGCCGCCGAGCGATACGTTCAGCGCGTGAAGCGGTGTTTTCTTGAGTTCAGACGATCCGTCCAAAAGGCGCCCTCCAGTCCTTGGGCACCATGGGTTCCTCCCGGCGCCGGCTCACAATCAGGCGCAGTTGCGCCGTTCTCCTGAGCCCCCTCTGTCCCTTCGCCTGAGATTGTTATCCCTTCGGCGAGTGCTTTCGCACTTCTCTCCAGAGTTCCGACGGCACCTTGCTGGTCCTTTTGCCTGAGAGTTTCCGGGGCGGTTGCTCCTTCGGCACCGGCGCCACTTCTTGCAAAGCGGCCGGCTTCTCCCAGCGAGGTCGGTTCCAGATAACGGCCTTGCCTGCGCTTTGGCAAGAGGCGGCGTCGCTGCCGAACAAATTTTTGTCGTACAGCGGTGACAGCAAAAGAAAGCCCCCGGAAAGGGGGCAAGTCAGGCTGGAGGACGGGCTGGTCTTGGGGAGGATCAGATGGTTTCCGGCGGCGGGGAGCCGTTCTCGTCATAGGAGCGCTGCGCTTCGGCAACCGTCACCTGCGCCGTATCATTCGGCGCCGTGATGAGGGCAAGGGCCAGTGCCGGCGGCAGGACGACATTGAGGACGGCGACGGTGCGTGCATCGCCGTCCACCTTGGCCGCGTCGCTCCAATGGCGGATGCGCTCCTCGAACAGCGTGCTGGAGCGCGCATTGGGTTGTTTCATCCCTTGCGATGCATAGGCGGCTGTGGCCGGAGAGACTGTCACGATCTGGGTCATGGCGCTTCAACGGGTTTGGTTGGTTTACGGAATTTAACAGTTGCGCCTTTCGCGGAAATGAAACGCAAGAGTTGCATTTTCATCGAATTTTAAGGGAATGTCCGAATTTCGGCCGCCCTTGCGTTAAACGGTCATATTCCGCCATAAGAAGCGAAGGATGCCGCCGGAATCGTGCGGCCGATCAGCATGCCGCCGATGGCGCGGGAGGACCGATGAAGCCGATTTTCGTGCAATTGCAATGCGCTCCGGGCAAGACTTATGAAGTTGCCGATGCGCTTTACGCAACGGAACTCATTTCGGAGCTTTATTCCACCAGCGGCGACTACGACCTGCTGCTCAAGATCTATGTCGAGAGCGAGGAAGACATCGGCAAGTTCATCAACGATCATGTCGCCTCGATCCCGGGCATCGTGCGCTCGCTGACAACGCTGACCTTCCGCGCCTTCTAGACTGTTCCCCTCAGGGCCTTCTTGCGCTAAAGCACGGCGCAACGAAAGAAGGCGAAGATGGCAGGCATCGAACACAAGCAGGTGGACAACGACGAGGCGGGCATGCGCCTCGACCGGTGGTTCAAGGTCCACTATCCGGGCCTCGGCTTTGGCCAGCTCCAGAAATTGCTGCGCTCCGGCCAGGTGCGCATCGATGGCGGGCGCGCCAAGAGCGATACGCGCGTGCAGCCCGGCCAGACGATCCGCATCCCGCCCATGGAGGTGGATGCGAAAGCGCCGAAATCCGGCCCCATAGCCGGCCGCGACCTGAAACATTCCCCCGATGGCGAGCTGCTTGCCCGCATGCTTCTGCATGAGGACGACAAGGTGTTCGTACTCAACAAGCCGGCGGGCATCGCCGTGCAGGGCGGTTCGGGCGTCACGCGGCATATCGACAAGATGCTGGAAGCCTGGACCAGCCAGAAGGGTGAGAAGCCGCGCCTCGTGCATCGCCTCGACCGCGACACGTCGGGCGTTCTCGTCATCGCCCGCACGCGCGGCGCGGCGCAGAAGCTCACGGCCGCCTTCCGCGAGCGCGACACCAAGAAGACCTACTGGTCCATCGTCAAGGGCGTGCCGAAGAAGCGGGAAGACAAGATTTCCACCTGGCTCGTCAAGGAGCAGACGCCGGACGGCGACCGCATGCGCATCGCCAAGCATGGCGAGGACGGCGCGGACCATGCCGTCTCCTTCTACCGGGTCGTGGAGCAGGCGGGGCAGAACTTCGCATGGCTGGAGATGGAGCCTTATACGGGCCGCACCCACCAGCTTCGCGTCCATGCCGCCCATATCGGCCATCCGATCCTCGGCGATCCGAAATATTTCGATGCGGACACCAACTGGAATTTTCCGGGTGGCGTGCAGAACCGCCTGCATCTTCATGCCCGCCATATCGACATTCCGCATCCTTCCGGCGGACGCCTGCGCGTGACCGCGCCGCTGCCGCCGCATATGGTGCAGACGTGGAATCTCTTCGGCTTCGACCAGAGCGCGGCGGACGGGGACGACGACTGATGCGCCTCGTTCTTTTCGATTGCGACGGCACGCTGGTCGACAGCGCGAAGCTGATCCATGAGGTCATGGCCCGCACCTTCGTCGATTTCGGCCATGCGCGGCCGGATGTATCCGAGACCAAGGCGATCATCGGGCTGACGCTCGACATCGCCATTGCCCGCATGCAGGGCAAGCCTCATGTCGACGACGAGGCGCTGGCGATGACGGCGCATTACAAGGCGACCTATATGGGCGTGCGCGCCGAGGCCGGGTTCCAGGAGCCGCTTTTCCCGGGTATCGCGGACATGATGACGCGGCTGGAGCGTGAGGACGACCTTCTTCTCGGGGCCGTCACCGGCAAGTCGCGCCGCGGCCTCGATCTCATCCGCGCGACGCACGGCTTCGACAAGACCTTCTTCGTGTCGCGCACGGCGGACGATTGCCCGTCCAAGCCGCATCCGGCCATGGTGACGGAATGTTGCAGCGAGGCGGGCATCGATGCCGCTCGCACGGTTGTCATCGGCGATGCGATCTACGATATGCAGATGGCGAAGGCGGCCGGGGCGAAGGCGATCGGCGTGTCCTGGGGCTATGCCTCGGTGCCCGAACTGGTCGAGGCCGGCGCGGATCACATCCTGCGCACGCCCGCCGACCTTCTCGAATGGCTGGAGATTTCCGATGCGTGACATCCTGAGCGACCTTTCCGATGCGATGAGCGATCCCGATCCGGTGCGCCGCGCGCAGATCCAGATGAAGCGCCCGCTGCCGAAGCGTTTCTACAAGGAAGTTTCCATCGACCGGACGGACGACGGCTTCCGCATCCTGCTCGACGGCCGCCCCGTGCGCACGCCCGGCAAGAAGCTGCTGGCCGTGCCGGCCGAGGCCATCGCCGCGCGCCTTGCCGCCGAGTGGGACGGGCAGGGCGAAGAGATCGACCCTGCGAAAATGCCGGTGACGCGCCTCGTCAATACGGCCATCGACGGCGTCGCGGACAATCTCGATGCGGTCTTCGAGGAGATCGTGCGGTTCTCCGGCACGGACATGCTGTGCTACCGCGCGGATTCGCCGGCCGGTCTCGTGGATCGCCAGCGCGACGGCTGGGACCCGGTCCTGCGCTGGGCGGCGGAGGCCAAGGGCGCGCGCTTCATTCTTGTGGAAGGCGTGATGCATCAGGAGCAGCCGACGCAGGCGATAGAGGCTTTCGCCGCCGCGCTCTCGAACTGGCGCGATCCGCTGGCGCTTGCCTGCGTGCACACCGTCACGACGCTGACCGGCTCGGCGCTGCTGGGACTGGCGCTCGCCGAAGGCGTGATCGATGCCGACAAGGCCTGGTCGCTCGCCCATATCGACGAGGACTGGCAGATCGAGCATTGGGGCACCGATGAAGAGGCCTTCCGCCGCCGCGAGTTGCGCCGTGAAGAGCTGGACATCGCTGCCACCGTGCTTGCCGATGTTCCGCGCTGATAGCGTGCGAAAGCATTCCCTTCCGAGCGAACGGAAGGGAATGCAAAGCCTGTCCGGCTGAAACAATCCGCCGTCAGGCGACGAATTTCAGGCCGAGAATGCCGGTGACGATGAGGGCGATGCAGCCGAGGCGCATGGCGGTCACCGGCTCGGCGAAGAGCACGATGCCGAGAATAACCGTGCCGACCGTGCCGATGCCGGTCCAGATCGCATAAGCGGTGCCCATGGGCAGCGTCTTCACGGCAAGGCCGAGAAGCACGATACTGACCAGCATGGAGCCGGCCGTCAGAACGGTCGGAAGCGGACGGGTAAAGCCGTCGGTATATTTCAGGCCGATGGCCCAGCCGATTTCGAAAAGACCTGCAAGGGTGAGGAGAATCCAGGGCATTGCGCCTACTCCGTTTCAAGGGAGCGAGGCCGTCCCCGCGTTCGTGACCGGATCCTGTCCGGTGGTAGCCGTCTACCGGGGCGGACTATCGCTTATCCGTATGGTAAGGGCAAGGGCAGGGGCGGCATGCCAGCCATGCGCCCCAGCCACATCTCATTATCCGAGACGCTCGGCGTGCCACTTCAGGTGATCGTCCATAAAGGTCGAGATGAAGTAGTAGGAGTGATCGTAGCGCTCGTGCATGCGCAGCGTCAGCTTGATATCCGTATCCTTGATCGCCTCCTCGAAGAGCCACGGCCGCAGGCCGTTTTCGAGGAAACCGTCCGCCTTGCCCTGGTCGATCAGGAATTCGGGGAAGCGCGCGCCGTCCGCAACGAGCGCGCAGGCGTCGTATTCGCGCCACGCCGCCTTGTCCGCGCCGAGATATTTCTCGAAGGCCGGTGCGGACCAGTCGGCGGTGGACGGTTCGACGATGGGCGCGAAGGCCGAGCAGCTCTTGAAACGGTCGGGATGCTTGAGTGCGAGGGTCATTGCGCCATGGCCGCCCATCGAATGGCCGAAGATGCCCTGGCGGTCCATGTCCATGCGGAAATGCTGGCGCAGGAAGTTCGGCAGCTCTTCCGCGACGTAGCTGTACATCTGGAAGTTTTCCGCCCAGGGCGCTTCGGTGGCGTCGAGATAGAAGCCCGCGCCCTTGCCCATCTGCCAGTTGGTGATCTCGTCCGGCACGTCGTCGCCGCGCGGGCTGACGTCCGGGCACACGACGATGAGGCCGAGCTCGGCGGCCAGACGGCGATATTCGCCCTTCTCCATCACATTGGCATGGGTGCAGGTGAGGCCGGAGAGATACCAGAGCACCGGCCGCGGCTCGCGGATCGCCTGCGGCGGCACGAAGACGGCGAAGGTCATCTCGCATTTGCAGGCTTCGGAATCATGGGCGAAGACGCCCTGCATGCCGCCGAAGGCGGTGTTCTGGGAAAGCACTTTCATTCTGGAAACTCCGGGTTCACGAAGCGAGCGATACCGCCGCGTTGACGGCGGCGGCGACCAGCACCGTATTGAAGAAGAAGGAGGCGAGGGCGTGCAGCAGGTTGACCTTGCGCATCGCCGTGGAGGTGATCGCGACGTCCGAGGTCTGGGCCGTCATGCCGATCACGAAGGCGAAATAGAGGAAGTCGTAGACGCCGGGCGGCTCGTCGCCGGGAAAGGTCAGGCTCTTCGCGGCGGCCGCGCTCGTTTCCGTATTGCCGGGGCGCCAGTAGAGATGCGCATAGTGCAGCGCCGCCATCGTGTGAAT
>APMI01014700.1_pt1 | contig 18580 bp, 18 predicted proteins | sample 667938 | NCBI WGS metagenome assembly APMI01 (sample SAMN01084076, study PRJNA167559) | wastewater metagenome | biome: Wastewater | place: Denmark: Ejby Moelle, Odense | collected 2011-11-28 | reverse complement strand
ATCGGCTATCGCCGCGCCCCCGCGCTCGACGGCACGCTGACCGGCGGCGGGCTGGACATCACCACCGGCAGCGTGTTCGACAATAACGACAGCTACAACAACCTCTACCTCTACGCGAACGGCGCCAATCTGAAGGCGCTCGGCTATAACGTCGGCAATTCCGCGATCGATGCGAGTATCACCTTCAGCTCGGACTTCGCGTTCGATTTCGATCCGACCAACGGGATCTCGATCGGCACGGAGGATTTCACCGCCGTCGCGGTGCATGAGCTGGGGCACGCGCTCGGCTTCGTCAGCGGCTCGGATTATTACGATTATTACGGCGGCAAAGGCCCCGGTGCCGGGCAGACGGGGATCGGCTGGGACGATGAATCGGTCCTGACATTGCTCGACCTGTTCCGCCGATCGAGCAATGGCGGCGCGGCCGGGTTCGATCCGCTGACCGGCGAACGCTATATCCAGCTCGATCCCAATCGCGGCGCGATGTTCACGGTCGACGGGGTCAATCCATTCAACGGCGACGGCAGCTATTCGCAATTCGCCACCGGGCGCTACAATGGCGACGGCGATCAGACCTCGCACTGGAAGGAAGGCACCGGTTATTCCGACCAGAACAACTGCTTCGTCTCGTCGCCGCAGCAGATCGGGGTGATGGACCCCAGTTCGGGCTATTGCCAGCTCGGGATCGTTACCTCGAACGACCTCGCGGCGTTCGACGCGATCGGGTACAATCTCAACTTCGATATCCTGAAGCACAAGGGATATGAATTCACCTCGGCCGATATCTTCCGCCTCGCCGGGCTGGCCGGGGTACCCGAGCCGTCGACCTGGGCGATGATGATCATGGGCTTCGGCTTCGTCGGCGGCGCGCTGCGCAGCAACGCCCGCAAGACCAAAGTGCGCTTCGCCGCCTGACCGGCGCCGGACGCTAAAAAGGGCGGCCCGTCATGCGCGACGGGCCGCCCCTATTTTTTCGGCTCAGGTCTCTCCGGCGTTGGCGCGCTGACGCCCGTAGAGGAAATAGAGCACCAGCCCGGCGACGTTCCACAGCAGGAAATATTCCTGCGTGCGGTGCGGCAGGCTGAAGAACAGATAGATGCAGCCGAGCACGCCGATCGTTCCCACCACCGGCGCGAGCGGGGTGCGGAAGGTGCGCGGCGCATCGGGCGCACGGCGACGCATCACCAGCATGCACACGCACACCGCGACGAACGCCGCGAGCGTGCCGGCATTGGCGAGCGCGGCGATCGCATCGAGCGGCATCACCCCGGCGATGATCGCCACCAGCACCGCGGTAAGCGCGGTGATGCGGACCGGCGCGCCGCGCTTCGAGACCTTCGCCAGCGCCTCGGGCAACAGGCCGTCGCGCGCCATCACGAAGAAGATGCGGCTCTGCCCGAACAGGAAGCCGAGCAGCACCGTCGGCAGCGCGACCACCGCGCTGACCGCGAGGAAAGTCGCAAAGCCCGGCCGCCCGATCTCGCGCAGGATCAGCGCGAGCGGCTCGGGGCTGTCGGCGAAGCGGGTGAACGACAAAGCGCCAACCGCGGCGACCGCGACCAGCATATAGATCGCGATGCATGCCACCATCGATCCGACGATGCCGATCGCGAGGTCACGCCCTGGATTGCGCGTTTCCTCCGCCGCGGTGGAAATCGCGTCGAAGCCGTAAAAGGCGAAGAAGATGATCGCCGCGGCGGCCATCACCCCGCGCTCTGCACCGCCGTCGGTAACATGTTTGGCGAAACCGAACGGCATGAACGGATCGAGGTTGGCGCCGTTGAAATGCGGCAATGCGATCGCGACGAACACCGCCAGCGCGATCATCTTGATCACCACCAGCACCGCGTTGAGCGTCGCGCTCTCACGCGTCCCCACCATCAACAGCCCGGCGACAACCGCGATGATGAACACCGCGGGCACGTTCATCAACCCGCCCAGCGCCGGCCCCTTGGTCAGTTCGACCGGAAAGCCAAAGGGGGTCAGCAGCGGCGCGGCATAGCCCGACCAGCCGACCGCAACAGTCGAGACGACGAGCGAATATTCGAGGATCAACGACCAGCCGATCACCCACGCGATGATCTCGCCGAGTACCGCATAGCTATAGGTATAGGCGCTGCCCGAAGCGGGAATCATTGTCGCCATTTCGGCATAAGCGAGCGCCGCGCAGGCGCAGATCGCGCCGGCGATGACGAACGACAGGATCACCGCCGGCCCGGCGCGATCCGCGCCGACGCCAATCAGCGTCAGGATGCCGGTGCCGACGATCGCCCCCACGCCGAGCGCGACGAGATGCGGCCACGACAAAGTGCGCGCCAGCGCACGCTCCGGCGGTTGTTCGACGATCGTCTTGCGACGCAACAGGCTGGCCATTCGCTCCCCTCTCAATGGCTTTGCTGGATTGTCAGGCCGTAACAGATGAGACGAGCGGTGCAAATCGCCTCCGTCGTCACCTTGCCTTGTGCCGGGATCCACCGGGAGGCAGAGGTAAGGCAAGCGCTTCTTGCCGCCCCGGCACAAGGCCGGGGTGACGGATCCCATTTGTTTCCTACGGCGCGGTTGGCCGCGCTTTCACTCCACCGAAACCGCCGCGCGTGGAATGTGTAATCCCCACCAATCCTCCACCGACCAGAAAGGGGCTCAGTTCCTGTACCGGCGAGCGGCGGACGATCAACGCGTCGCGTTCCTGCGGCACATCGGTGGTCGTGCGATCGCCGGGTTCCTTGACGATGAACGGCACGCGAAAACGATCGGCGGCGCGCAGGCCGCATACCGTAACATCGGTGCGGGAGGCATCGGTGACGCAGCGCCGCTCGACTGAGGTCAATGCGCGATAACGCACCAATGCGTCATCCGCAGCGACCTGGAGCAGGAGCAGCAATACGGCCATCGAGTCCGTAACATATATTTGATCTTGGACTCATTCAAATGCATTCACCACAACAGTTGCCAGCCCGGCAGCCGATGCTTACCGCCGATGCCATGCAACCGCTTGACGAACAGCAATCCGCCGCCCGCGCGTGGTTCGAGGAACTGCGCGATCTGATCTGCGCCGAATTCGAGGCGATCGAGCGCGAGGCCGGATCCGACGCGCGTTTCGATTATCTCGCCTGGGATCGCGCCGACCCGAGCGGCGCGCCCGGCGGCGGCGGGGTGCGCGGGGTGATGAAAGGCCGGGTGTTCGAGAAAGTCGGGGTCAACGTGTCGACCGTCGGCGGCGCGTTCGAGGGCGAATTCGGCAAGACGATTCACGGCGCGGCCGACGATCCGCGCTTCTTCGCCACCGGGATCAGCCTCGTCGCGCATATGGCCAATCCGCATGTCCCCGCGGTGCATATGAACACGCGCTTCCTGGTGACCACCAAGCGCTGGTTTGGTGGCGGCGCGGATCTCAATCCGCCGCTGCCGGTGCCCGAGGATACCGATGATTTCCACGCCACGCTGAAGACCGCCTGCGACCGGCACGATCCGGCGCATTATCCGCGCTTCAAGCAATGGGCCGACGATTATTTCTACATCCCGCATCGCAAGGTGCATCGCGGGGTCGGCGGGATCTTCTACGATCATCTCGAGGGCGATTTCGCGAGCGATTTCGCCTTCACCCAGGATGTCGGGCGCGCCTTTCTCGAGGTGTTTCCGCGCATCGTGCGGCGGCGGATGGGGCTGCCGTTCACCGAGGCCGAGCTGACGGCGCAGCGCGAATGGCGCGGGCGCTATGCCGAGTTCAATCTCGTCTATGATCGCGGCACGCTGTTCGGGCTCAAGACCGGCGGCAATATCGACGCGATCCTGATGAGCCTGCCCCCGCTCGCCACCTGGAGCTGAGCCGCGCGATGGGCCTCACCCCGGTTCCCGACGATCAGCTCGCGACGATCGTCACCTCTCTGGTGATGACGGGGCGGCCCCCGTTGCGCCCGGCCGCGCCATCGCCATTGCGGCTGGTGCACTGGCTGGCGCCGGAGCCGGACAAATATCGCGCCTTGTTCCGCCGCGTCGGCGGGCCGTGGCTGTGGTATTCGCGGCTGGCGATGGACGATGCCCGGCTGACCGCGATCATCCGCGCGCCGGCGGTATCGGTGTTCGCGGTGACCGATCGCGCCGGGATCGAGGTGGGGATGGTCGAGCTCGATCATGCCCGCGCCGGCGTGTGCGAGCTATCCTATTTCGGGCTGGTCCCCGAACTCGCCGGCAAGGGCCATGGCCGCTGGCTGATGGGCGAGGCGATGACGCGCGCGTGGCGCGCGGACGTCAAGCAGGTGACGGTCAACACCTGCACGCTCGATCATCCGTCCGCGCTAAATTTCTATCGCGCGCAGGGCTTCGTCGCGGTCAAGCGGACGATCGAGACCTTCCCCGATCCGCGCGTGCTGGGGCTATTGCCGGCCGACGCCGCGCCTCACATCCCGTTGCTGGCCAGCCTGCGATAGATGGCGAGCCCGACCCCGATGATCGCGACCTCATAAGCGGCCTCCGCCGCCGCGATCACCGCATCGGCCAGCGCCAGCACGATCGGATTCTCGTGCCCCGCGGAGCGCAGGAAGCTGTCCGCCGGGCTGAGCGGCACGCGCACCAGATATTGCGTGAGGAAGATCAGCACCACCGCGCCGAGCACGCCCCACCATTCGCCGCGCGTCAGTTGCCAGCTCCGCCCGACCGCGCGCGCCGCGCTGACCGGCGCCTCGGCCACCAGGGTCGGGATCGTCGCGATCAGCCGCGCTTGCATGTAAAGCCCCGGCAGCACGAACAGCCAGAAGCCCAGCGAGATCGGGATCGCCATCATGAGATAGGCGAGGAAGAACCGCCAGAAGCGCCGCGCCGCGGTGATCAGCGCGGTGCGCACGTCGGGGCGTGCGGGATGGATCAGCAAAATGGTGAGCGTCGCCATCCCATAGATGCCGATCAGATTGACCAGCAGATACCAGCCGGCATTGGCCTGCATCCAGGCGTACATCGCCTCCGCCCAGGCCTGCACCGCGGCGCGATCGCCCCCCGATTGCGGCGTGGGCGGCGGCGCGACGAGCAATTGCACCGCGAAATTGGGCAGGAACAGGAACGGCGCGGCGACGCGCAGCACCAGATCGCCGTCGCGGCGCAGGATCGTCCATGCGTCGGCGAGGACGCGACCGAGAGTCAGTTTCATGCGTGGTCGAGCTGTTCGCGGGCGGCGACGTAAAATTGGGCGCTGAACATGGCCTGGATCACGCTGAACCCGGCGGTCAGCACGCTGGTCGTCAGCGCGACGAGCAGGAACGCGCCGTTGCGCCCGAGCAGGATCTGCCCGACGCTGCCGAGCACCCAGGTCACCGCGGTGAGCAGGACGACCGCGAGCACGGCATAAAGGATCATCACCCCGAGCAGCTTGAGCGTGCTGCCACGCGTCAGCGCGAAGGCGCGGGCAAACGCGCCGAACCCGCGCTGTTCGTTGGCAATCACCGCGAACAGCGGGATCAGCCGCGCGCTGATCCATAGGGCGAGCAGCCCGAGGATCAGGAAACCGATCAGCGCGCTGCCGGCGCGCGCCGGATCGATCACCGGTTGCGCGCCCTGTTGCAGCTTGGCCATGTCGACATTGCCGGCGAGCAGCCACGCCATCGGCACCGCGACGACGATCAACGTCACCAGCATCGCCACCAGCAGCAAGCCGATCGCCGCGGGCAGCCGGCGGCGCGCGAGCGCGATCGCTTCATGCCGGTCGACCGCGGGATCGCTGGCCATCGCGGTCATCGCCAGCACGCCCCAGATCGCGAGCGCGGCCACCGCCAGCCCGACCAGCGCGACCAACCCCTTGAAGCCGCCCCCCGCGCCGCCGCTCGCCGCGACGAAGCGCAGGATCGTCTGAAGCAGCGAGGGGAGGAACAGGAACAGGCCTGCGAGCCACGCCAACAAGCCGGCGCGGCCGGCGATCACTGCGCACGTTCGATCCCAAACCGTGCCGATCCGTATCATCATGCCGCTCCTCTAACCCATTGCCGCCGCGCTTGCCAATCGAGCGTCGCGGTCGCATCTGGGCGAGCGTGACCCAATCAGCCGCAATCGAATGGCGCGTATCGCCGGGGCTTACCGATTATACCGCCGCGCTGACCGAAATGGAGGCGCGCGCCGCCGCGATTGCCGCTGGCGAGGCGGGGGGGCTGATCTGGCTGGTCGAGCATCCGCCGGTCTATACCGCGGGCACCAGCGCCGATCCCGCCGAACTGATCGACCCGCGCTTTCCCGTGGTCAGCGCCGGGCGCGGCGGGCGTTATACCTATCACGGGCCGGGGCAGCGCGTCGGCTATCTGATGCTCGATCTCACGCAGCGCGGGCGCGACGTGCGGCATTTCGTCCATTCGGTGGAAGGCTGGGTGATCGACGCACTGGGCGAACTGGGCATCGAAAGCTTTCGCGCGCCGGGGCGGATCGGCATCTGGACGATCGACCACGCCGGGCACGAGGCGAAGATCGGGGCGATCGGGGTGCGCGTGCGCCGCTGGGTGACGTTCCACGGCTTTTCGGTGAACTTGTCACCCAACCTCGCCGATTTCGGCGGGATCGTGCCGTGCGGGATCGCGGAATACCCCGTCACGAGCGCGGAAATGCTTGGCGCAGCACATAATCTTGCAACCTTTGACGCGGCTTTGGCGTTAACCCGTGACCGATTTCTCGAAAGGCTTTCTTGTGCTCGTGAAAACGAGACTTGAGAGCGCGGCCAGATACGACTAATGTCCCCCCTGATTTGGGGATTAATGGCCATGCTGCCGTCCAAATCTACTGTCTAGGGAGCTTTCAATGCGTGCTATTTCCAAGATCCTGACCGGTACGGCCATTGTGGCGGCGGCGTTGGCCGTCTCGGCCTGTGGCTCGAAGACCGAGACCAGCACCGAGAACACCACGATTACCGACATGAATGCCACCGAAGGCATGGACACGACCAGCGACAACATGACCGCAGTCGACAGCTCCATGAACGCTGGCGCGATGTCGAACGACGCCGGTGCGGCCGACGCCAACTCGATGGCGCCGGGCAACGCCCACTGATCGGCCGCAAGGCAATCAGCTTAAGGAAGGGGCCGTCCGGGCAACCGGGCGGCCCTTTTCTATTGCCGGCCGGCGCGTCGTGATGCGCGCAGCAAGTGCGATGCGACGGATTGAGTCAACGTCGTGACGAATCGGGGTTGGGTTAACGGCCCAATCGGCCTAGAATCCCGCGCGTAGCGTGGGAGAAATTGAAATGTTGCGGCAGATGATCGGAGCGGGAGTAGCCGCGGGGGCGCTCTTGATGGCCGGGCCTGCCGCCGCGCAATTCTTCATGCAGGCGAAGGATATGTCCGGCCAGCCGGTGACCGGCACCGAGACCGGGCTCGGCCCGTCGCTGCCAGGGGCGACGCCGGAAGAGGCCAAGGCCGCGATCATCTGGAACGTGCGCGCCGCGCTCAACGTGGCCGCGCTGCAATGCCAGTTCGAGCCGACCCTGCTCGCCGTGAGCAATTACAATGCGATGCTCGTCGACCATAAGGCCGAGCTGAAGCGCTCGTGGGATGAACTCGGCAAATATTTCGCGCGCACCAACAAGACGCCCAAGGCGGCGCAGAATGCGCTCGATCAGTTCGGCACCAAGACCTATTCGAGCTTCACCACGGTTGCCGCGCAATATAATTTCTGCCTCACCGCCAATGAAGTGGGCCGCGACATCGTCTTCGCGCCGCGTGGCAGCTTCGGCACCGTGTCGCTCCAGCGCATCCGCGAGTTGCGCAACAGCCTGACGCCGTGGGGCGAGCAGCGCTTCCCGCGCTTCGTCTGGCCGCAAACAACGCTGCCGCGGCTCGATCCGATCTGCTGGAAGAACGGCGACTGGCAGGTGAAAAAGTGCGGCGCGCAGAATTTCCCGCCCGCCGGCACTGGCATCGCGCAGCGCTGAGGCGATAGATGTCCCCGCGGAGGCGGGGACACACCAAAATTTTCTATCGCAATCCCAGCATCTTGTGCGTCTGGAGCGACAGCCGCCAGCGCGGACGCGCCATGACCAAAGCGATCGCCGCCTCGCGGTTGGCCTCGGCATGGGGATCGTCGAGCGGCTGGACGAGCAGATGCGCGAAATCCCATTGCTCCATCGCAGCGACGTCGCTGCCCGGCTGCGGCCAGACCAGCTTGAGCTCGTCGCCCGAGCGCTGCACCGTCTCGCTGCCCGCCTTGGGACTGATGCACACCCAGTCGATCCCGGGGTGAACCGGCAGCGTGCCGTTGCTCTCGATCGCGATCATGAAGCCGGCCGCGTGGAGCGCATCGACCAAAGCATCGTCGACCTGCAGCATCGGCTCGCCCCCGGTCAGCACCGCAAAGCGCTCGGCGGTATCGCCGTCCCACATCGCCGCCGCGGCATCGGCAAGCGCCGCCGCATCGGCGAACCGCGCACCCCCGATGCCGTCCATTCCGACGAAATCGGTATCGCAGAAGCGACAGATCGCGGTTGCGCGATCCTCCTCGCGCCCCGACCACAAATTGCACCCGGCAAAGCGCACGAACACCGCGCGCCGCCCGGCCTGCACGCCCTCGCCCTGGAGCGTCAGGAACATTTCCTTGACCGCGTAGCTCATCTCACGGCGCCGGCGGGGTAACCGCATAAGCGGTCGGATCGGGCACGCCTGCATCCTCGAAGCCCTTGTGGCGCAACCGGCAGCTGTCGCACAGCCCGCAATGCAGCCCGCCCGGCGCTGGATCGTAGCACGACCAGCTTACGCCCATGTCCAGCCCGAGCCGCGCGCCTTCACGCACGATATCGGCCTTGGTCATCATCTGCAGCGGGGCCCGGATGCGAAACGGCGCACCCTCCACCCCGGCCTTGGTCGCCAGTTCGGCAAGCGTTTCGAACCCGGCGATGAATTCGGGCCGGCAATCGGGATAACCCGAATAATCCAGCGCATTGACCCCGACATAAATGTCGCGCGCGCCGCTCGCCTCGGCCCAGCCGAGCGCCAGACTGAGGAAGATCGTGTTGCGCGCAGGGACATAGGTGATCGGAATCCCCTCCCCCACGCCGTCCTTGGGCACGTCGATATCGTCGGTCAGCGCCGAGCCGCCGAACGCGCGCAGATCGAGCGGCAGCACGACATGCCGTTCCGCGCCGAGCATCTTGGCGACACGCCGTGCCGCGGCCAGCTCGACCTGATGTCGTTGATTATAATCGACCGAGAGCGCGAGCACGCGAAAGCCGGCCTCGCGCGCCAGTGCAGCGGAAACCAGTGAATCAAGGCCGCCCGAAACCAGGACGACCGCCAGCGGAGATTGGCTTGTCATAAGAAAACGTCAGCTAGGGATTCCCCGGCGCTGGCGCAAGAAAAAGGGCCGCCCGAAGGCGGCCCGAAAGGACTCACGGCCGTCGCCGGCCGGATAGGGAGAGAACGTGCTCCACGTAAAAAAGCACCCGACATCCCTAGTCGATAAGGCTTAACGTCTTCCTAACGTCGTGCGCCGGATCAGCATTTTCCGGCGAGGCGGCCCTCATAATCGAGATCGAACGGCGCGCCCTTGACCAGCCCCTGCGTCTGCAGCCGGATCAGGTTGCGATCCTCGACCTTGATCGTGGTGCGGCCATAGCCCGCGCCGGGGCATTGATATTGCACCGTCAGCTTATTGGGCGTGTCTTCGATCACATAGTGCGAGCATTGCGCCGGGCCGTGCATCAGCTGGAGCAATTGCCGCGGATCGCGCACGCAAATCTCGCGCGTCGCGGCACCGCGATGGCCGATCTCGTGGAATCCCCAATTGCCGCGCTCGAAACCGCCCAGCGCCGCCATGCGCGCGCCTTCTGCCAAAGCGCCCGCACCGATTGTCACCAGCAGCAGCGCCGCCAGACGAAGAAAGCTGAATCTTTTCACGACCGAAACATAACAACGATTCACCGCCAGCCAAGACCGCTTTGCCGCTCAGGCAGCCTTCGAATCGATCCGAAGCGGGAAAACCTTCGAACAGAAGCGGCAATCGACTGCGATCACGCCGTTTTCATCGGCCATTTCACGCTGCTCTTCGACCGGGAATTTTTCGATCACCGAGCGGATATGCTCGGGATTGCAGCGGCAGCCGCGCACCAGCGGGGTCGCCGCGAGCACACGCACCTCGGGCTCCTCGTTGAACAGCCGCCAGACGAGATTTTCGAGCGGCAGCGCGGGATCGCCGAGTTCGTCCGCGCCCATCGTGGAGCCGAGCGCGGCGACATGCTCCCATTCGGGATGATCGAGGCGGACATGCAGCCGCTCGCGCCCCTCCTCGCCCTCGGGCAGATGCTGGAGGAACAATCCACCGGCGACGACGCGGCCGCCGACGCGCTGCGTCCCGACCCGCAACAGGCTCGGGATCTGTTCCGAGCGGACGAAATAATTTTCCGCCGCCTCGGTCAGCGTCGCGCCGTCGAGCGGGACGACGCCCTGATAGCGCTCGCCAGTGCTCGCCATGTCGAAGGTGATCGCGAGATAACCCTGCCCGAACAAGGCGAACAAGGTCGGCTCGGCCGGCGCAGCGGCGAGCCGGTCGGGGTCGTAATCGACATAGCCGCGCAATTCGCCGCCACGATAATCGACCACCAGCAGCCGCACGACGCCATTGTCGGTCTGCGCCTGCAGCGTGAGCTGCCCGGCATCGTCCTTCAGCGTCGAGCCGATCAGCGCGCCGAGCACCAGCGCCTCGGCCAGCAGCGCCTCGATCGCGGGGGGATAGGCGTGCGCGGACAGGATATCGTCCGCCACCTGCCCCAGCCGCACGACCCGGCCGCGCGCACTGCGCCCCGGAATCGCGAAGCCGAGCGCGCGATCGACATCAATATGGTTAGCGTCAGCCATCAGAAAATCAGCCCCATCCCGGCACCAGCCGGGACGAAGCACCGGCGAACCGTTCATAAATGGGAATTATCGGTTGGCGATCAACCGATCTGCCCGAAGCACCAGCGCAGCACCGCTTTCTGCGCGTGGAGCCGGTTTTCCGCCTCGGCCCAGATCAGCGACTGCGGCCCGTCGATCACTTCCGCGGTCACTTCCTCGCCGCGATGCGCGGGGAGGCAGTGGAGGAACACCGCATCGGGCTTGGCCGCGGCCATCAGCGCCGCATCGACCTGATAGGGCATCATCGCCTTGAGCTTGGTCTCGGCATGCGCCTGCCCCATCGAGATCCAGGTATCGGTGACGATCACATCCGCCCCCGCCGCCGCCTCGCGCGGATCGGCGACGACGCGCGCCCGGCCTTTGCCCAGCGCGACATCTGCATCGCTCGGCATGAAGCCTTGCGGGCACGCCGCGACCACGTCGAAATGGAGCAGCCCGGCCGCCTCCATGATCGAGGCGAGGACATTGTTGCCGTCGCCCAGCCACGCCACCTTGAGCCCCGGCAGCGCCTTGCCGTGTTCGAGGATCGCCTGCAGATCGGCGACGATCTGGCACGGGTGCGAATAATCCGTCAGCCCGTTGATCACCGGCACGCTGGCATGCGCCGCCATTTCCTCGATCTTGGCGTGATCGTCGGTGCGGATCATGATCGCGTCGACATAGCCCGAGAGCACCCGCGCGGTATCGGCAATCGTCTCGCCGCGCCCGATCTGCATCGTCCCGGCATCGGCGACGATCGAGGTGCCGCCCAGCTGGCGGATCGCCATGTCGAAGCTGAAGCGGGTGCGGGTCGAGTTCTTCTCGAACACCATCGCCAGCACGCGGCCGGCGAGCGGCGCATCGGCATCGACCGCGCCCTTGGGCAGCCCGGCGCGCGCCGCCTTGCGATCGATCGCATCGGCCAGCATCGCGGCGACGCCGTCCGCGCCCGCGTCGGACAGGTTCAGGAAATGACGGATGGTCATGATATCTCCCCCCGGAGAAAAGGCCTCAATCGTCGGCAGCGGGCACGTAGAGCCGCGCCGCTTCGCTCAGCCGCTCGACGCATTCGGCGATGTGGCTTTCGTCGATGTTGAGCGGCGGCAGGATGCGGACGACATTGTTGCCCGCGGCGACCAGCAGCAGCCCGTGATTGTCACGCGCATGTGCGACGAAGCGGCGGCTGTCGCTCTTGAGCTTGAGCCCGAGCATCAGCCCATGGCCCTGCACGCCCGCGAACAGATGATCGTGATTGGGGATCATCTGCTCCAGCGCCTGGCGCAGCCGGTTGCCCGTCTTCTCGACATTGGTGAGGAAGCCGTCCTCGAGGATCACATCGAGCACTGCTTCGCCCGCCGCCATCGCCAGCGGGTTGCCGCCATAGGTCGAGCCGTGGGTGCCGATCACCATGCCCTTGGCCGCTTCCTCGGTCGCGAGGCACGCGCCGAGCGGGAAGCCGCCGCCGATCCCCTTGGCCACCGCCATGATATCGGGGGTGATGCCGTAGAGCTCATGCGCGAACAATTTGCCGGTGCGGCCGTAGCCCGCCTGCACCTCGTCGAGCACCAGCAGCAGGCCATGCTCGTCGCACGCCTTGCGCAGCCCCTGCAGGAATTCCTGCGTCGCCGGGCGGATACCGCCCTCGCCCTGGATCGGCTCGACCAGGAAGCCCGCGGTATTGTCGTCGATCAGCGCCAGCGCGCCGGCGAGATCGTTGAACTGGGCATATTTGAAACCCGGCAGCAACGGCTCGAAGCCGTCGCGCATCTTGGGCTGGTTAGTGGCGGAGATCGTCCCCAGCGTCCGGCCGTGAAAGGCGGTGTCGAACGCGATCAGGTCATGCCGCTGCGGATTATTATTGGCGAAATGATAGCGCCGCGCGGTCTTGATCGCGCATTCCACCGCCTCGGCGCCCGAATTGGTGAAGAACACCGTATCGGCGAAGGTCGCATCGACCAGCCGTTGCGCGAAATGCTCGCCCTGCGGGCTGCCGTAAAGGTTGCTGACATGCATCAGCGTCGCCGCCTGATCCGCGATCGCCTTCACCAGCTTGGGATGGCCGTGGCCAAGGCAATTGACCGCGATGCCGCTCGCGAAATCGAGATATTTCTCGCCGCGTTCGCCAAACAGATACGCCCCCTCGCCTCGCACCGGCCGCACCCCGGACCGGGGATAAACGGGCATCAGGGCGGTGATGGTCACGGGGCATCTCCTGCAAAAAGAGCAAAGGCGACCCCGGAAAAGGGGCCGCCCGGAAGCCGCTAATACCGGGGGGAGCGCCGGAGCGTCAATATCCGCCCATTAGCGGCGATTTGCGACGCGCAGGCCATCCAGCCAAGCGGCGATCCGCACCTGCGTCGCGGGCAGGAAGGCCAGTTCGTGGCCTGCCCCGTGGACGATGTCGAGCTGCGCGCCGGGCACCGCTTCCGCGACGCGACGCCCCTCCTCCCACGGGATGACGCGATCATCGTCGCCGTGAAGGACGAGGAGGGGAAGATGCCGGCCGCGCAATTTGTCGATGCTGGCGTAGCGATCACGCAACAGCCATTGCACCGGGATATAGGGGAAATGGTGCGATGCCGCGTCGGTCAGCCGCGAGAAGGGCGAGATCAACACCAGCGCGGCGGGACCGCGCTCGACGGCAAGTTGCGAGGCGACGCCTGATCCGAGCGAATAGCCGATCAGGATCAGCTTCGATCCGGCGACGCCCTGTTTCGCCAGCCAATCCAGCGCCGCGCGGCCATCGCGATACAGCCCGTCCTCGGTCGGTTTGCCGGGATTGTCGCCATAACCGCGATATTCGACGAGCAGCAGGCCATATCCGCGCCGCGCCAGCAGATCGCTCATCCGCTCGGCCCCCGCCAGCGAATCCCCGTTGCCGTGAAAATAGATCAATGTCGGGCGACCATTGGCGGCGCGGCGGTAAGCCGCGGTCAGATCGAGGCCATCGCTCGTGCGGAGCGGAACGCGATCGAAACCCGCCGGGAAATAGCCCTTTGCGTCCGCCGGCGGCTGATAGATCAGGCGACGCTGCCCCAGTGCCAGCCCGGCGACGCCGAGCAGATAGACGGCGCCGACGACAAGCGCCGCGATGACCGCCCAGCGCATCACGCGTCGATCGTTTCCTCGTCAATCCGCGCAGCATTTTCCTGGATGAAGGCGAAGCGGTGCGCCGGGTTGGTGCCCATCAGCCGGTCGACCAGATCCTTTACCCCGGCGCGCTCCTCATATTCCTGCGGCAGGGTGATGCGGATCAGGCTGCGCGTCTTGGTATCCATCGTCGTTTCGCGCAACTGCCCCGGGTTCATCTCGCCGAGACCCTTGAAGCGCGCGACCTCCACCTTGCGGCCCTTGAACGGGCCGGCCTCGATCTGGGCGCGGTGCGCATCGTCACGCGCGTAGAGCGATTTGCTCCCCGCGGTCAGGCGATAGAGCGGCGGCTGCGCGAGATAGAGGTGCCCGCGCCGCACGATATCCGGCATCTCCTGGAAGAAGAAGGTCATCAGCAGGGTCGCGATATGCGCGCCGTCGACATCGGCGTCGGTCATGATGATCACGCGTTCGTAGCGCAGGTTATCCGCCAGACAATCCTTGCGCGTGCCGCAGCCGAGCGCCTGGATCAGATCGGCGATTTCCTGATTGGCGAGGATCTTGGCCGAGGTTGCCGAGGCGACATTGAGGATCTTGCCGCGGATCGGCAGGATCGCCTGCGTCTTGCGGTCGCGCGCCTGCTTGGCCGAGCCGCCGGCCGAATCGCCCTCGACGATGAACAGCTCGGTCCCCTCGGGGCTGTCGGCGGCGCAATCGGTGAGCTTGCCGGGGAGACGCAGCTTGCGCCCCGAGGTGGCGGTCTTGCGCTTGACCTCGCGTTCCTGCTTGCGGCGCAGGCGATCGTCCATCCGCTCGAGCACATAAGCGAGCAGCGCCTTGCCGCGTTCCATATTGTCGCTGAGGAAATGATCGAAATGGTCGCGCGCCGCCTTTTCGACCAGCCCCGCTGCTTCCGGCGACGTCAGCCGGTCCTTGGTCTGCGACTGGAATTGCGGCTCGCGGATGAACACCGAGAGCATCAGTTCCGATCCGACCATCACGTCGTCGGCGTTCAGATCCTTGGCGCGCTTGTTGCCGACCAGTTCGCCGAATGCGCGCAGCCCGCGCACCAGCGCCTGTCGCAGCCCCTGTTCGTGGGTGCCACCGTCGGGAGTCGGGATCGTGTTGCAATACCAGCTATAGCTGCCGTCGGACCACAAAGGCCATGCCACCGCCCATTCGACGCGGCCTTGCTCACCGGGAAATTCCTGCGTCCCGGCAAAGAAATCCGCGGTCGCGCATTCGCGCCCGCCGAGCTGTTCGCGCAGATGATCGGCGAGGCCGCCGGGGAATTGGAACACCGCCTCGGCCGGGGTGTCGTCGCTGATCAGCTCGGGCGCGCACTTCCAGCGAATCTCGACGCCCGCGAACAGATAGGCCTTGGAGCGCGCGAGGCGATAGAGCCGCGCCGGCTTGAAATGCAGCTCGCTTCCGAAAATCTCCTCGTCGGGGGTGAAGGCGACCGAGGTGCCGCGCCGATTGGGCGCCGCGCCGACCGTCTCCAGCGGGGTCAGCGTCTGCCCGCGCGAAAAGCTCTGGCGATAGAGCTGGCGATCGCGCGCCACCTCGACCACCGTGTCCGACGACAAAGCGTTGACCACCGACACGCCGACACCGTGCAACCCGCCCGAGGTGGCATAGGCCTTGCCAGTGAACTTGCCGCCCGAGTGGAGCATCGAGAGGATCACCTCGAGCGCGCTCTTGCCGGGGAATTTGGGGTGCGGATCGACCGGCATGCCGCGCCCGTTGTCGACGATCGTCAAGCGGTTGCCGACCGCCAGCGTCACCTCGATCCGCGTCGCATGGCCCGCGACCGCCTCGTCCATCGCATTGTCGAGCACTTCTGCCGCGAGATGGTGCAGTGCGCGCTCGTCGGTGCCGCCGATATACATGCCGGGGCGGCGGCGTACCGGCTCCAACCCTTCGAGCACCTCGATCGACGAGGCGTCGTAATTGTTGGTGGTGGCGGAGGGAGAAGCGAACAGATCGTCGGACATAGGACGGCTATATCGGGACGCGCCCCGCCAGCAAAGCCTTAGGCCACCAGCACCGCGGCGCCGCAACGCATCCCGGTAACGCGCAGGTCCGCCTGCCCGATACCGACCCCCAGCGCGCCAGTGACGGTCATCAGCAGCGAATCGAGCACCGGGGAGACGATCTGCAGCGCGCCGCCGACCGATTGCAGCAGCGGGGCGAGCGGCAGCGTGATCAGCCCGCCGAGCAGCGACGGGGTCAATGTCGCCTGCTGGATCAGCGAGGTGGCCAGTCCGCTGACCGGCACCGTCTGGCTGATCGTCTGGCTTTGCCCGGCCTGGATCATCGGCAGCCCGAAAGTGAGCTGCTGCCACGGCTCGGCCGCACCCGTGGAAATGTTGCTGCTGCCGATCACATCGACCAGCAGGCTATGCACCAGCTTGGTCGGCGTCGGGGCGATCGGTGTCGAAAAATCATTCAGCGCCGCTGTGTTAACGTCGCCGATCGCCGCCTGAACCGCGTCGGTTCGCGCATCGAGGGTAACGCTCGGCGTCGTCCCCCCGGCGCAATTGATGTTATCGAGCTTCCCCTCCGCACCGGCAAGCTGGACGAAGATCGGCAGGTTGATCGAGATCAACCCGCTGAGGCCAGGAAGCAAAGTCGGCGCGAGCTGGGTCTGGATGAACAGCCGCGTCTGCGCGGTGTGGATGATCGGGGTGCCCGCAGCGGTGATCGTGATCCACGGCGATTGCGCCTGCCGCTGCCCGACCGCGAGAAACACCTTGGTCGAGGCGAGCCCGGGCAGGGTTGCTCCCAGATCGAGCGCGACCTGGCGCTGCTGCGACGCGAGCTGGAGCACCGCGGTCGCCATCGCAAGCGCATTGACCTTGGCGAGCCCGGTCCCGCCCTCGCTCTGCGTCGCGAACGGCCCGGCATCGATCAGGGCGGAGAGCGTCAGCGATTGGCCGCCGCTGACGTTGAGCAGATTCTTGATCGCGGTCGCCGCTGCCGGCTGGCCGTCCGCCGACAGCGCCGAGGCAACCGCATTGAGCACCTGGGGGGTGGAAACATTGCTGTTGAGCACGTCGCCGAACGTCAGCGCGTTGAGCCCGGCGCTGGTCCGTAGCAGCGGCAGGAATTTGAACAGATCGACGTCGGCTCCGACCAGCGACTGATAGTCCATCACCGACAGCGAGACGTTGCTGCCGGTCAGCGCGGAGAGATAGGAATTGAGGATCCCGCCGTTGAGGCTGGCCAGCCGCGATCCGATCGAGAACGCCGCATAACGCTGTTGCGCGGCGGTCGCCTGACGCGAGATCACGACATTGGTCTTGCCGAAAATCCGCGCGAAGAAGGTCGGCGAGGTCGATTGCAGCACGACCCGCGCGGCATTGCCGGTGCCGTTGGTCAGCGGGGTGAAGCGCGCCGAGGGGGCGATCGATTCATCCTGCGCGTAATTGCCCGGCGTGACCTGCGCCGCCACCGATTGCGGATAGCCTGCGGCGACGATCGCGGCCTGCACCGCCGTCTGAGCGTTGGTCGGATCGCCCGAAGCGGCGGCAAGTGCGGCGGCGTCCGCCACCCCCTGCAATCGCCGCGTATCGAGCTGCACCGCACCGAGATCGACCGCAAAGGCCGCCATCCCGATGATCACCGGCAAGGCCGCCGCGAACAACAAGCCGACGCCCGCGCGACGATCGCGCAGCACCCGGGCGCAGAACCGGCGGGTCACAATACGCCGCCCTGCTGGATCACCGCGCTGCGATCGATCGTGGAACTGGGCATCGGCAGCAGGCTGACGCGAAACAGGCCAATCGCGCTGGCGTCGACACGAACATGCACCGTCACCGACGGCAAAGCCTCGGTCACCGTCAGCGTCGCGTTGTTGGCGGTGATCGAAGGAAGATTAGGCAGCTCGCTGGCCATTGCGGCATTGGCCAGCGATAGCCGCTCGGCCGGACTCATGCCCGATATGGTGGCGCGCGCGGCATCGTTGGCGAGTTGCTGCGCGCTATGCGCGATCAGGAAATACTGGCCGTAGCCGAGCATCCCGAGCAGAATCATCATGAGGAGCGGCGCCAGCAGCGCGAACTCCACCAGGCTTACTCCCCGCGACTCGCCGGGGAACAACCGAACGATGTGCAATGAGAACCCCCTCATGAAAAAGGAAGGTCACATCACCGAATTAACATCGACTTAAATACGCATCGACATTGGGGGGAACCCGCGCACAAGCGGTCCTCCCCATTTGCTCCCCTCCCTCGCGAAGGGAGGGGCTGGGGTGGGTGGGTATGAGGCGCGCGTAACGGTGCCCCCGCAGGCCAACCCACCCCCGACCCCTCCCTTGTTCAAGGGAGGGGAGCGAAATGGGATCAGCGCATCCGCGGCCCGCCGAACGGCAAGGGCGCCGCGCGACGGTCACGCCGCGGCAGCTGCGCCTGATAGGCGTGGCCGCAATGGGCGACGCAATAGGGGAAACCGGGGTTCACCTTGTCGCCGCAGAAGTGGAAATCGGGCTCGCCGGGGTGACCGAGCGGCCATTTGCAGACCTTGTCGTTGAGGTCGAGCAGGCTGGTCTTGCCGGCAATCTCGGGCGAGGGCTTGGCCGGGACGAGTCGGCGCGGCGGCGCGGGGGCGATCGGCGGTTGCTGCTCGCCCGGCGCCTGACGCACGAAACCGCCCGGCCC
>APMI01040654.1_pt1 | contig 18584 bp, 17 predicted proteins | sample 667938 | NCBI WGS metagenome assembly APMI01 (sample SAMN01084076, study PRJNA167559) | wastewater metagenome | biome: Wastewater | place: Denmark: Ejby Moelle, Odense | collected 2011-11-28 | reverse complement strand
CAAATAGACAAAGTTTTAAATAAAAAATCTAATTATTAAAATATCAAAAAGTTTCTCTTTTTAGCCTCACTTGATGATCGAAATGATTTAGTCAAGACTAATTCTCTTGGCTGGGTCAACTACTATCATTTTGCTGGCCAGATCGACAATTTGTTTGGGGATGCCTTCTTCTATTTAGTTCTCAAGAGAAATAGCGAGGTATCTCTATATTTTCTTCTGCTTGTCTGCTATTTTAGCTAAGTTGCGGTCTTCGGTCCCCAATAAACCTGCTCTGATGATGGGCCTTTTTGTCTTTGACTTGCAGTAGCAAACCTCAGCCATCCAAATGGGGATCATGGTAAGCATCTCAAACAGAGTGATTCCAAGTGACCAGATATCACTGCTTGACTTGTACTACCAAATATCAGGCTATTATGCATCTGATTTGGCCAGCACAGCCTGCAACATTTCAGGGGACAAATATTCCGGAGTTGCCAGCCACTCTTTGCTGCTTTTGAGAATGGGGTTTATTCGAGATTCGAATTTGTTTGCTTGAATCTGGTACTCATCTCTAAATGATGAATATCCCCATTAACCCACGCATATTATATTACCCTTTAAAACAAAAATATTAGAAGGGTTTATTTTATTATTTAGGACCCTTCCTTATATTTTCTTCAATATCAAACACAGCTCACGCAGCACATGCTTCAATTACTGACAACCATTGGCTAGTAAATACTTTCTGTATGAAGTTGAACGTATTTTGTATTTTACTTTGTCTTCGTGATGCGGTGATATTTTACATATTAAATTTTTGAGAGGATGCACAACATTACTGACAAATGAATTAGCACTAAGTTGACTTTATTTCCAGATACAATCGACCCCAAATTTAAGTGCTCTTTGTTATCTTTTCAGAATCTCAAAGCCAGAACTTTTAAATTCCTTAATTCTGTACTGGCTATTACCATTTTCGCCTACGATATATATTTTAAACGCTTAATTCTAATATATTAGCCTTCTATCTGTATTATCAGTACTTTTTATAATAATTTAATTATGTACATCGCCCATTTCCGAGAATACTTTACCAATATCCTATATATCTTAATGCGATTAGTATATAGGTGGCAGAAATGAACTCATGCCTGTCGTGTTGGAATTTATGCTCAAGTATAGCTAGTTTTGGGGTTCATCTACCTGCTATTATAAAGATGTAGCTTTTTTTAACTTCGGTGGTGATTTTTTATGAGAATAATCCTATGAAATCGAGTGTAATATTTTATTTCGTTTGTTTATGTTACGGACATTTCGCTAATTCTTATGCAAAGTCTGCAATTATCGACTTTAACTTTCTTTCTAATTGCCATATATTTTTTGCAGAGTATCTTAAAAATAATTATCAACAATTTGTTTCATAAATTTAGCCTTCTTATGCTGGTTAAAGTATATATCAGTACTGGGTTGCTATACGCTATTTCTTACATTTATTGAATAGTGACCGATTGAATTTGGTAATGATGAACGACGGTATCGCTGAAGAGAGTCTTGATTCTGTTGATGAGATAGCTATGCCATTGAGATTGTCTATGATGTGTGATTTAAGTTTATGGGTTTTATTTTTATCTTGTTTGACGATGGTACTTGCATTATTATTATTGTATTATTATTGAAATAAATGTCCAAACAATAATAAATCATATATATAATATCAAAATACTTGCATAAAGAAGACAACATTTACAATATATTGAGGGTCTATGGATATGATGATCAGATACTTCCTTTGATAAGTTATCCGCCTACCCCAGATCCACAATTCCTTTAATTTTCCATAAATTTGACAGCCAATAATCCAAAAATAAGTGCTTCCTTGAATTAAATAATATGTGAGGGTGGTAACTAAAATTTAATGAGCACATTATTCTCAGTAGATGCTTATTTAACAGCAGTAGAATTCATGAGTTATATTAGAAATTTATTATATGCGCCACCTCCTGTACAGTAGACTTTTATGTGATCTTCACCTGTTTTATTTGTAATTTTGTGTTACTTGCATAGCTCAATTAAAGATCTTGTGATACATATTGCGATCAATTAGTAAAAAGTACGCATTTTATTGACTAATATTTATAGAGATTACGTTGATTATTTAATTTATTATAAGTACTCCTCTGCTGATTATCTAGCTAGCGAATGTCTATTTTTGTTATCGAATTTGGCCATCAATTACTTGATATACTATTATTAAACTTTGCCAGTTCTCCCGATATCTCCATTTATATCATAATCAGCATTGCATATCTTTTTACTAAAACAGTTAAGCACCATATTACAAAATACGATATCATATCCTTTGCCTTTATATCCTACATTTGATACACCTCCCAGATTAAGATATATGTGTTAGCCAAAAAGTTATTATCCGTATGGAGCGAGAGGGGCACCTTGGCCACCTCTATGTACATCTAATTCACGGAAATTGCCAATAATATTAAGTCGTAGTTTTGCAGCTAAATATTGCAGATTTCCTGCTTGAACTGTTATGCCTTCTCCTGGGTTATGAAATATTGTGTGCCCATGAAATCCAACACAGTCAATCGGGTTTTTATGTAATATTAGTTAATGTTCTTTAATGAACATCTCGATATGTTCTACCACAGTCTGCGAGTACTCTATTTATTTCTTACGAAATTACAAATATTTAAGTTCCACATTCTCCATTTCTTTAATAATTCGTATATGTTTCTCTTAATAAGGATATGTCTTGCAGACCAACATTTAATATTTCCACTTCTATTTTTATTTACAGTATTTTGCCAAACTGAGATCAATTCCATCGAGGGAGGTACCTGACATCATCCCGAGTACTGTGTACACTTTTTTGTCGTCCATTTGATTACAATAATGAACTTATTATTTAATATTGTCTAACTTGCATATCAGTGAAGTTCAGTGTCGATATTCAGATATCAGAAACAACAAATGTTACAATACAACTGTTATCGTAAAGAACTGAATAAGTATCTCTTATATGCTAATTCTTTTATTAAGTAAAAATTGTTAAATTGTGGCATATCTTTCTCTTTTATAACAAATATATGATTAAAAAAGGACGATCGACTGATCAAGCGTTGTTGAGAACAGCAATCAACAAAAAATATCAGACTTATTCTCATAAGAGACTGATCAAGGACTTGGAGGAGATCGAAAATGAGAAAATTCCAACTGTCGGAGTTACTGCCAGACCCTTGGAAAACAACATCTTTATCTGGCACGCCAATATCAGAGGTCCGGAAGGAACTGTCTATGAAGGAGGTGTGTTCCATTTAGAGATCAGGTTCCCCTTGAGTTACCCTCATCATCCTCCAACTATTACCATCTTTAACAAAATTCCTCATCCCAATGTCTTTGACAACTATGTCTGTTTGGACATGATCAGACAAAATGGAAGGAGAGAAGAAGGTCAAGGTTGGACTTCGGCTTACAGCGTGCAGAGTGTTCTCATGCAGCTGCAAAGCTTTTTGTTTGAGGAAAATCTCAGCCAGAACAAAGAGACTGTTGAGCTTGAAGCCAAAAAGGCTGTCAAGGAAGCCAACTCCTTTAAATGCAGAGATTGTAAGCATGGTGGTAAGCTTTCATGCTGGCCTGCATTCTCGACAAAAGAAGCCAACAAGGACTAATTCAAGATTATTGAAGATGAAAAGGATCTTATCCGAAAAGAACTTATTTGTTATCATACCAAGCTCTCATATGAAGTTAATCAACTCGGGCTTGGACTCAGAGTTTCTAAAATTCCCAGAACTGGTAATATTAGAGAAGCTGAGACTTTCTATGACTACATTTCAATTAAAGCCTTTTTAAAAGAGTCTGTGAACAGAACTTCGACTAATGAGAGAATTACTCATTGGATCCCCGTTTATTTCGGAAAAGGCGACAACGAAAGCAGATTCTTCAAGTTTTTGACAAAAGCCTTGTCAATGATTATGACTAACTCAACAAGAAATTTCAAGAAAGAGTTCGTTTTGGAAGTTTTACCAAAACTAATGATCACCATCATTTACTACATTATGGACTAGAAAAAGCATGCTTCCATTCGAAATATTAGATTGCTTGCGCACATTCACTCTATTTTCTTGTATTGTTTGAAGAAATTCCCTGAACTCAAGGGCGCAATTACTGCAAACTTAACCAAATTCATCGGCAGCGAGGAAGCCAGAACAAAGGACAATCAAGCTAATTTGGGATGCATAATGGCTATCTTATCAGTTGTAGACTCTCACAAATTCTCAGATGTGGCTGAAGCTTATTTCCAAGAGCAACTGGACAGACAAGTATTGTGGATTCTCAAGGCTGTGCCAGAATTACTCGATGAGAGTATCCAAGAAGATGTTGATAAAGAGCGAGCAAGGGTTGTGTTCAAGTCGCAAATGACTTCATTCCATATTTTCTGTTTCTACAAGCTGTTCATTGGGGAAATCTGTGAGAAGAGAAAAAATAAAGAAAAAATGTTGGAAGAATATGAAGATAATCTATGCAAATTCTCTAACAAATAATAAGTAGAGTTTCAAAAGAAAATATTCGATATCCAAAAGAACGTGAAAACCTTTGCTGATTTCTTCAAATATATTGGACTCAAACCAAAGTAGGACGATGAAATTCTTGCTATGTTGAAACAAGCTATTAAAAACTCTGAGAAAAAGAAATATCACGGAGAACTTGAAACCCTTCACGAACTTCCTAATAGCCAAGAACAGTTCAGCAAAATTCTGAGCAATACTCCCAGTTATAAAGCTTACTTCGATGTCAGTTTGCAGGTCAAGGAAGTCAACAAGAAAAAGTAAACAAAATATGAAATTAAAGAGAAAAAAAGCACTGAAGATGATTGGAGAAAAATGTGCATTGAAAGATGGTCATGGATCAAAGAAGCAACAACTTATGAGAAAGATTTAACTTCCCAAGAGATTTCAGCAAAGGCTGTTGAATTTACCAAGAAAGGAATTCTCAAAGCTGAAGATAGACTCGTCAAAATCATTAACAATAAATACAAATATCAGGGAATCAAATATAACTTACCCAAAATTAATGTTCCTCAAATAACATGGAAGCAACTGTTCTTAAGACTTGATCTTTAGGACTTCCTCATCTACATTGACATGAATCCCGACTTTAACTCCTTCTATGAAAAATTAGAAGTGTGCCAGTTCAGTGGAGTCAATACTCTTCTTGTTCCTATTGTACCAATCAACCAACTTAAATCAGGATATTTCTATCTGACATCTCTATTAACAAAGCTTAATACTTTGAAATACCTCGAGTTTTCAGGTTTACCTCAGAAGAATAAAATCAACGACAAAGCTGCAAAAGCTATTCAAAAAGGTCTCCACAATTTCATACAAGAAAAAGGTGCTTTGGATATTTTCTCCATACACAATATTATTGTTGACAAGGACTATTCAGAAAGTCTTTTCAATTACTTGATCAACTCTGATAAGCTAGTTTCATTAAGATTTTCCAACACCAACGTTCTTCTCTATGGTAACGCAATGAAGATCATCAGCAAAAGTTTGGTTCAACTTAAAGATTTACAAGAGCTAGTTTTTGATGAGTGTCAGCTTAACGAGTAAAAGTGTAAGAATTTGGCTGATGTGCTTATGAGAGCCAAGAAGTTAAAAATATTCGAGATCCATAATTCAGCTAATTTAGCTAATGGTCTGTCATCCCTGATTTACAACTTATCTTTCTTTAGTCCAAACTTAGAAATGTTGGACTTCAGCAGATGCCAATCAAATGTTACTGAAACTATTGTCTCATTATACAAGATGCTCAAAATTACAACAAGTGTTGAAGCCGTTATCGCTAGAAATGTTGGTGGATTTAACGGAAATCTTGTCTAACAATTTTGGGTTTCGCTTGGAGAATGCAGAAGTTTGAGAGTTCTTGATCTAGCATACAGTGGTGATATTTCAGCAAAAGCCACTAATATGGGTAATGCAATCGCTTTCAATGCGAAAAAGAAAGGTGCACTTGAATTCATTGATCTAACAAGCTGCTTCACTAATGTGAATTCCATTCAAAGCTTATATGATGGCATGTGCATAAGCGAGTACGATGAATAAAGAATTTATGGTGATCCAACCAAAGCAAGCAAAATGATCTCATCCAATTACAAGAAAGAATATTTCAACAATCTGAAGGCTCTTCAACTAAACAGATGTGGCAATCTGAACCCTAACTTTAACTTAGCTTATTGGAATAAACTGAACAACAAAGAAGACCCATAATTTGTTAAGTTGTTAGCAAGAACCCCAAATCTGACGACTGTTTCGCTTTCTCAAACTGGTCTGCGTAAAAGCTTTGCCGAGGCATTATCACTTGCTATTGACTCTAGAAGACCAAACTTCGTGAGCAAAATAAAAGTATTAGACCTTTCCAAGAATCAGTTGGACAAAGATGGTATTAAAGCATTGGCTGAAGCTCTTCCCTACAATAACATATTGTAAGTATTAGACTTGAGCAAGAATCAATTAGGAGTTCCGGGTGCTACTGAGCTATCTGTTGCTTTGAAAAACAACAAATCTTTAAAATTCATCAACTTGTTCAACAACAAGATTGGCTTTGATGGCGCGAAATCGGTCGCTCAAAATATAGTTCTTAATAGCCCCAGCCTTGAGTGCATTGAGCTCGGTCACAACAGAATAAGAGATAAAGGTCTAGAAGAAATTACAAATGCCTTAGTCTCGAACAAGAGTTCACAATTGAAAGTATTAGGTCTCAGATTCAACTATATCACCAATGTTGGTGCTACTTACTTGTACAATAAACTTACAAGCAATAAGACAAAAGTTGAGGAAATATTCTTGCGCAATAACTTGATTGATGATATGGCTGTGAACAACTTAGAAAAGATTAAAGAGTTCGAAAAGTCTCCCATCAGTATTGACTTACTGGAGAAACTCAAATATTTGGATCCTGAAAGACTTGAGAGAACTGTATGGATTCATCCTATTAATAACATCAATTTACAAAATCTTAAGCAATTCTTCTAGATCACACATAAATGCGGTATTGTTATTGATGCAAGAGTCAAGAGAGCCAGAAAGTATCCAAACAAGACTGGAGATAATATTTTCGGATTCATCGAGTTCGCTGATAGCAACAGCGTGAACAGAGCCCTACACATTGCATCTAAGAAGCTTACTGTAGTTGATGGAGTCAGATTCAGAATATACAAAGCAGGAACAGGAACATTTATCTTCTCCAAGAAGACCTCTAAACAGAAAAAGCTTGAACAGGCTAAGAACCAACTTCCACAGACTCCCTACGATAATCCTTAGGCCAATCTCAACATGCAGAGGCCTGGTGCACGAAGAGGAGGAGGCCCCAGAGGAAGAGGAGGGCGAGGAAGAGGTGCACCAACTCGACCAGATAGAAGGTGATTTATTAGTCAATTATTATGAGTTTATTTAAATTATAATCTATGTAAAGTAAAATAATGCTTCGAGTTATTATACTGACTTTATCCGTCATTTCTCTCGTGAGATGTATCCCTCCAATAAGCACATTTCAAGGATTTGGCACAGACATGCCAATAAAAATATTTAACTAAGTGATTGCTATAGATGAACTATCATTACGCACTGCAATAAAATCACATACGGCCATAAAAATAAAAACTGACTTATCTCTAACCTTACAGACAATGCTTTGGATCCAAAACTTAACTGATATAATAATCTAAGGTCCAGCTACAATCTCTAAAGCAGGCATATACATAAAAAACAGCACTAACATAATATTACATAATTTGCGTATATTGAATGCTCCTATTTATGGAGTACTAGTCTACCAGTCTGCTAATGTTGTTATTAATCAGTTGACTATTTTGGATGCCAGTCGATCATCCGTTGATTAAGGCAAAGCTATTGATATTACTTAAGGCAGTATTAATGTTACTGTCAGTAGGACTTTATTAGGATATAGGAATTTTTCAGCAATTGATAAGTACAAAGGTATGCTCATTGCCAATTTTTTGCATTAAAGAGTTACCAATGTGTCCTTACATCATAATTTATTCTACCAGAACTATCAAAGAAATCCATAAATATCAACTCCTGGCCTGTTCGATATGAAGAACAATATAATTTATGGGTATACTGAGTACGGCAGCAGAATCAGATAAGGAGCTTATGGTAATTTCTAGTATAATTTCTATATTGGTGGCAAAAAAGATCCAATAGTATTTGTCGATAGCTCAATCACATTAGCATACTCTAGTAAGAATTCATGGAAATTCAATTACACAACCTGGCAGTAAATAACAGATTTAGGGCACAGCAAGTATGCAGTACCTGCTGTTGACTTCACTGTTAATTTTAGTAAATTGATATCTGAATTTTGGGGTTGGGGATGTCAACCGTAAACCTATCTTGAGAAAGAACCTAGAAATACTGTTATTAAATATTCAACTTAACAGTAATAGTAAGTTGTTGAATGATTTCTATCTTATGAGTGAAATGTATCTAGTTTTGTATTATCTGTATTCTCCTTTATATTTTCCAAAAGCGATATTGATAAAATGCATATTATACAGTAGAGACATAAATATATTGAAAAAGTCTATAGTCTCAACTGGCTCCCTCAGTGATATAATATATTATTTATGCTTTGCGGCACATTGCAATTTATAGGTTTAATAAAATAATCACATGTACAGGGAAGTATCTAGTTATTTGGGGAGTTCGTTGATTTTCACCTTGAAGCCATCCTGGATGTCCATCAGAATTTGCTTATCGGTTTCCTTGTCCTCGTTCTCCTCCTCATCAGGTTTCACAAAATTTATTGCCAAACCTTTGGTACCGAATCTACCAGCTCGACCCACTCTGTGCAAGTAAGTGTCTCGATCCAGAGGGAAATCTTAAATTATTGAATAATGTACCATAGTTGATGACAAGATTGACTCTTTCGATATCGATGCCTCGCCCGAACAAGTCAGTCGCCACAAGAATTCTTGATCCATTGGCCTTGAATGAATCATAGTTCCTGATTCTCTCCTCTTGCTTCAGACTCGAGTGAATGCAAATAGGGTTGAACAGCTTCTGCTTCAAAAGTTCGGTCAGCTTTCGGGCTCGATCCACCTTGTTGACAAAAATGATTGTCTGGTTGAATGCGAGAGTGTCCAAAAGATGGGTGAGTTTCTCGAACTTCTTGTTCTCTGGAATATAAACGAAGAATTGAGCAAGACCGTGCAAAATCAGCTTGCCCTCATCGATGAAAATATCAATTTCATTCTGCATGAATTTCTTGCAGTCTTCTTTCATTTATTCAGGCATGGTGGCGCTGAAGAGCATGACCTGCTTGTGGTGTGGGGTTTTAATGAAGATATCTTGGATATCAGCCCTCATACGAGCGGATCCTAGGACTTTATCGCACTAGTCGATGACGAAGAATTTGCACTGAATTAGTTGAAGGTGGTACATTGTCCAATCGAATTGATTTTCTTTTGGCGAGCTCACTCAATCGTCCAGGGGTGGCGATGATGATATGTGGAGTTTTCTCTTTGTCCTTCAGTTATTTTTAGTTGTCTTCAACAGGCTGTCCACCGAAGTAGCACCCATATCTGATTTAAGGAGATTTAAAATATCGACCAAGTCTCTTAAAATCCTTAAAGATTTGATGGGCTAGTTCTCGAGTGTGGCATGTGATAATGGCTTGATGAGGCTCATAAGTATTATTTTCAGAAGCGTTCATCTGATTGAGGATTGAGATGACAAAAACTGCAGTTTTGCCCATACCCGATTTAGCTTGACAAAGAATGTCCTTGCCGTGAAGAGCATGAGGGATGGCATTGACTTGAACCTCACTAGGATGTTCAAACCCGCACTCTCTGATTCCCCTCTTAAGCTCATCCTTTAGGAAGAGTTCGTTCCAACCAGTCAAGTTAGCTCCGAACTCGCCCTTGCCTGGGCCTTTGTTAGGCTTGACCTTCTCTTCATCAGAGCTCGCGTCTCCGTAGTCTGGGATATCCATGCCTCTAAATATTTAAATATAGTCAACAAAATTAAATTTTGCATTCTTTTATTATGCATCAGTTAACTCTTATAATATTTAGTATTTATTTGAACAAGTATTTTCCTACTCATTTCTAAATATTTTCCCAGTTTTAACATTAAAGAATTAGTATATTGTCTATGGATGTTAAGATTATAATTTATTATAAATTGGTTAATCAACAATGGACGAGGAAACAAGTTCAAGCTTCGCTGAGCTTCTTAAAGATTATCAGTTCATTGCGAAAGGACTTAAGAAACTAGGTATCACTAGACCACTAGATCTTCAAGAACAAGTGCTGTCTATTTCTAACCAGATTGACAATTTAATCATCACTGCTCCTCAGGAATGTGGAAAGAAATTAACTCTCATTATACTTGCAATCAAACGATTCGCTAATGAAGAAGATGGGACTTTAGTTTTCATTGCTCATTCTAAAGACTTGTCTCAATAGCTATCATCTTTAATTTCGGTCATATCTCGAACCCCTACTGTGAATTTATTCATGTAAAAGTGGCAAACAAATAATAAAAAATGTATTGTTATCGGCAGTCCACTTCAACTGTCAGCTTTGCCCAAAGAAAACAAAGATACTTTTACTACGCTTGTCATTTGTGAAGCTGATTTCTTATTCGGTTTTGGATATGGGCCTCACTTATAACAGCTTGCTAGTGAAATTTCACCGACTGTCAACTACCAAATCGGGTGCATCAAAATAGGCAGTGATTTAGAATCATTCAAAAATAAGTGGATAAAGAAAGTCATGAAAATAGATTATAAACCACCTGCATAAGAAAGTAGAGTTAAAATAGAAAAAGCGTAAGGTCAGGCAGTACATTTCTATTAAGTTGGTGAAAATATTATGCTTCCTATAACTATGTATGTCACTCTCAAATTTGGACTTGTAAATCCGAAAGTTCTCATCCTTGTGTAAAATATTAAATAGGTTTACAGATATTATCTTTTCCTTGATCGAGTAAAAATACCAAATATTGGTTTGTACAATCATGAAAACCCTATTGATTTAAAATTCTATACACTGTCATTATGGATGACTGGACCCATCAATTACATGGTCGCCACTAAATAAATTTACACAGATTTGTCAAAAAATATTTTCAAATAAAGCTGCAAAAAGAATTTCAAGAAAGATCACTTTGCTTTGACTAACCTTGCCACAGTAGTGTGCGTAAATTTACTTCACTTGAAGAACAATTTCCAGGACATTTTCAATAATTTCAATCACAAGCCATTCATCATGACATTTGTCGAGAACAAATAATAATAAGTAGAATGTCTCCAGGAGTTTATCAGACTGCAGAACACAATGTTTGAAATTGTGAAATCAAAAGAATTTCCTATCAGTAAGAAAGAGCTTTAGGCATTCAAGTATCGCATTAACGATGTTGTTATGAGCATAGGTCCATATAAAGTTGAGATGTTCCAAAAATATGATTTCAAGAAGAAAATACTAAAGTCTCCTGATTTGAAAGTTCACTTTGAACAGAATCCAAAGTAAAAATAAGTGTTAATAAAATAAGTCAAAGATCTCAAAGAGAAAATAAATCACGAAACAATATCAATTTCTTAGCATATCCCTTCATATTTGGTCCCAGAAATTCTTCGTAGCGCTTATGAATAAAAGTTAAAAGAGACACAAAAATAAATGAAGACAGAATAAGTACCTAAATACATCAAAAAAGTCAGAAATGCAGTGAAACATGTAGACCTTGAAGAATAAGATCCTGAAATTACTGATGTCAGTAGACTAAAATTAATTTCAAGTAGGAAAAGGTGGAAATTACAACATGGCTTCAAACTTAAAAAAAGAGACATACGTAAATAAAGGAAAGGCATATTTGATGCCAATCAATGATTTTATTATTTAAACATCCCATTAAGCTAAGAATTACTTAAACTTATTGTCTATTTAATAATTTACAGGCATTTATGTTTATGTTTATCATATATTAAGTCTCTATACTTAATAATATAGGAAAAGCATGTTTATTATGTTTATAAGTGAATATCTAACTGGATAAGATAAATAAATTTTAACAAATGTCATACTGGCCATATTACTACCCATACTCTTACTACCCGTCTAGGTAAAGTTCTAATTCTATTTAGGTATTATTACCCTTCGACCTACTATTCTTACGCCTATCCTTACTACTCGCCAGTTGAGAGTGCGTTGAGGAGATCTAGAATTGCTGCTGATATTGCTGACTCACGGTTGAGAAGATCTAGACTCTAGGCTGAAATTGCTGTCGACAGTGCACTCAGGAGATCAAGAATCGAAGCAGAAGTTGCTGCCGATAGCGCTCTTAGGAGATCCAGAATTGAGGCTGAAGTAGTTGCCGAAAGTGCACTCAGACGATCAAGAGTAGAAGCTGAGCTAGCTGCATCAAGAGTAGCTCAAGATGACTATTTACGCAGACTTAGAATCGAAGCCGACGTCGATCGTATTCTTTCCAGATATTGATCATTCCTCTTGCCATTATTTTTATCATCTAGTGCTCATTTCTTAGATAGTTTTACCCATATAAGACCAAATATTTACGCATAAACTTAAAGATTATAGTATTTATTATATGTTGAATGATAAAACTGCGTAAAGAGTCAATTTTCATTCATATTATGTAAATAATTATCATAAAAATTGTACGATTAAATTACAAAGATAAAAATTAGAATATTCCAAAATATAAAAACTCTCACCTTCGATATCATACAATAAAAATGCCAAATACTAAAAAAGCGCCAGTATAATGCAGCAGACGTAGACGAGTATACTAGAAAATGATGAGTTATTTGTAGAACCAGGAGCGTGCGATCGATGAGTACAGTCAAACATTGGAAGAATATTTATAAAGTAATGATCTTCATTCTAGTTTCTGTAATCTGCATCTGTATATGGACAAAAGTATGATTAAGGAAGAGAAAAAATATGCGTTTCTTTAGGATGGAGTCTATGTGTTACTTGAAGGTAATGTTGCATATGTGTGGACTAAAAATAAACATGACAGGGATAGAAGAGATCATCTTTTTGCATTGACTAAGGCTGGCAACTGGACTAATCTAGCAGATGGTGCCAGTTAAAGAGATAATGTATTAGCAAATGGATACAATTTACTAATAAGCTCACCTTTTGCAGTATTAGAAGCATAAGCAGGAAATATTATGACTAACTAGTAATGTTTATTGCTGCGTATACCCGAAAGAGTCATATAATTGACTGACTTCTATAAAATCAAATAAGATAAGGCTAATATTATTAGTAAAGCTAAACTTGCAGGATCGAGAGGATATAATAATGAGACACTTTTTTCTGTAAATAGTGGACTGCATCATACACTCAAGAAAAGAAAACTGACATTTCGATCATGGATAGAGGTCAGCAGTCTGGGGATAATTATCGAGGGCAGTGCAACTGTACGTTGTGGAAGAGGAAATAAGAAATTGTAATTTTCTCGCTACTGTGTATTATTGCCTGGTTTTGAGTATGAAGTTTCAAGCTCATAGTTGTAGCTTATCGAAATCGTAAAAAATCCAACACTACAATTTCATCGACCTATGCTGATCAGTCAGTTTATTGAATAGCTAAGACTACGTCCATCTTCTCACTTTGATGCTGATTAGCAGAGCAAATAATGTAAAAAGTACAGTAAAAAGATCACTAACAGTATTTCAATGCATAAAAGTAAAGGTAGATCATAACTTAATAATATTACATACAGAGCACAATAAAAAAAGAAAAAGAAATAATTTGGACTTTTTTCAAAGTAAAATTAATAATATTGGATTGTCTCTATGGAACTGTGCAAGTAAAATTTAACGAATATAAAGCATATTAAATAAAAAATCATCCTTAAAGAGGAAAATGTTAAAAAGCCTCGCATTTTGTTTAACTTTTCTAAAAGTGACGCTCGCAGATAGAAAAAATCCTCCCTTAGTAACATTAGTCATAGTTTTGAAGAAAACTCATCTTTATTGAGCTCAGACATGCTAAAAGCCAGTAATAATTCGATGCATGGCAAAGAAGCTCTAATGTAAAGATATGAAAATTATTCTAAAAATATGTATCAACAATTTCGTAAATATCAGCAAGAGAAAACGCCATCAGCTCATTTCTACAAGAGTGGTATCGCTAATTTACGATGCTGACTATGATTTTGTATAATTAAGTAAAAATATATTTGTAAAAATTATCATAGTCTGTTAATATGATCCTTTCACAGAATTTTCGAATATGATTTAAATTTATTATGACAATCAAAAATATGAAAGGCATTCATTCTATTAGACTGAGAGAGAAGCAGATCATCAATTGGAAGAAACTTAGCTCAAGCTGATCGACAGCGAGTGCTAAATTCCTGCGCTGGTCTTATCTTCGGAAGTCTGCTTCACGGGAATACGGCAAGGAGAGTCACCCTCTTGCTCACCTTCGGATTCAATTTATATCAAGCTATCGGAGTCTGAACTTTCCTCTTTGAGCAATAGTTTTTTCTTTATGTGTTGTTTGGATGGGGAGGGGATGCTCTTACTAGAAAGCACTTTATCACTATCTTATACATATTTGTGGCCTGTGTAGACAAAGCCCTACCCAAGTTTGAAATTCAAGGAGTCAGACTTGGACAAGTCGATGGGGAAGGATGGCTTCTTGTTGAACCAGAAATGCTTTTTAGCCTCCACAGCTGTGAACCTTTATTATCTTCTCTTGAGCAAGCGTACAACTAGATCTTTTGCTGCTTTTGAATAATTTTACCAGACATTTTAATCGAAGACTACTTCCCCTTTTTGGATATTATTAATAGTTTCATTAAGATACTCAGACTCAAAGGGCGTTTTTCCGGTAAATAATTGATAAAGAGTGACTCCAACAGCCCAGAGATCGACTTTCTAGTCATAGCCGCCACCTGAGAACATTTCAGGTGCTCGATAGTACAGTGTGCCAGTAATAGTGAGCATGTCCCGCTTGTTACTTCTATTTTACAGACACTTGCTGATGCCAAAGTCAACTAGTTTTATAGTTTGGTTTTCGCGATCGTAAAGAATATTATCTGGTTTTATGTCACGATGACAAATATTGCAACTATGGATGTAGGCCACCGTGTCGAGTAATTGTTGAGCGATAAGCTTTATTTAGTCTTCATCCATCTGTTTGTACTCGTTGAGACTGGGGTTATTTTCGAAGTCCATTACCAAATAGCAAGTGAAGTTCTTCATGTCGAGGTACATGTTGCGGTATTTAATGATATTTGGATGGTCGAGTCTGTGAATGAGCTTAAAGTTGCTCTTCAGGAAGATGATATGCTCCTAGTCCATCTTCATTGACTTAACCGCGTACACTTCATTGTTCGATTTCAGATAGCATTTACGCACGAAACCATCTGAGCCTTATCCAATTTTAGCACCCATTTAGTATTTCTCATTAAACTTGGTCATAGCCTTGACAGAAGTATCATCTTCTTCTAGCAGAATATTGCGCTGCGATTAGGTGAGGGTCACATCGAGCTGTACACTTTACCGTCTTTTTCTACGCTTCTACAGCTTGTTCTCTAGAGCCATTGTGTTGGCTTTGATGACTGGGTTCGTTTTTAGTGAGTCACGGATCGACTGTAGTCTGCTGCTTCGTTGTGCTTTAACTTCGCCTTGCATTACTTAATATATTATTACCAGTATTCAAAACAGTATTAATGGAGTACCCCTGTCAAACCCTATCTCAACATGCTCATCTTGTCTCCACTTTAGACAGCGAGCTTACTGTGGGCAAACAGGTCTGCAATATATATTGATGGGGGTATGATGATGGGCGATTGTAGTCTAAAGTATGAAACTGCTGAATTTTAATTAATACTTATCCAATATATACATTCTAGCAATACAATATATTTATACACACAGTATCGTATAAGTTGGTTTTATCGGAATTTTAACATAATAAGACTGCGGTTATCACCAAGTAATAACATGAGTCATGCAGTTTTTAGTATATTGAGCGTGTGGTCATTTGATTGAGTTTAATTTATGCGGTTAATAAGTGCTTAATTTTATATATAATACCAACATAACATAGAATCATAACAATAATGCTGTCTACTTTGAAGTTCACGACTTCCACCCAGATGGACAAAGACAGCTCTAAGAAAGTGCTCACAATATGGTAATCTTTACAAAATAGTAATGATTCAGTATAGTTCCGCATGCCAGTCGATTGGTAAGGACTAGGTCTGGTTGACTACTTGACTATTATTAAAAACCCTATGGATCTCAATACTGTGCATACTAAAATAACATAATCACAGTACAGAACTATATAATAAGCACTTGATGATTTGCAGCTAATTTGGGATAATTGTAAGACTTACAACAGGAAAGGCTGGCTTATATATGAACTGGCTTAAAAATTATAGAGACTTTTCAAGAAGCTGGTCAAAAATCATCTGCCTGCTGTCGGAATACAGCCTAATAACAGTAAGAATAGTAAAAATAATAAGACAGACAAAACTTAGAAAATATAGATCAGCTAAATAGAATTATAAGAGAAGATGAAATTCGTATAAAGAATCAAAGCACTCAGGCCAGAATAACTGGGACTGTTAGTGTCTAAAATGCAATAATTGTGTCCAAATTCATTTAGATAAACATAATAAGAAAAGGCGCAAATTTTAGTAGATCAATTTGATAAAGCTACATGGAAGAAATTGTTAGATTAACTAGACCTTATATAAGAAACTAGTGATACATACTAAAAAAGAGTAAAAAATTGATAATGAATATATACTTATTTATCTTAGATTCCCTCAATATTTATCTTAATTTCTATACAATATATCGCAATAATATGTGCAAATAATAGAGATCACTGCCCTAGCTCCTGATACCCAACTTTCGTCCCCAAAACCGCAAATAAAGTATTATATAGGAGATGGGCTAATGCGTATATTCCTCCAATGACCGCACAAATATTAAGTATAAAAGTACTGAAAATACTACGTTGCGGGTATATTGTGATCCTGGTGCCTCCAATATGGTAGTTGAAGTATAAGGCCGGCATGTGGTTCACCTCGAAACTATTGTGATTATACGTGTATTGGTATGTCTAGCGTTAGAAAAATGAACCCATGTATAGGGTAGGCACGATATCGATGTGATAATGGGAATTATATGAGTGCGGGGTCTTCATGTCGTATATACGTTGATGGCCGCTTAGTGCGGATAATTATGCCTAAGGGTGGGCTTTCTTTACACGGTCCATGCGGTCCATGTCTCCGAATGATAAATGGTGAATCTTGTGGCTTACATCTAATGTTTGGATTGCGCCTGACATTGCCAGTCTGATATATATATTTTGGTAAGCATGACTGCTAATATGGAAGTTACCCGGCACTTATTTCACTGTAAACGACCCTTTTAATCTGCATCCGTACTGTTTCTGGAAAGCTTCCTGTGCGATCTGGAATTGTCTCATTTGATCAGGTTCTCTAAGAAGTTCGAAGTCCCCAGAGTCAACGTACTGTCCTGATGAATCAAGCCTGAATTTCTTGACTGAGCCGATGTTAGGATGATGCGACATCATCTCGTCCTGCAGATCGAGGGAAATAATTTAGCAAGGGAATCTAGGGAACTCCACGTCTAGATTAATGCTGAGTTATATGCATTTTACTTTAACTATTTGCGTGCGAATGGTTAGTCCTGGATGATGTTGGCGACTTGGGGTGCATTCACGAACCCTTTAATTTCACTGTAGATGAAGAAAATGATGAGACCAGCTGTTAAAATGGATACAAATCCGCCTAAATTAGTGCCTTATGATAGATCTTTGGGCACTTTTTTGAAGATATCAAGTTTCCTGAACTTCTGCATCCTGGTTATTATATCTATGTTTATTATATGCCAATTATTTACGTGTGCTCAAAGATATTCATAATAGTCTATAAAGGCAGTTTAATTATAATTATTTGGTCTATGAAGAAACTTCCAAATTTAATTAAACAGATGATAGTATAATATTACTTTCATTGACAATAAATACTAACTTACGATACAATTTTAATAGATAAAGTAAAAGTATATTTATATCATCATACAGATGCAAGTATATCAATTTGCATGATTTCATCAGTTAGATCAAAGGTAAACAATACAGGTAGATTGGGTCCATGTTTATCTCTTCTTCTTTTCAAATCAGCCACAGCTATTAATTTATTGCCAATAACAATAGTATTATTTCCATTGGCTATTAGTGGATATATGACTTAATAGCAGCCAGTTACTCCAAATTTATTAGTACCCTTACTACTACTACTATTACCATTACCATTACCATTATTAGATAAATTACTGGCACTGTATATAGAAAGTGAGTTAGTCCTACTGTTGTAGAGGATAGGCTGGCAATTGTTATATGACTGACCACTCAGTTAGAAATATCCTCCCAGTATTAGTATCTATTGCTATGATATTGGGTGTACAATTGGGCATATTGGCAGCATGTATAACTATATGTTTGGAGGATGCAGGCACTATAACTGTCTCTATATTATTGA
>APMI01021912.1_pt1 | contig 18592 bp, 9 predicted proteins | sample 667938 | NCBI WGS metagenome assembly APMI01 (sample SAMN01084076, study PRJNA167559) | wastewater metagenome | biome: Wastewater | place: Denmark: Ejby Moelle, Odense | collected 2011-11-28 | reverse complement strand
ATAAATCATCACCGATTAAACTGCCGTTTAAATAAAGATCGAACTTTTGAACTGCTACTGATTGAGCGCCACCAGCATAGGTATAGTTGATTGTTCCGCTGGTTTTATTATTACCAACGATTTCAATGGTATAAATAGTAGCTGAACTTAAAGATGTTGTTGTTAACCCGGCGGTTGAACTTGCGGTAGACCCGTTTCTGTATGATAATGCTATGGCACCACCGGTTCCATAGGTAAAGATCAGGCGGGTAAAGACCTGGGCACCGGCAAAATCATTTGCATCAGAATACATCGCACCTGCACCCTGATTGTAGGTCCAGACACCCGAAGTGGCTGTACTTCCTGCAGAAGCATCACCAAATAACACTTTAAAAGAAGTGTAAAACTCTGTACCTCCGGTATATGCAACCCATGGAGAAAATTTGTCTACTGCACCGGTGGAACTCGCCACCCCTCTAACATACGCCCCAGCTGTGCCTAAAGGGTTCGAAGCCGTAACGAGATTTACAGAGCCTGAACCGCCTGCCCTTGCCCATGTTGTTCCTGAAGTTGGATTGGGAAGGAATGCAGCTGAACCTGTAGTACTGGTATGAGCCCCGGTTGCAGTGCCAAAATTTTGAACTGAAGTTTGTGCCCAAATTCCCTGCACACTTAAAAGCAGTCCCAAGATTGGTAAAATAATTTTGCAGACCCGATTTCTCATAGGTGACCGGGAATCGCTAATTGAGTGTTGTCCGGTGGTAGTGTGTGTAGAATCAAGCATATATCAATATTTGAGTGTAAAAGAGTGGTGGTAAAATTATTATATATTAATGGGATTGTATAAACGGTTGCAAGATTAGGTAAAAAACAAAAAACTGCCAAACAACCGGCGAGCGGAAAAGTGTATTTAATGATAAGTTAATCCGGGATAAAATTTTCTTATGAACGGACCCCATTTTATTTCTGAATTTAAGCTTTTATACCAAATGCAATCGTATGAAATGGTATCAATGGAATGCATTGTGCCGGCAAAAGTTAAGTTTTGATAAGGACGAGGACGGAGAAGCTGTAAAGTAAGATATTTTTTCAAAAGCCCCTGCTTTAGTAAAATATTTTTTTCAACAATGTGAATATGCTGCATGATTTTCAGAAATGCGTCATATCATAAAAAACAACATCGCTGCAGAATGCTGGTTGCTGATGGATCTTTTGCTGTAGCGGACAGGTTTAGCAACTGCTTGTGAGCAATTCCTGGCACGAGCGCCGGCCGGCGTTTTATAGGTTCCTATATACTGGAACGACTGAAAATTACGTTAAAACCTGTGGCCTCTTTATCCGTTTGCAAATGGTTTATTATATTTGCCCCGGAAGCTGTCAAAAAACAAAAAAAGTAAAATGAAAAAAGTCATTCTTATCGCCCTCCTGATCATCACTGGCGTTGCTATGCTGAGTTCCTGCGGACCAAGCAGAAAAACCGGTTGTCCTATGACAGAGAACATCCTCCACTAAACCAAGTTTTCATGAACTGGATCGAGTTAACCGAACCCTCCCAATTACAAATCATCAAAGAAAAATCTGCGGAAAAACCACAGGTGATCTTCAAACACAGCACCCGTTGCTCTATCAGCAGTGTGGCCAAAAGCCGGCTGGAAAGAAGTGCAGCGCCTGCGAATGTTGATTTTTATTTTCTTGATCTCATCAAACACCGTACTATCTCGGATAAAATTGCCGGGGATTTTGACGTGTACCACGAATCGCCGCAGCTGCTCCTGATAAAGAACGGGGAATGCGTGTACGATGAAAGTCATTCCGGCATCAGCATGGACGATCTCGCTGAACAACTGGAACGGGCCTAAACTATCATTAAAGATCAGTTGCCGCTCTTTTTGCCATTGACACCAGTTGCCAGTAAGGCGGAAGATAACCATTGGTATTTTTAAATTGTTCTGCCATCGCCAGCGTTTTATCCTTTACCATCTTATACATCCACACAAAACGCTGATTCTTCAACGCTCTTGTAGCACTCATGCCTTCGGGAATAATTCCTACGCCTCCAAAAGCATTTTTTATCATGCACCAGCCTTTCACTACTCTTACTATGGGTAGCATCCAATGATTGTACCCAATCGTTTTCCCTTTATCTGCCTGCTCCAGCATAGCGTCCATCACGGCGTTGTCTACATGATCTTTCCAGAGTGTTTCAGGATTTCGCCACTCAGCCACCACGCTTAACTGCGGATCGTATTCCAGGTCGCTGGGCATTTGTGTTACAAAATGCTCTACACCAAAATCACTCAGCCAGTTCACCACTCCCTGCGATGAAATGGTAGAAGATGCCTGCCATAACTGCAAGCCCATTTGCCCATATGCATGGGATGCCACTTCTGAGCAGAACAAGGCAGTACTGTCGTGGAAATCCATTTTAAAGTCATAGGGAATATGCCTGCGGAGGGCTTGTTCATATGCCGCTTTTGCCGCTTTGTGAGGGAGTAAGGGATCGGCGATCATGGAAGGCTGATCAGCCCTTGCCCTTAGTACCATGAACCGCAATTTCTTATCTTTTATATATTGCTCTGCCGATGATACGGCCACGCCCTTTTCAATGTGCGCTTCTACCAGGTAAGGGATATTGGTAACGGCATCTATGTACAGCAGTGCAACATGGCTAAAATTGCCGGGGTAATTATTGCCTCTTGATATCAGTGCCGACACCTCTGCCCCACCCCTCGAAACCAACAGATCGCCACTATGTACCGGGATGCCAAAGAGGTTACCCTGCGGTGCGGCGGATGCTTCATCTTTCACCAGCATAGCAGGCGCAAAAGGAAGGTTCCCGGTTTGTAACAGCACTTCTTCTTCGGCGGCTCTCATTCCATATAATAACTGGTAAACGGTATTCCTGGCTGCCGGGCTGTTGATCTCCCATTGGAGTGACTGCATTTTAACCAGGTTCCTTACCCTGTTGAAATGCTGGATAAAAGCCTCCCTCAGGTTGGGATTGGCAGCTATCAATGCCGCCAGTTTAAAATACTGCTGCAGCATTTCAGCAAAAACAGGGTCGCCCGGTAACTTATTATTCTCAGCGACTGTTTTGTACAGGGCCATTTCTTTAATAAACAATGTGGATATGAGGGAATCATTCAGTTGTTTGCTTTGCTTTTTGGCGGATACAAAATCATTTTCGAGCAATTGCCACATGGAATCCTGGTTCCAGGCAAAAGGCCGGGCTGCGGGTTTGATAACCGCAATATTTTCGGACGAAGGGATCAGTAGTAAAATATAACAACCGATAATGACAGCCAGCGTCCGCAACAGTATCTTTTTGATCTTTTGCATCCTGCAAAATAAGGCATTACAAAAAAATACCGGTCAGTCATAAACAGTCGTTCACAGAAAGCTCTACTTATACTCCCGAAAGAAAAACTGTGATCCGGTATAAAGAAAAAGTGTGGGCAGGCATAAAGAGCCCGGCAAAAGCTTTAACCATGTACAGGGTTTACCAAAAAAGCAACAATCTACCCGGGACCATTACATGCATATTATGCGCCAGGGGCTTCATTCAGCGTGTGACATCTTATAAGTTGTATTCTATTACAAAATCCAATGTTTTTTTTAAAAACATATCAACAAAGTCATATATGAATTTGTGAAACGTCTGAAATAATGTATTTTGGAACCTTGTGAAAGACCTTTCAAACCGGCGACTGTGAACCTGGTCTTTTATTGAATCCATACTATCTAAACTTCCCCCCGCCTGTACCCGGCTATCAGTGTTTGATTGTTAAACCTAAAATTCAATACCGGAATTACCTGGGTATAATACCTATGGGGAAATTGTTACTTTCTATAGTTCTTGCTTTTTTCCTTCACTCATTATCTGCCCAAACATTTAATGGAACGGGCGGCGCTATCCCCGACAATGGCGCTACTGCTACCTGTTTTCCTTTGACAGTGTCGGGGATCGGTACAATCAACGGCAGCCATGGACTGCAATCTGTTTGCCTAGCGGTTACGCATACCTGGGATGCTGACCTGGAGATCAGTTTGAAAGCTCCGGACGGAACGATTATTCCTCTATCGATACAGAATGGCGGCACCGGCGATGATTACACAGGCACCTGTTTTACAGCTGCTGCCACAAACTCTATTGCGGGTGCAGCAGCTCCTTTCAACGGCAATTATTTACCGGAAGGTAATTTGGGAAATGCAAACAACGGGCAAAATGCTGATGGCACCTGGAGCCTTTGTGTGCAGGATATCGCCGGAGGAAGTACAGGCATCCTTAACAACTGGAGCATAACGTTCAGCAGTACCCCGGCAAGACCGCTTGCGCCGCCGGCTAATGACGACCCCTGCAACGCCATTGTACTAACGGTGGGCAGTACCTGCATTTACAGCACTTATACCAATGCCGGTGCCACTAACAGTACAGGGGTGCCTGCGCCGGGTTGTTCCAACTATACAGGAAGTGATGTATGGTTCCAGGTAACGGTACCTGCGGGAGGCATATTGAATTTTGACACACAAACAGGCAGCATGACCGATGGGGGCATGGCGATCTACAGTGGTACCTGCAATGCACTTACGCTTATTGACTGCAATGATGATGGCAGCAGTAATGGCCTGATGCCAATGATACCGGCCAGTGGCTTAACGCCCGGTAGCACTGTCTGGATAAGAATGTGGGAATATGGCAATGACAACAACGGTACTTTTGGCATTTGCGTAACGGCTCCCACACCACCGCCACCGGTGACGAACGACAATCCCTGTACAGCGCTGGCACTACCGGCAACCACTACCTGCTCTTATACAACATATACCAACGCCGGTGCTACCGGTACCACCGGCGTACCAGCCCCTGGCTGTGCAAGCTATTCAGGGAGTGATGTATGGTTTACTGTAACAGTTCCGCCGGGCGGTGCCATTACGCTCAACACACAGGAAGGTACGCTTACAGATGGCGGGATGGCGATCTACAGCGGCACCTGCAGTTCCCTTACATTGATAGGCTGTGACGACGACGGAAGTCCTAACGGTGGCGGATACATGCCCATGATCGTGGCAACAGGTTTAACACCAGGCAGTACCATCTGGGTAAGGATGTGGGAATATGGAAATGACAACAACGGAACTTTTGGAATCTGTGCCACCATTCCCATAGATCCACCCGGATGTTCATCTACCACACCGGCAGGTAATACCTGTACTTCTGCAACAGCTATCTGCAATTTTAACGGGTACTGTGGCAATACGTCTGCCAGTTATACGGATGATTACTGGCCAGAACTGTTTGATGCTTTTGACAACTGCCTGGGCGGAGGTACCAGCATCGAAAACAATTCATTTATTTCATTTGTGGCTTCTGCCACTACTGCCTCATTCAATGTATGGGTCACCAACAGTCTTTACGGAGACGGCATTCAAATGATGTTTTACGAAGGGGGATGCGGATCGGGTCCGGTTACCTGCCATGGTGGTTACAACGATATAACAGGGGGGCCTAACCTCATTTCGGCCACCGGCCTGGTACCGGGAAACACTTATTACCTGATGGTGGATGGTGTGGCCGGTGATGTGTGTGATTACACATTTGATCCCGTATCTGGGGTAGATGCCCTGGGCGTAACACCTGATGCTGCTACCATTTGTGCCGGGGCCAGCGTAAACCTTACAGCAAGCGGGGGCAACGGTGTATATAGCTGGGGCCCTGCAGCAGGACTTAATACCACTAGCGGTGCCACGGTAACGGCTACCCCGGCAATCACCACCGTATACACTGTTACCTCAACAGGTACAGGAGCATGCCCGGTGGCGCTTACAAAAAAAGTGACCATTGCAGTAGTAAGTCCTCCCGCTGCGCCTTTAACCAGCCCTGTGAGTTATTGCGTGGGGGCAACAGCGGCAGCCCTAACGGCAAACGGCACCAACTTATTATGGTACACAGTGGCATCGGGCGGCGTGGGAAGCAGTACGGCCCCTACTCCATCCACGGCTGTTGACACAACACTTACCTATTGGGTAAGCCAGTCGACCGGTTCCTGCGAAAGTGCAAGAAGTTCTATAACGGTAACGGTTAGCAGCGGATTGCCGGCGCCAGTAGTTACCAGCCCTGTAAAATATTGCCAGGACGCTCCGGCCATACCACTTACCGCAACCGGTAGTAACCTGTTATGGTATACAACTTTATCTGGCGGTGTGGGAAGCAGCACGGCTCCAACGCCCCCTACCGGCACCCCCGGGAGCGTTACGTATTATGTAAGCCAGTCATCAGGCTCCTGCCCCAGCCCGAGGGCGGCCATTACTGTTATTATAAATTCAGTGCCGCTTGTGTATGCACATGGCAGCAACCCAGGCTGTTCTAATTTATGTGATGGAACTGCAACGGTTGATGTAAGCGGTGGCACAGGCCCTTTCAGTTACCTGTGGAGCAATGCCGGCAATACAAAAACCATCACAGGGCTGTGCGCCAATACCTACACGGTTGTGGTAACAGATTCTAACGGGTGTGTTTCAAATACCATACCTGCGGTGGTGCCCGGCTGCTTCCAGATACAGAGTATTTTGGTGGATGCCTGTTCAACTACCGAATATGACCAGGAGATGGTGTTCTTCCAGGTAGGACAAACGCCTTTAAGCACTGCATCCACGAACATCACATGGCCCACGTCAGCAGACAGTTGGAACGGGTATTGCACGAACGCTGCTTTTATTGCGAGTGTGAATGCCAGCATTACGGGTGGAGGGATTGTATTGCCCGTGCCCATTGGCGGAACTATTCCAGCCAATGCAAACGTGGTATTGATATCCAGCACGCCGCCAACCAGCGCCAATAGCTTTGCTAATTTAACCGATACGCTGTATGCATTATTTCAATGCCCGGGCAATACCCAGGGGCATTTCGCCAACAACACGGCTGCTGCAGGTGTAAGAACCCTGATCATGAATTTTGGAGCAGGTTGTGTTGATAGTGTTTCGTACAATACCAATCAACTCATTAATACGAATGGCACAACGGGCGGCTCAGCCGCAATCAACAACGGGGCTTATGTAAATTACGCTGGTACCGGAACAGCAACTTATTTGAATTACGGCTGTACCATCCCCTATACGATTCAGTCATCGCAGGTAATACTTACAGCTCCTTTGGCCGTAACACCCACTTTCACTGCCATTGCCCCTGTATGCCAGGGTGCAGCGGCCCCGGTACTGCCCACCAGTTCAAATAATGCTATAGCTGTAACAGGAAGCTGGTCACCGGCAGTGAGTACCGCCAGTGCGGGGACTACCACTTATACATTTACGCCCGATGCCGGCCAGTGTGCCACTACTGCAACGATGAGCATTACCGTTAATGCCTGCAGCGGCAGTTTTGGTGAATTTGCATCTGCCCCCTACCTTACTAACTGCAGCAATAATGTTGATACGGGCAAATTTTACAACAGTACAGGAACAGGTATAAACCTGGTCGGTGGCATTCCCTATCAAAACGCCAACCTTGGAAATTTTGTGCAGCATTCGGGTAACCTTATATTGAATGGGGGTGAGATAAAAACCTTTAAAAGTCCTGCCCTGGCGAATGTTTGCGGCACGCAGCTTTTTTATACCGTTTACACCGGTGCCAGGCCTGCATCACCAGTCTTTACACCGATCAACCTGCCTTTCTTTTCGAATTGTGTCGCCGGCAATTTTTCAGATCCTTTTGGTGGCCCCTGCTCACCGGGAGATCAAAAGTGGCAGGCAATAAATTCAGGCATTGATCTTACCGGCTACACGCCGGGCAATTATACGCTGGAGATCTATTACCAAATAGTTGGAGACAATAACTCAACGAGTCTTTGCCGCGATACTGTTTACAGCAATAACGGTGGCAGTAATTTTGTATCAAACTTCACCATTATTTCCCCGGCGGCGGTTGCTTTTCCATCGGCTGCGTATTGCAGTTCAATCAATACATGGCAGTCGATCTCCTTCTCAGGGCCAGGTGGAGGCATCTTTACTGCAACGCCTGCAGGATTGTCGATCAATAGTGCAGGTGGTGCTATTTTACCTTCCGCAAGTACCCCGGGTACTTACACGGTTAAATACAAATTCAATGACCAGCAGGGATGTGCCGATTCTGCGATCACCACGGTAAGGGTTATCCCAACTACAGCAAGCACAACCAATGTGAGCATTTGTCCTTCACAATTGCCGTATACATGGAATGGCAATATTTATAATACAGGCGGAGTTTATAAAGACACTTTACTGAATGCCGGCGGCTGCGATTCGGTTGTTACATTGAACCTCACCATTAAAGCCGTTTCTGCAAGCACAACCGTTGTGAGTATTTGTCCATCTCAATTACCGTATACATGGAACAGCAATATGTACAATACTGGTGGCACTTATAAGGACACTTTACTGAATGCCGGCGGTTGTGATTCGGTTGTTACATTGAATCTTACCATAAAGGCGGTTTCAGCAAACACAACCAGTGTGAGTATTTGCCCATCTCAATTACCATACACATGGAACAGCAATGTGTACAATGCTGGTGGAACTTATAAGGACACGTTGCTGAATGCCGGCGGCTGCGATTCGGTTGTTATATTAAATCTTACTATCAAGGCAGTTTCTGCAAGCACAACAAATGTGAGTATTTGTCCTTCACAATTGCCGTATACATGGAACAGCAATGTGTACAATGCTGGTGGAACTTATAAGGACACTTTACTGAATGCCGGCGGGTGCGATTCGGTTGCTACATTAAATCTTACTATCAAGGCAGTTTCTGTAAGTACCACCAATTTGAGCATTTGTCCATCACAATTACCTTATACATGGAACAGCAATGTGTACAATACTGGTGGCACTTATAAGGACACGTTGCTGAATGCCGGCGGCTGCGATTCGGTTGTTACATTAAATCTTACTATCAAGGCAGTTTCTGCAAGTACCACCAATTTGAGTATTTGTCCATCACAGTTGCCGTATACATGGAATGGCAATATTTATAATGCCGGGGGAACTTATAAGGATACCTTACTGAATGCCGGCGGTTGTGATTCAGTTGTTACATTAAATCTTACTATCAAGACAGTTTCTGCAAGCACCACCAATGTGAGTATTTGTCCATCGCAATTACCTTACACCTGGAACAGTAATGTGTACAACGCTGGTGGAACGTATAAAGACACGTTGTTGAATTTAGTCGGTTGTGATTCGGTTGTTACGCTGAACCTTACCATCAAAGCTGTTTCTGCAAGTACCACCAATGTGAGCATCTGTCCTTCACAATTGCCGTATACATGGAACAGCAATGTATACAATACTGGTGGAACTTATAAGGACACCTTACTGAATGCCGGCGGCTGCGATTCTGTTGTTACGTTGAACCTTACCATTAAAGCTGTTTCGTCAAGCACCACCAATGTTAGTATTTGCCCATCACAATTACCGTACACATGGAATAGCAATGTGTACAATGCAGGCGGCGACTACACAATAAATTTAACCAATGCTGGCGGATGCGATTCCATCGCCACTTTACATCTTACAGTGAAGTCAACTTCCAGCAGTAACAGTAGTATCCTCATCTGTCAGGCAGATCTTCCATACACTTGGAACAGCCATGTTTACAACGGTGACGGAAACTATTCTGTAACGCTGGTAAATGCAGCAGGTTGTGATTCAATTGCCAGTCTGCACCTTACCGTGAACAACAATACTTCAGGCATTACCAATACAAGTGTTTGCCCGGCGCAGTTACCATACACATGGAATGGCAATCAATACAGCATTGGCGGGTTGTACAGTATTTTATTGTTGAACACGGCGGGCTGCGATTCTACCGCTACCCTAAACCTCACCGTTAGCACTATCAGTTCTACCACAACCAACGTAAGTATCTGTGCTGCACAACTGCCGTATAGCTGGGGCAGCCACATTATAAACAGCGCCGGTATTTATGCCGATACCCTTACCGGGTCTTCCGGCTGCGACTCTGTCTCAACCCTGGCGCTGACTGTAAAAGCTATTTCAACAAGTGTTACCAACCTGAGTATTTGTCCTTCGCAGTTGCCTTATACCTGGAACAGCCATATCTGCAACAGTGGCGGCACTTATAAAGACACGCTGCTGAGCTCAGGAGGATGCGATTCTATTGCTACACTCAATCTTTCCGTAAAAGCCATCTCCACAAGTATCACCAATGTAAGTGTATGCCCTGCTCAACTGCCTTACTCCTGGAATGGAAATAGTTTTAATACAGGCGGTGCTTATAAGGCTACACTTACCAACACTGCCGGTTGCGACTCAATTGCAACGCTTAACTTAACAGTAAACCCAATATCCACCAACTCGACTTCAGCAGTAACCTGTGCAGATCAATTGCCCTATTCATGGAATGGAAATAACTATACTGCAACAGGATCCTATAACGATACGCTTATTAATGCTGCGGGCTGTGATTCCATTGCTACTTTACACCTAACTGTTAAAGCAAGCAGCAGCAGCACGACCAATATCAGTATTTGCCAGGATCAATTACCATTTATATGGAACGGCAGTAGTTACAGCATTGGCGGCATCTACAGCAAAACACTGACGAACGCAGCAGGCTGCGATTCTGTGGCTACGCTTGACCTTACAGTTAAAGCAATCACGACAAGTTCAACAACTGTAAGCATTTGCTCTTCAGCATTGCCGTATAGCTGGAATGGAAATAGTTATACAACAGGAGGAATATATTACGACACGCTGGTAAATACAGCGGGCTGTGATTCCATTGCAAGCCTTTCACTTACCATAAAACAAATTTCTGCCAGCAGTATTAATACCAGCATCTGTCCTGCTCAATTGCCTTACAACTGGAATGGCCATTCTTACAATACGGGCGGCACTTATGTTGTAACACTCATGAATGCTGCAGGTTGCGATTCCACTGTAACCCTGCAGCTCACTATCAGCACTACCAGTTCAACCACTACTACTGTAAGTATTTGCCCTTCGCAGTTGCCATATACGTGGAATGGCCATACCATCAACAGCGGCGGCAGTTACGCTGATACACTGGCGGGCTCTTCAGGGTGTGATTCGGTGAGCAATTTAGTATTGACTGTAGGAACGGTATCTTCAGGTACGGCTAGTATTGCAATCTGCCCGGCCCAGTTACCTTATAACTGGAACGGACAAACGATCAATGCTGCAGGCATTTATACTGATACGCTGGTGGGAGCTTCCGGGTGTGACTCAGTGGCCACACTTAATCTGACAGTGAAAGCTATTACAACAAGTACTACCAACACCAGCATCTGTCCATCGCAATTGCCATACACCTGGAATGGCAATATCTACAATGCTGGGGGAACTTACAAAGACACACTGGTAAATAGTGCAGGTTGTGATTCTGTAGTGACACTCAAACTTACAGTGAATCTGGTTACGACCAGCACAACTAATATAACCGTTTGTCCGGCACAACTTCCATACAGGTGGAACGGCAATACGTACACTGCCGGGGGAACTTACAAAGACACACTGGTAAATAGTGCAGGATGTGATTCCATTGCAACATTGAAACTCACTGTAAAAGCCAATTCGTCCAGCACTACCCACCTGAGCATTTGCCCGGCACAATTACCCTATGCATGGAATGGAAATAGTTATAATGGAGCAGGCACCTACAATGTTACGCTCATCAATGCAGCAGGTTGTGATTCGATTGCAACGTTACAACTTACTGTGAAAGCCATTTCATCCGGCACTACTCAACTGAGCATTTGCCCGGCACAACTTCCTTATGCATGGAATGGAAACAGTTACAATGGAGCAGGCATATACAATGTTACGCTCATCAATGCGGCAGGTTGTGATTCAATTGCAACGCTGAAGCTTACTGTAAAAGCAACTTCAACAAGTATAACCAACGTTAGTATTTGCCCGGCGCAATTACCTTATGCATGGAATGGGAATAGTTATAATGGAGCAGGCACCTACAATGTCACGCTGGTCAACGCAGCAGGCTGTGATTCCATCGCTACCTTAAGGCTCACGATAAAACCAACTTCAGCCAGTACAACGAACATAAATATTTGTCCTTCACAATTGCCTTTTAACTGGAATGGCCATACTTACAATGCCGGTGGTACCAACGCTGTTACTCTCGTAAACAGCGTTGGTTGCGATTCTGTGGCTACACTGGTACTGCATCTTAACAGTAACAGCAGCGGTACCCTCCATCAATTGGCATGTACCAGTCAATTGCCATTTACATGGAATGGTAATGAATATACTACGGCAGGCACCTACCATGCGACACTGGTGAATGCAGCAGGCTGTGATTCACTGACAACGCTGGAGCTTAGCATTGCCTCGTCCCCGGTAGTTTCCCTGGGCAGCGATACCAGTTTATGCCCCGGAGAATCCAAGATGCTATACCCGGGTAATTATGACCGTTATCTATGGCAGGATCTCTCCATGCTTTCTTCTTATAAAGTATCGCAACCCGGCAGGTACACGGTAACAGTAGCCAACAACAGTGGCTGCGAATCGAGCGCCAGCATCAACATTCAATACTTAAAAGATTGCAGTGATATTTTCTTCCCAACGGCGATAACACCTGACGGCAATAACAACAATGATAAATTTGGTCCAGGCCCATCCTCCGCTCTTGCAAGGGTAACTGATTACTCCCTGTATATCTATAACCGTTACGGTGAGCTGGTATTCAGTACCAATGATCCCTATAAACGCTGGGATGGCATCTTCAGGCGCAAGGAATTTGGCAATGTCAATTTCGTATGGTATTCCAGGTACCTGCTCAATGGTAAAGAGCGAAAGGTACAAAAGGGTAACCTGGTAGTGATCCGATAATAACTGTTTACAAATCATTAACTCCATCCATCCTTTTATTGGTTGCCGGCAAGAAGCATTCATTAATTTTCCGTTCCCCGCAATCCAAACGGGTTAACAACCTGTAATTTGCATTATCCATTTGAAGCGCCCGCTTTTTTATTTACCTGTATCCGCTGTAACTTACAGTATCAAACAGGTAACTTAATCACTTTTAATCTAAAAATATGAACACCGGAAAATTTCGCCTTGGAATGATTGGTCTTGGTACAATGGGACGCAATCTATTGTTAAATATGGCCGATCATGGATTTGCCGTAGCAGGCTATGACAAAGACAGCAGCAAACTTAGCCTGCTTGAAAAAGAAGGGATCGATAAACCCGTGCAGGCATTCGCTTCACTCAATGATTTTATCAATAGTCTTGAAACACCGAAAGTAGTTTTATTACTGGTACCTGCCGGAAAGATCGTTGATGCTGTAATTGAAGAGCTAACGCCTTTGTTAAACGAAGGGGATATTATTATTGATGGCGGCAATTCTCATTTTACTGACACGACAACGAGGGTGAAAAAGCTGGAAGAAAAAAAGCTCCATTTTTTTGGAATGGGTGTTTCCGGCGGAGAAGAAGGCGCCAGGCGGGGACCAAGCATGATGCCCGGTGGCGATACTACTGCTTACCAATATGTGCAACCCATTTTTGAAGCCATTGCTGCAAAGGCAGATGGAGAACCCTGCGTTACCTATATTGGTCCGGGTGCATCGGGCCATTTTGTAAAGATGGTTCACAACGGCATCGAATATGCGCTGATGCAACTGATCGCAGATACCTATGAAATTTTGAAGAAAGGTTTGCAGTTAGATAACGAACAGATCCAGTCTGTATTTGCAGATTGGAACAAAGGCAGGCTGCAGTCTTACCTGCTGGAGATCACAGCGGATGTATTTGCCTACCGCAACCCCGATGGCAGTTACCTGGTGGACCAGATAAAGGATGAAGCCAAATCAAAAGGCACCGGCAAATGGACCACCCAAATTTCCACCGATCTTGAATTGCCGATCCACACCATCGACCTGGCCGTGGCCATGAGAGACCTGTCGAAATATAAAAGCCTGAGAGCAGCTGCAGATGCACTGTATCCAAATTCCGGGAACGATATAAGCCAGGAAAGTGTAACCGATGCCGTTGCAACACTCGAAAATGCTTACTATTTTTCGATGATCAATATCTATGCACAGGGAATGCACCTGCTTTCCAAGGCATCAGCTACCTACCAGTATGATCTCAAACTCGACCAGATCGCAAGGATCTGGCGTGGAGGCTGCATCATCCGTGCCGGTTTGCTGGAGCAGATCTACCATGCATGGAAAATAAATGCTGCCCTGGAACATTTGCTGCTGGACGATGCTATACAGGAGATCATTCAATCAACGGTAGCTGCAGCAAGAGCCAATGTGGTAGCCAATGTTACCGCCGGCATTTCCATACCGGCATATACCAGTGCACTGAGCTATTTTGATGCAGTGAGAACAGGAAATTCATCTTCCAACCTGATACAGGCGCAGCGGGATTATTTTGGGGCCCATACATACGAACTGATCAATAAAGAAGGCGTGTTTCATACTGAATGGCAGGAACTCCCCACCGTTCAGGCCTGAGCAGAAAACTAATGTAAAATTGTGAAGGATATCTTTTTGAAAGATAAACGGCAAATGATCTCCTTCCGTTTTTTTGAGCCCGGCAACCGTTAGCCAGTAACCGGATGGCGCAAATGTGAATAGAGAAAACAAAAAAAGCAAACGACTGTTTAACCCGTATCCAGAAGCGATCAAACATTCATCAATAAAATCATTTTACATTGAAAGCGATCAAATCTCAACCCACTGTATTCATTATTTACGGCGCAACCGGTGATCTGTGCTGGCGGAAACTGGTTCCTGCCCTGTTCAATTTATTTTTAGACGACTGGATGCCGGAGCAATTTGCCATCATTGGTACCAGCAGGAGTGAATTTACGGATGAGGCATTCCGCAGTAAATTACTTGATGGCGTAAATCAATTTTCAAGAAACGGCAAAGCGCCGGATGACAAATGGGCTGCCTTTGCAGCAAATGTTTTCTACGAAGCAGCCGACTCTAATGACTATGCAACGTACAAAGGTTTCTGCGACCGCATCATCGGTTTCGAAAACGCCTGGAACGCCAAGCCGTACGTGATCCACTACCTGGCGGTAGCTCCTTCCCTCTTCCCGGTGATCGCTGAAAACATTGCAAAGAATAACCTGGCAGAACAGCGGGAACACAACAGGATCGTAATTGAAAAGCCATTTGGCCATGATCTGGAATCGGCCAAAGCATTGAACAAATTGCTGTTTGAGAATTATAAAGAAGAACAGATATACCGCATCGATCATTACCTCGGGAAAGAAACGGTTCAGAACATCATGGCTTTTCGTTTTGCCAATGCAATACTGGAACCTTTGTGGAACAGGAATTACATTGAGCATGTGCAAATTTCAGTTTCAGAAAAATTAGGGGTAGAAGGGCGTGGCGGATACTATGAAACATCAGGAGCGATGAGAGACATGATACAAAATCATATCCTGCAGTTGCTTTGCCTGGTGGCAATGGAACCACCCAATAATTTTTATGCTTCTGAGATACACAGCCGCAAGGTAGATGTGCTGCATGCGATGAGAAGATTCACGCCGGAGCATGTACGCAAATCTGTAGTGAGGGGCCAGTACGGTGCAGGCTGGATGGAAGGCCAGGAAGTGCCGGGCTACCGGGAAGAAAAAGGCGTGAGCCCCACATCCAATACAGAAACCTTCGCAGCCATTAAATTTTTTGTAGACAACTGGCGTTGGGAAGGCGTACCCTTTTATGTAAGAACAGGCAAGCGTTTGCACCAATCTGCATCCATCATCAGTATCCAGTTCAAAGACCAGCCACATTTTATTTTTCCGGCGGAAGCGATCGACAGCTGGCAGCAAAACAGGCTTATCATCAGCATACAGCCGGAGATGAGTATACGCTTACAGTTGCAGGGTAAACGACCCGGACTTGACATGTTGCTCAATACGGTTGAAATGGTATTTGATTATAAAACCACTTACTCCAGCTATACACCCGAAGCCTATGAAACATTGCTGCTTGATGTGATGCAGGGCGATCAAACACTGTTTATGCGTGGCGACCAGGTAGAAGCTGCCTGGGAATTATTGATGCCCGTGATCACTGCCTGGGAAAATAAACCATCGCTGAACTTTCCCAACTACGCTGCAGATTCGTGGGGACCGGAACTGGCCGAAGCGCTGATCGCCGCAGATGGTTTTCACTGGACCAATTTACCTGTGAACGGAAAAAAATAGATCATGGAACTGCATATTTATAAAACTGCTGACGAAACAATCAAAGGCCTTGCTGATTTTTTTGCTGACACCGTAAATGCTGCGATTGAAACCAATGGCAAATGCGCTGTCGTGCTTTCTGGTGGCAACTCTCCTAAAAAATTATATGAATTGCTGGCTTCAGCAGCATACAGCGATAAAATACCATGGAGTAAGATATTCTTTTTCTTTGGCGACGAACGGAATGTACCATTTACAGACAAGGACAACAATGGATTGATGGCAAAGCAATCGCTGTTTGAGCCATTGAACATTGATAAAGCAAAGATATTCTACATAAATACTTCTTTGGGCCCTGATGAAGCAGCGGCTGACTATGCAAAAAAAATTCAATGGTATTTTGGCAAAGATCCGATCCGTTTTGACCTGGTATTGTTAGGCCTGGGCGACAATGCACACACTGCTTCCCTGTTTCCGCATACTAAAGTATTGTATGAAATGAAGAAGCTGGTAAGCGCTGTATATATTGAAGAGATAAATGCTTATCGCATTACCATGACGGCGCCATTGATCAACGAATCTGCTGCGGTGGCATTTCTTGTGTATGGAGAATCAAAAGCACCGGCAGTATTCAATATCCTGGAAGGAGAAAAAAACATAGAGCGTTACCCGGCGCAATTGATCGATCTTTCAGAAGGGGCGGCAGATTGGTTCCTTGATGAAGCGGCGGCGGCTTTACTTGTAAACAGGCCGCATTAGCGTTTCAACCAACTTTGAAAAGAATATTTCACCAGCCGAAATAGTTTTTTGCGTTGTGATAGCAGATGTCCTGCACCATCTTCCCGGTCCATGCGATGTCATTGGGTAGTTCACCATTTTCAATTTCTTCTCCAAAAAGATTACACAATATCCTCCGGAAATATTCATGCCGGGGGTAGCTTAAAAAACTCCGGCTGTCTGTCAGCATACCAATGAACCGGCTGATCAAACCCATATTTGACAGGGCATTCAGTTGTTTCACCATACCATCTTTTTGATCGAGGAACCACCAGCCTGAACCAAACTGGATCTTGCCGGCTACAGAACCATCATTAAAATTACCGGCCATGGTCGCCATCAGTTCATTGTCTGCAGGATTGAGATTGTAAAGGATCGTTTTCGCTAATTGATCAGTGCTATCAAGTTTACTTAAAAACTTTGCCAGTGCCTTTCCCTGTGAAAAATCACCGATCGAATCCCAGCCGGTATCCGCACCCAATGATTGCATCATGCGATGATTGTTATTGCGCATTGCTCCCAAATGAAATTGCTGCACCCAGTTCTTTTCATGATCCCACCGGGCAAATTCGATCAGCATCGCTGATCTGAACTCCAGGTTTTCGTCAAGGCTCAATGACTTACCAGTGCGTAACTTTTCAAAAATATTTTTGATCCCGGCATCCGTATATTCGGCTGCATAGATCATTTCAAGACCGTGGTCAGAAACAACGCAACCCATCGCTGCAAAAAAATCATGACGTTTTTTTAACGCACTTAAATAATCGGAATAACTGCTGACGGATATCCCTGAAACGGCCTCCAGAGATGTAATATAGTCGTTGAAGGCCGGCACATCATCCACATTCATTGCTTTGTCTGGCCGGAAAGTGGGCAGCATCTTTATTTCAAATCCATCGTTTTTTACCTGCTGGTGATGTTCCAGTGTATCAACAGGATCGTCCGTTGTGCAAAGCGTTTCTACTTTCATCCTGCGTAATAGATTGCGGACAGAAAACTCTTTGGTTCTTAATTTTGCGGAAGCTTCCTCATATATTTCGCCTGCTGTTTGCGGAGATAAAATTGCATCAATATTAAAGTAGCGTTGTAATTCCAAATGCGTCCAGTGATAGAGTGGATTTCTTAAGGTATAAGGAACAGTCGCTGCCCATTGCTCAAATTTTTCCTGGTCGGGTTTGTTGCCCGTGCAATAGCCTTCGTGTATCCCATTCGTCCGCATGGCCCTCCACTTATAATGATCGCCATACAACCAAGCCTGTGTAAGATTTTCAAAATTGATATCGCCTGCTACCTGTTGCGGCGGCAGGTGATTGTGATAGTCAATCACCGGCATCTGGCTGGCAAAATCGTGATAAAGCAGTTGAGCGGTTTTATTGTTTAACAGGAAATGCTCATCCAGGAAATTTTTCATACAACAGGTTTATGGCCTCAACGGCCTGATGAGTTTATGTTATTAAACGTGTCAGGCGTTTGAATCATCTGCAAAAAAAATCTATTCAAATTTTAATAAAGTTATTTCATTCTTTCTTGCTTGCCCAAAAAGGAACTGAAAAGGGCCACGACTTCCGCTATTCAGCCCAGGCCACCAGCGATTACCTTCTCCCGAAAGCATTCGGGAAGCTACGCATTTTTTTTAATCATGCCGAC
>APMI01024386.1_pt1 | contig 18593 bp, 16 predicted proteins | sample 667938 | NCBI WGS metagenome assembly APMI01 (sample SAMN01084076, study PRJNA167559) | wastewater metagenome | biome: Wastewater | place: Denmark: Ejby Moelle, Odense | collected 2011-11-28 | reverse complement strand
ACCACACGCAGTTGCGGACGCACCAGCGCCGCCGCCGCGCCGCTGTCCGCCACCGCGGCTTCGGCCGCCGCCGCAGCGAGATCGGCGGCGGACAACGCACGATAATCGCCCGCCTCGATCCGGTCGACGACCTGGCCCACGCCAACGATCACCGGTGTCCTGTCGGGTATGGTGCTCATGTCCTCTCCTCATGCCATCCGGGCGGTGGCTTTGCGGTACCGGACCGGAGCGAAGCGGCGCGGTCAAGAGGTGGTGAGTGGGGCCGGCCAAGTTTTCTGTTCCGGCCATGCCGCGCAGGCTATATGCGCCGCTGGAAACCCGCCGAACCGGCGGACGGACGGATCATTCCTGTGACCAACGCATCATCCCCTTGGCGTGTCGCCGCGCTCTATCAGTTCGCACCGTTCCTCGATCCGGAAGCGATCCGCGCGCCGCTGGCGCGGTTGTGCTGCGGGCTGGGGGTGAAGGGCACGCTGCTGGTCGCGCGCGAGGGGATCAACGGCACCATCGCCGGAACGGAGCAGGCGATCGATGCCGTGCTGGCGCACATACGCGCGCTGCCGGGATGCGCCGGTCTGGACGTGAAATTCTCCGAAGCCTCGGACATGCCGTTCTACCGCATGAAGGTGCGCCTCAAGCGCGAGATCGTGACGATGGGCGAGCCGGACATCGATCCGCTGGCGAGCGTCGGCCATTATGTGTCGCCCGAAGACTGGAACGCGCTGATTTCCGACCCGGATACGATCGTGATCGATACCCGCAACGATTACGAGGTTGCCGTCGGCACGTTCGAGCGGGCGATCGATCCACGCACGCAATCGTTCCGCGAGTTTCCCGCCTGGTTCCGTGCCGAACGCGCGCGCCTGCTGGGCCAGGGCAAGCCCCCGAAGGTGGCGATGTTCTGCACCGGTGGCATCCGCTGCGAAAAATCGACGGCGTTCCTCAAGGCGGAAGGCGTGGACGAGGTCTATCACCTCAAGGGCGGCATCCTGAAGTATCTGGAAACCGTGTCCGAAGCGGAAAGCCTGTGGCGCGGCGAATGCTTCGTGTTCGATGAACGGGTGACGGTGGGGCACGGCCTGGTTCAGGGCTCCTACGAACTGTGCCGCGCGTGCCGCCGCCCGATCGGCGCGGCGGACCGGGCTTCGCCGCTGTTCGAGGAGGGTGTCAGCTGCGCCGCGTGCCACGGCGAACGGACCGAGGCGCAGCGCGAGAGCTATCGCGAACGGCATCGGCAGGAACAACTGGCGACACGGCGCGGCTACCGCCACGTCGGCGCGGTGATGGAGGAGCAGGCATGACGCGCCGGGGAACCGAAGCGCGCCGTGCGCGGCTCGTGCTGGTGGCGCTGCTGGTGGCGCTGGCGCTGTGGATCGTGCGCGAATTCCTGCCGGCGCTGGCCTGGGCGGTGATCATCGCGGTGGCGATCGATCCGCTCTATCTGCGTTTGCGCGGGCGCTGGAATGGCCGGATCGCGCGCGTGCTGCTGCCGGCGGCGATCACGCTGGCCGTGGCGCTGGTCGTGCTGGTGCCGCTGCTGTTCGCGATCGGGCAGGCGCTGGCGGAGGCGCGGCAGATCGCGCAGGGTTTTGAATGGGCGAGGAACAACGGCATCGCCCCGCCGGCCTGGCTGGACGGCACGGCGCCGTTCGCGCGGTCGTGGTGGCAAGCCCACCTCGCCGATCCCCATGCGCCGGGATTCGTGCTCGGCCGGATGCTGGACGTCGATGTGGTCATGCATGGCCGGCTCATCGGCAGCAACCTGATGCACCGCGCGGTGGTGTTCGCCTTCACGCTGATGACGCTGTTCTTCCTGTTGCGCGACCGGGATACGATCGTCGAACAGTGCCTTCGCGCCAGCGATCGCGTGTTCGGCCCGGCCGGGGAACGGATCGGGCGGCAGGCGATCAATTCCGTGCGCGCGACGATCGACGGGCTGGTCCTTGTCGGGATCGGCGAAGGCGCGGTCATGACGATCGTCTATTCCGTGCTCGGAACGCCGCACCCGATCATGCTCGGCACCCTGACGGCGGTTGCGGCCACGATCCCGTTCGGTGCGGCGGTGATGTTCGCCGTGGCTGCCGCCTTGCAGATCGCGATGGGATCGCCGGTCAATGCCGGCATCATCGTGGTCAGCGGGCTGATCGTGCTGGCGGTGGCAGACCACCTCATCCGCCCCGCGATCATCGGGGGAGCCACCCGCCTGCCTTTCCTGTGGGTGCTGATCGGCATTCTGGGCGGCGCGGCCACCTTCGGCATCCTCGGCCTGTTCGTGGGGCCGGCGACGATGGCGGTGCTGGTCATGCTGTGGCGGGATTTTGCCGACGGTGCCGGGCAGGGCGGCGAGGCGCCGTCCGAATAGCCGGCCCGCCTACCGCGCGAACCAGCCCCACACCAGCCGCGCTGTCAGCGCCAGGCTTACTGTCACCAGCAGCGGCCGGATCAGCCGCGCGCCAAGCCGCGTCGCCCAGTGCGAGCCCAGCCAGGCCCCGGTCATCGCGCCCGCGCCCATGCACAGGCCCAGCAGCCACAGCACTTGCCCGCCGGACGCGAAGACCACGATGCTGGCGACGTTGCTGGTCAGGTTGAACAGCTTGGTCAGCCCCGTCGCCCGCGTCAGGCCAAGCCCGCGCAGGCCGACCAGCGTGGTCGTGTAGAACTGGCCCGCACCGGGGCCGAAAAAGCCGTCGTAGAAACCCACCGCGCCTGCCGCCGGCAGATAGCCGCGCTCCGAAAGCCGCGCCGTGCTGTCGTGATCGTCCATGCGCGGCGAAAACACGGTATAGAGCGCGATCCCCATCAGCAGCAACGGCACCACCAATCGCAGTACATCGGCATCGAACCGCTGGATCACCAGCGCTCCGGCCAGCGCGCCCGCGAAGATCGCCACCACCGCGGGAAGGTTGGGGCGTATCGCGAACAGCCCGGCGCGGTGATAGCGCAGCGTCGCCATCGCGGTGCCGCAGGCGGATTGCACCTTGTTGGTGCCCAGCACCACGTGCGGTGGCAGGCCGGTGTAGATCAGCGCCGGCATCATGATCAGCCCCCCGCCACCGGCGATGGCATCGACGAAGCCCGTCAGCACGGCAACGGCGGTCAGCGCGGGATAGAGCCAGGGTTCGATCATTTGCGCGCCATGGCGTTTCGCCGTAAGGGCCGCAATCCTCTTTCATCCATCACCGTGCCGGGCATTGCCCGCATTCAGGCCGATCGCTTTGCAATGACCCGTTTTTCGTTCTCGATCCACGCCACCAGCGGCAAGGCGCGCACCGGCGTCATCACCATGAAGCGCGGGGAAATCCGCACCCCGGCGTTCATGCCCGTGGGCACGGCGGCAACCGTCAAGGCGATGAAGGTGGAAGACGTGCGCGCCACGGGTGCGGACATCATCCTGGGCAATACCTATCATCTGATGCTGCGCCCCGGCGCGGAGCGCATGGCGCGGCTGGGCGGGCTGCACAAATTCATGGGCTGGGACCGCCCGATCCTGACCGACAGCGGCGGCTATCAGGTCATGAGCCTGTCGGACTTGCGCAAGATCACCGAGGAAGGCGTTACGTTCGCCAGCCATCTCGACGGATCGCGGCACATGCTCTCGCCCGAACGCTCGATGGAGATCCAGCGCCTGCTGGGGTCCGACATCGTCATGGCCTTCGACGAATGCCCGCGCGCCGATCAACCGCGAGATGTGATCGCCCGTTCGATGGCGATGTCGATGCGCTGGGCCAGGCGCAGCCGCGAAGGCTTCGACAGCGGCGGCGAACATGCCGAAAATGCCGCGCTGTTCGGTATCCAGCAGGGTGCGCTCGATGAAGGCCTGCGCCGGGAAAGCGCCGACGCCTTGCGCGACATCGGCTTCGACGGTTACGCGATCGGCGGTCTGGCCGTGGGCGAGGGGCAGGAGGCGATGTTCGCCACGCTCGATTTCGCGCCCGACCAATTGCCGCAGGATCGCCCCCGCTATCTGATGGGGGTGGGCAAGCCCGACGACCTCGTCGGCGCTGTCGAACGCGGCGTGGACATGTTCGATTGCGTGCTGCCGACGCGATCGGGCCGCAACGGCCAGGCGTTCACCTGGAACGGCCCGCTCAACCTGCGCAATGCGCGTTTCGCCGAAGACACCGGCCCGCTGGACGAACGCTGCACCTGCCCCGTCTGCGCGAAGTACAGCCGCGCCTATCTTCATCACCTGCACAAGTCCGGCGAAATGCTGGGCGCGATGCTGGTGACGGAGCACAACCTCTCGTTCTACCAGCAGCTGATGGCGGGGATGCGGGCGGCTATCGCGGAAGGGACTTTTGCCACGTTCGCAGCGGACTTCCGGCGGAACTATCTTCGAAATTAAACATCCAATTTCGCAGTAAGAGCCTGAACCATTTGAAGTTTCAGTTGGTGTTTGCCATCCTGATCCCGTCAACATGGGGAGAGGGGCATGAATAGTCGACTGGCGGGATGGGCGCAGGCTTTGTTTGCCACTTTAGTGCCTCTGTCCGCCCCTCATGCGCAGTCCCTGGAAGAACTGGCGGCAAGGTTCGGGGCCCGCGAAGGTGTCATGTCGATGTCGCTCGCGCCTGATGGCGCCCATGCGGCGATCATTACGCCCGGCCCTTCGGGCCAGTTGGTCATGGTCATAGATCTTATAGCAGGCGGTGCGCCGAAGCCGATTTTGCGCAGCAGTCAAGCGAGCGAGCAGTTCAGCAGGTGCGTGTGGCCAACGGCAAGCAGGCTGGTCTGTTACGTTTCCATCACCACGAAGCTCACAGACGCGCTTGCACGATACTCCCGCACCATCGCAGTCGATAGTGACGGCAGCAATTTGAAGGTGGTGACCGAGCGGACAAGCAACCGTGCTCTTGGCATAACCTGGAATGGCGGATCGATCATCGATTGGACCGGAGACAAACCGGGCTGGGTGATGATGACGCGCCAGTTCGTGCCGGAAACCGATATAGGCACTCGTATTGCCCAGCGGTATGAGGGCCTTGGCGTAGAATCCGTGGACGTGAATTCGCTGGTGCGGCGGATTGTCGAAGTGCCAAAGTCTGGCTCCGTCGAATATATTACCGACGGGATCGGGCATGTGCGCATCTTGGGGACAGAGGTCAGTGCTTCTGGCCCTTACTCCTCCGGGACTATCGATTATTCCTACCGCAAGGCCGGCGATAGGACATGGTATCCTTTGGGGCGGGTCGATCAGGGGGATGCGGGTCTGGGCAAGGGGTTCAATCCCCTGACTGTCGATCCGGTTCAGGATGTGGTCTATGGTTTTGACGCCGGCCCTTCCGGACGTCAGGCGCTGTATCGCATCAAGCTCGATGGAAGCGGCAAGAAGGAGCTAGTGCTCGGTCGCGATGACGTGGATGTGGACGAACTGATTGTGATCGGTCGTCAAAGGCGCGTTGTGGGGGTGGGTTACGCAACGGACAAGCGGCGGGCTGAGTATTTCGATCCGGCCCTGAAAACGCTGGCGGCGGCTTTGGGCAAAGCGCTGCCAGGCAAGCCGCAGGTCGATTTCGTGAGTGCCAGCGAAGATGAAAGCAAGCTGCTTCTGTTTGCCGGCAGCGATGTCGATCCAGGGCAGTACTATTTGTTCGACAAGGGTACGCACAAGCTGGAATCATTGCTTCCGGCTCGCGGCCAGCTTGAAGGCATGAAGCTGGCGGAAATGAAGCCAGTCACTTTTCCGGCATCGGATGGAACGATGATCCCGGGGTACTTGACGATACCTCCGGGCAGTGACGGCAGAAATCTTCCGGCCATCGTCATGCCGCATGGCGGCCCCAGTTCGCGAGACGAATGGGGATTTGACTGGCTGGTGCAGTTTTTCGCCGTGCGTGGATTTGCAGTGCTGCAACCCAATTACAGGGGGTCCAGCGGCTATGGCGCAGACTGGTACCAGAAAAACGGTTTCCAGTCCTGGCGCACCGCGATCGGTGACATAGACGATGCGGGCAAGTGGCTGGTCAGCCAGGGGGTGGCGGCGCCGGGCAAACTGGCGATTGTGGGATGGTCTTATGGAGGATACGCGGCGCTTCAGTCCGGCGTTGCCGAACCGGGGCTGTACAAGGCGATTGTCGCCATAGCGCCGGTGACGGATCTTGAGCGGCTGCGGCGGGACCACGTCGATTATACGGACTACAAGATCGTGGACAGGTTCATTGGCCATGGCGAGCATGTGGCTTCTGGTTCCCCAGCGCAGAATGCCGCAACCATTTCCGCCCCTGTTCTGCTGTTTCACGGATCGTGGGATATCAACGTCAATGTCGGCCATTCCCGACTAATGGCCGATAAGCTTCGAGATGCCGGGAAGACTGTCGAATATATCGAGTTTCCGGATCTTGATCACCAGCTGGACGATGCCGCGGCGCGCACGAAAATATTGTCCATGAGCGACGCCTTCATCCGCAAGATGCTTAACCGCTAGTCGCCCGGCCTCGTCACGCCGCGATGTCGGCCGTTTCATCCGGCGTGTCGAACGGACGCGTTTCGAGACGGGTGCCGGGGTACTGGTAGAATTCGCCGCTGCGATCCTCGAAAAATCCGGCACCGATCGCGCAGGCCTGTTGCTGCGCGGTCAGCAGGTCGGGGTACCATTTTCCGCATCGGTGCGGGGTGACGAAACGAAACATCGGCATGCCCGGCCAATGGCCGAAGCGCGTTTCAGTTCCGTGATCGAGATTAATCCGGCGCGATCTTGCGACCGGCCGATCTCGCGGGGCGACGAATAGCGCTGATGAAATGTAACGATATGATTTAGAAACAAAAAAGGCGGGGTTGAGCCCCGCCTTTCGTGCTTTTTCGTGCCGAAGCCGGACCGATCAGCGCGAGTAGAACTCGACGACCAGGTTCGGTTCCATCTTCACCGGATAGGGCACTTCATCAAGCGTCGGAACGCGGGTGAAGGTCACCTTGTCGCCTTCGGCAGCGACGTAGTCGGGCACTTCGCGTTCGGGCAGCGCCTGCGCTTCGGCGATCAGCGCCATTTCCTTGGCCTTCTTGCCAAGGCTGACGACGTCACCGGGACGCACGCGGCGCGAGGCGATGTTGCACTTCACGCCGTTGACGTAGATGTGGCCGTGCGAAACGACCTGGCGGGCCGAGAAGATCGTCGGCGCGAACTTGGCGCGATAGACGACCATGTCGAGGCGCTGTTCGAGCAGGCCGATCAGGTTCTGACCGGTATCGCCCTTCATCTTGGCGGCTTCCTGGTAGGTGCGCTTGAACTGCTTCTCGGTCACGTCGCCGTAGTAGCCCTTGAGCTTCTGCTTGGCGCGGAGCTGGATGCCGAAGTCCGACACCTTGCTCTTGCGGCGCTGGCCGTGCTGGCCGGGGCCATAGCTGCGGCGGTTGACCGAGCTCTTGGGACGGCCCCAGATGTTCTCGCCAAGACGGCGGTCAATTTTGTACTTCGATGCCTTGCGCTTCGACATGGCGCAGGTGCCTCCAACTTGCTTGCGCGGATGACCATCATCCGTGCTTCAGACCCGGTACGCACCATTCCGTCAGTTACGGAACGCGGCCACCGCTTCACCGGGGTGCGGGGCCAATCGGACTGGACCGCCGGAAGCGAGCTTCAGCGGAGTCCATGTGAACGGGCGCTAAGAACAGGGCTTTAGTGGTTTGTCAAGGGCAGGTGCCATAGACAGAGCTGGAATTTTAGGTTCAGATGGAATTGATGAGCGAGGGGCCGCCCAATCCTGAGGACTTTGTGACGCTGGACGACGTGTTCAGCGGCATTGATCTTGTCGATCGCCAACTCATCGACCTTCTGTCCCGGCGCTTTGCCTTGGTGCGCGCCGCGGCGAAACTCAACGACGGGCGTTTCAATCTGGATGACGAAGAACGGCGCAGGGCGGTCCTTTCGGCGATTCGCCGCCGCGCGTTCGAGCAGGGCGTGCCGGTGGGGCTGGTCGGCGATTTCTGGGATCGGCTGTTTGACGCTTCGGTCGCGTTCGAGCGCCAGGCGCTCGAACGGTTGCGCGCCGGCAACGAATAGATCCGGGTCCGATACCGCTCAGTCCTTTGGCTCCGGCGTGCGCCGCAGCGCTGAAAGCACGCCGCGCAGGGTGCGGATCTCGAGATGGTTCCAGCCGGGCTTGGTCAGCATGGTGCGCAGCGTGCGCCGCGTGGCCGCCGCCCGGCTCGGCGGCTCGAAATAGCCGCGCGGCTCCAGCATCTCGGTCAGTTGCGCGAACATGCCCTCGAATTCGTCCTGCGGGGCGGGTGGAAGCAGTTCCTCGACCGTCGGCTGGATCAGCGCCGTGTCGTCATCGCTCGCCGGGATATGTTTGGACCATTCGTAGGCGCACAGGATCACCGCCTGGGCCAGATTGAGCGAGCCGAACTCGGGGTTGATCGGTACGGTCAGGATCGCGCGGGCCAGCGCCACATCGTCGGTTTCCAGCCCGGAGCGCTCCGGCCCGAATACGATGGCGCTGCGGCCCGGCGCGGTCGTGATCGCGCGTGCGGCTTCCTCGGGCGTCACCACCGGTTTGGTCACGCCGCGCTTGCGCACGGTGGTGGCATAGACGTGGGCACAGTCGGCCACGGCGTCGGCCAGTGTCTCGAACACCCGCGCCTGTTCCAGCACGATATCCGCGCCCGAGGCCGCCGGGCCGGCCGACGGATTGGGCCAGCCATCGCGCGGCGAGACCAGCCGCATCTCGGTCAGCCCGAAATTGAGCATGGCGCGCGCGGCCTTGCCGATATTCTCGCCAAGCTGCGGACGGACCAGAACGATGACCGGGGGAAGGGCGGCGGGCTGCGTCAATGCGCGCCCACTTCGCGCACGGTGCTGGCGAATTCCTCGAAATCGCGGGCCTCGGTGAAGTCGCGATAGACGCTGGCGAAGCGGATGTAGGAGACGCTGTCGATCTGGCGCAGCCCGTCCATCACCATTTCCCCGATCGCCTTGGAGGGCACTTCGGTGTCGCCCATCGTCTCGATCTGGCGCTGGATGCTCGAAACCAGTCGATCGAGCCGTTCCTGCGGCACGCCCCGCTTGCGGCAGGCGAGGGAAACGGACTGCTCGATCTTGGCGCGGTCGAACGGTTCGCGCCGATCGCCCGATTTTACCACCATGATCTCGCGCAACTGCACGCGCTCGAACGTGGTGAAGCGGGCGCCGCAGCTTTCGCACTGGCGCCGCCGGCGGATCGAGGTGTTGTCCTCGCTCGGCCGGCTGTCCTTCACCTGGCTGTTGTCATGCGCGCAAAATGGGCAACGCATCGGTCAGCGCTTGATCCGTTGCCAGAACGCGATGCCCGCGCCGATGGCGAGGCCGGCGGGCAGGGTGATCACCGGCAGCAGCGCGCCCGCGACGGCGCCGATCCCGGCGCCGATCAGCACGGGCTTGGTCGAAGGATGGCCCATCCCCTGTTTCGCCATGGCGGTGATCTCGTCCCGGGCTCGGCCGACGAGATCTTCGTCGCGGTCGCTCATGGCCTTACAACTCCGGATAGATCGGGAAGCGATCGCACAGTTCGGCCACGCGATCGCGCACGCGCTGTTCGATCTGCCCGTCGCCTTCATCGCCGTTGCGCGCCATGCCATCGACCACTTCGGCGATGAGCTGCCCGATCGTGCGGAATTCGGCCACGCCGAAGCCGCGCGTGGTGCCGGCCGGCGTGCCAAGGCGGATGCCCGAGGTGACGAAGGGCGAGCGCTTGTCGAACGGGATACCGTTCTTGTTGCAGGTCAACCAGGCGCGATCGAGGCCCTTTTCCGCCGCCTTGCCGGTCACGTCCTTCGCCGTCAGATCGACCAGCATAAGGTGGTTGTCGGTGCCGCCCGAAACGATGGCGAGGCCCTGTTCCTGCAACGACGAGGCGAGCGCGCGCGCGTTCGCCACGATCTGGGAGGCATAGGCCCGGAATTCGGGGCGCAGCGCCTCGCCGAAGGCAACCGCCTTGGCCGCGATCACATGAACCAGCGGGCCACCCTGCATGCCGGGGAACACCGCCATGTTGATCTTCTTGGCGATGTCCTCGTCATTGGTGAGGACCACGCCCGAACGCGGGCCGCGCAGCGACTTGTGCGTGGTGGTGGTGACGACGTGCGCGTGCGGGAAGGGCGAGGGGTGCGCGCCGCCGGCGACAAGGCCGGAGAAGTGCGACATGTCGACCAGCAGCCACGCGCCCACTTCATCGGCGATCTCGCGGAAGCGCGGGAAATCCCACACGCGCGAATAGGCGGTGCCGCCCGCGATGATCAGCTTCGGCTTGTGTTCGCGGGCAAGGCGGGCAACCTCGTCCATGTCGATCAGGTGATCGTCCTCGCGCACGCCATAGGGGATCGGCTTGAACCACTTGCCGCTCATGTTGACGGGCGATCCGTGGGTCAGGTGGCCGCCCGAATTGAGGTCCAGTCCCATGAAGCTGTCACCCGGTTCCAGCAGGGCGAGGAACACGGCCTGGTTCATCTGGCTGCCCGAATTCGGCTGCACGTTGGCGAACTGGCAGCCGAACAGCTTCTTCGCGCGTTCGATGGCCAGTGTTTCGACCACGTCGGCGTATTCGCAGCCGCCGTAATAGCGCTTGCCCGGATAGCCTTCGGCGTACTTGTTGGTGAACACCGAACCCGTGGCTTCGAGCACCGCAAGCGAGGTGATGTTCTCGCTGGCGATCAGTTCGATCTTGGTCTGCTGGCGCTTCAGTTCGCCCCGGATCGCGGCGTAGACTTCGGCATCGGCGCTCTCAAGGTGTTCGGTAAAGAAACCCGAGGAGCGGATTTCCGAAGTCGCGGTGGCGGCATTGGTCATCTGGTCGTCTCCTCTTCAGACCTGGGGATGGGAAAGCTTGTCGACGCGGCCGGCATGGCGGCCGCCGCCGAATTCGGTGGACAGGAACGCATCGAGGCAGGCCTTGGCCATGTCGACGCCGGTGAGGCGCGCGCCCATGGCGATGCAGTTGGCATCGTTGTGTTCGCGTGCCAGCGCGGCGGACAGCGGCTCGGAAACCAGCGCGCAGCGGCAGGCGGGATTGCGGTTCACCGCGATCGAGATGCCGATGCCCGAACCGCACAGCGCCACGCCGAATGCGGCGGTGCCATCGGCGACCACCGAGGCCAGCTTGTAGCCATAGTCGGGGTAATCGACGCGATCGGCCGTTTCCGGGCCAAGATCGGCGACTTCGTGGCCCAGACCGATCAGATATTCGCGCAGTTCCGCCTTGAGGTCGAACGCGGCATGATCGGAAGCAATGGCTATGCGCATGGGATTTTGCGTTTCCGGCTGTCCTTGGAGGGGATTCTGCGCCCCCTTAGGCGCATTGCGCCAACGATGCCAGATCAAACGCCGTGCAATGCCCTATTGTCCGTATTTGCGGGGCGCCCTTGGGGCGCCCCGCCTTGCATTGCATCGTATCGGGAGCGGATCAGTTGAACGACCCGCTCAGCGTCACGCCGAACACGCGCGGATCGTTGTAGATGCCGGCACGGTAGTTCGAGGTGTCGATAACGCCGACAAGGTTGCGCTTGTCGGTGAGGTTGCGGGCGAAGAAGGCCAGCTCATAGCGCTCGAAAGCCAGACCCGCCTTGAGGCCGAGTTCGAAGTTGCCGTTCGAGGTGTACTCCACCGTCTTGTAGGGCACATACATCGTATAGCCCTGCAGGTTGAAGTCCGCGCCCACGAACGCGCGCAGCTTCTCGTTCAGCGGCAGGTCGTAGCGGCCGCTCACGTTGAGGTTGAAGTCAGGCGCGTTGGGCAGCGGGTTGCCGTTGATCTGGGCGAAGTAGTTGTTGCCCACGCGCACGGTCGGGTTGAGCACCGTTTCCGAAAGCACGCCGCCGGCCGCGCCAGCCTGCGCATAGACCGACTTGTCCTTGATCTCGGTGTGCAGCAGGCTGAAGCCGATGTTGAACTTCAGGTTGCGGGCCGGCCGCAGCCCCAGTTCCGCTTCCATGCCATAGCCGACAGCCTTGTCGGCATTGAACAGCACGCCGTTGCCGTTGCTGTCGTTGCCGTTCAACTGGATGTCCGAGACCGTGTAGTAGAAGCCGGTCAGATTGAACGTCAGGGCGTTATCGAGCCAAGCGCTTTTCACGCCCGCTTCCCAGGACGTGTTCTTTTCCGATTGCGCCGTGGAGAAGGGCGAGTTGAACACGGCAGAGCGGCCCTGAATGGTCGGACCACGGAAGCCGCGCGCGACACGGGCGAACAGGCTGAGATCCGGCGTGGCGCGATAAAGCAGGCTCAGGTCGAAGCTGGGCTGCGTGTCGGAAAGGCGCACCTTGCGCGCCGCGGTTGCCGGGAACGTCACCACGCCAGCCACGGTATCGGCGGTCTTCAGCAGTTCGGTGGTCTTGGTGTCGTTCGTCACGCGCACGCCGCCGGTCACGCGCAGCTTCTCGGTCAGGTCGTAGCTAGCCTGGCCGAACAGGCCCCAGCTGGTGTTGACGTTGTGCAGAAGAACCCAGTTGTTCGGGTTGGGCGTGGTGCCCAGCGCATTGCTGGTCAGGAAGTACGCGCGCTGATCGAACTCGGTCATATCGCGCGAATCGAAGTAGATGCCCCCGATCTGCCACTTGAACCGGCCACTATCCGGGCTGGCGAGGCGCAGTTCCTGCGACCACTGGTCCAACCCGCGCAGCACCCCGCGCGACTGGCCGCAACCGGCCGCGCAATAGTTCGGGGCGGTGCCGCCGAAATCGGCCGCGGCGCCGCCGTCGGTGTCGCCACGGCTATAGCCATGAGCGTTTTCATAGGCGGTGATCGACGTCAGCGTGATGCCGCCGAAATCGTAGATCGCCTTCAGCGATGCGCCCTTGGTCTTGTAGGCCTGCGGGTTGTTCTGCGCTTCGTCATAGGAAACCTTCGTCAGGTCCAGCGTATCCGGCACGGCGCGCACGCCCTGCTTGATGGAGCCGCGATAGAAGATCGACGCGGTGCCGTCGTAGTCGCGATAGTGACCGGACAGGCGCAGGGTCAGCGCGTCCGAAGGCTTTGCCTCGATCTGCAGGCGCACGTCGCGCTCGTTGAAGCCGCCCATCACATTCTTGCCGGGGACGGTGCCATCGTCGCTGGGGCCGGTGTAGGTGTTGCTGATCCAGTTGTCGCGATGCTGGTAAAGGCCGGACAGGCGGAAGCTCAGCGTGCCGCTGCTGTTGAGCGGGCCACCGACGCCGGCATCGATGTTGACGCTGTTGCGGCTGCCCCAGCTTGCGGACCCCTGGCCGCGCCAGGTAGCGGACGGCTGCACCGTATCGAACTTGACGATGCCGGCGGTGGTGTTGCGGCCGAACAGCGATCCTTGCGGCCCGCGCAGCACTTCCACCTGATCGATGTCGAAGGCCGGCGTGGACTTGAGCACGACATGCTCGGCCACCACGTCGTCCTGGATGATCGACACCGGCTGCGACGCGCCCAGATAGAAGTCGATGTTGCCAAGGCCACGGATGTAGAACCGCGGAAAGATGCGGCCCGTGGTCGATTCAACGTTGAGGCTGGGGACGCGGCCCGCCAGCGAAAGCAGGGTGTCGGCACCGCCGGCCTGGATGTCGTGCAGCATTTCGGGCTTCATGACGGCAACGGAAACCGGCACGCTCAGGATGTTCTCCTGGCGGCGTTGTGCCGTGACGACGATCGTGTCGGACGATTCCGCCGCTTCGGCGTCAGCCGCCTGGGCCTGTGCCATGGCGGGAGCCACGGGCAGCAGGGCGGTTCCCGCGAGAAGCGCGGAGGCTAAAGATGCGATACGCATTGATTGATTCCCTCATGAGGTGGGATGACGGTCCCTTGCCGACGGCTGCTGCGGTTAAACCCGTCATATTTCAACCTTGTTTCGGCGGGGCCGGTATCGCCTGAAACGAATCGGGCCAGGGTGTCGCATGGGGGCAACAACCCCAGAGAACCCCATCCCCCAAAATGCGAAAGGGCGCCCCGACGGATCGGGACGCCCTTTTCGGCTTTGCCGGGATGCCGGCCGTTACTGATCCAGGAACGAGCGCATCTTCCTCGAACGGCTCGGGTGCTTCAGCTTCCTCAGCGCCTTTGCCTCGATCTGGCGGATGCGTTCGCGCGTCACCGAGAACTGCTGGCCCACTTCCTCCAGCGTGTGATCGGTGTTCATGCCGATGCCGAAGCGCATGCGCAGCACGCGTTCCTCGCGCGGGGTCAGGCTGGCGAGGACGCGAGTGACCGTTTCCTTCAGGTTCGCCTGGATCGCCGCATCGACCGGGATGACCGCGTTCTTGTCCTCGATGAAATCACCCAGGTGGCTGTCTTCCTCGTCGCCGATCGGCGTTTCGAGGGAGATCGGCTCCTTGGCGATCTTCATCACCTTGCGCACCTTTTCGAGCGGCATCGACAGGCGCTCGGCCATTTCCTCGGGCGTCGGCTCGCGACCCTGCTCGTGGAGGAACTGGCGGCTGGTGCGGACCAGCTTGTTGATCGTCTCGATCATGTGGACCGGGATGCGGATGGTGCGCGCCTGGTCGGCGATCGAGCGGGTGATCGCCTGGCGGATCCACCACGTCGCATAGGTCGAGAACTTGTAGCCGCGGCGGTATTCAAATTTATCGACGGCTTTCATCAACCCGATGTTGCCCTCCTGGATCAGATCCAGGAACTGCAGGCCGCGGTTGGTGTATTTCTTGGCGATCGAGATGACGAGGCGCAGGTTCGCCTCGACCATTTCCTTCTTCGCGATGCGGGCTTCGCGTTCGGCCTTTTGCACCATGTTGACGATGCGGCGGAACTCGCTGAGCGACATGCCGGTCGCCTGGCTGATCTCACTCACTTCGTTACGGATGCGTTCGACCGCGTCGATCTCGTTCGTGGCGAAAGCGGCCCATTTCTTGTCGATCGCCTTGACGCTGTCGAGCCAGGTCTCGTCGAGCTCATGGCCCATGTAGCTGTCGAGGAAGGCCTTGCGCGGCACCTTGTGGCGTTCGGCGAGGCGCAGCATCTGGCCGCCGAGCGCGGTCAGGCGACGGTTGAAGCTGTAGAGCTGGTCGACGAGATATTCGATCTTGGCATTGTGGAACTGCACGCTTTCGACCTGCGCCGTCAGCTCCTCGCGCAGCTTGTGGTATTTCTTTTCCTCGGCCGACGGGAAGTCGTCGCCCAGGCCCAGCGCGTCGATGCGCGCCTGCTGGACCTTCGAGAATTTCTTGTAGAGCTGCGTGATCAGCGCGAATTTTTCGAGCGCGCTGGGCTTCAGCAGCTCTTCCATCGCGGCGAGCGACAGGGTGTTGTCCTCGTCCTCGTCCTCCGCCTGCGGCTGGGTGCGGCGTTCGGTGAGCGAATCCTCGTCGTGCTCGTCGTCGCTCGCGGTCACCTCGTCAGGGGTGTCCTCTTCTTCCTTGAAGCTGGGGCCGGCGTTCTTTTCCGAAATCTCGCCGTCCTCGCCCTCATCGTCGTCGGTCATGTTCTCGGGAGCCGGGTCCTTCGAGAGCATGGCGTCGAGGTCGAGGATTTCGCGCAGCTGCATGGTGCCGGCGTTCAGCGCGTCCGACCAGCCGATGATCGCGTGGAAAGTGATGGGCGATTCGCACAGGCCCAGAATCATGGTGTCGCGACCGGCCTCGATCCGCTTGGCGATGGCGATCTCGCCCTCGCGGCTCAGCAGTTCGACCGCGCCCATTTCGCGCAGGTACATGCGCACCGGGTCGTCGGTGCGGTCGGTGACCTTGGTGACCTTTTCGGCGACATGGCCCGAATCCGAACCGTCGACCGATTCGACCTCGTCGTCCTGGTCCTGCTGCTCGTCGCCGTCCTCACCCGCTTCGTCATTCTCGACGACATTGACGCCCATCTCATTGAGCGCGGACATCACATCCTCGATCTGCTCGGACGTCATCTGATCCTGGGGCAGGGCGGAATTCAGTGCATCATAAGTGATATACCCGCGCTTCTTCGCACGGGCGATGAGCTTTTTCAGCTCGGCATCATTGAGGTCGATCAGCGGTGCGTCGCCGGCATCCTGGGCTGCCTCGGGCGCTTCCGCTACGTTCGTTTTCGCCATCTAGAACTCAATCCCTCATTCGTCTTCGCCGGTCGACAGTGCAGCCAGGGCCCGGTCGGCCTCTGCCCGCGCTGCGATCAGACGCATCTGTTCCGCAAATCCGTCCGCATCGGCCCCCATCGCCTGGCGTGCCGTCGCAGCTTCCAGCGCGGCGTCGAGTTCCGGTCGCGATGCGAGCGCCTCGATTGCCATGGCCAGATCCCTGCGCGCGACCAGCGGGTCCGCTTCGCCGCGTGTGAACGAAAAGGCAAGCCCGTTCGAACGCCGAAGGTCGGCGACGAGCACACTTAGCCCAAGTTGACCGGATATGGTGTCGATCCGTTCCGAATCAACGGTGTGCGAATCAAAAACCGCTTCGAGCATCGCGGTGCGCAGCCGGTCGAGCGCGGGATCGTCGATATGGAGCATCGAGAGCGCCTCGGCGCAGGTCGTGATCATGGCGGGATGGCGGAGCAGACCGACCATGATGGCACGCGAATAAACCGACCCGACGCCGCTGCCGCCGATCGATTTTATACGGTCGCCAGGCGGAGCGACGGGCGGCGCGAAAGCGAACTTCTTGCCGGGCAACCGCCGCCCCTGTGGCGGGCGTTGCGCGCGTGGAGCGAAGAAGGCCGCGTCGTAACGCTCGCGGATCTCGGCCCGGTAATGCTCGCGCACGTCATTGTCGGCGATGGTAGCGACACGCTCGTCGATCCGGCGCTTGAACCCTGCGCGCGCCTCTGGCGTGCGGAGCGGCACCGCGGCCATCTCATGCGACCACAGCAGGTCGACCAGCGGCTGGGCCTCCGCCAGCACGCGTTCGAAGGCGGCACCGCCGCCGCTTTTCACCAGGTCATCGGGATCCTGACCCTGCGGCAGCATCGCGATGGAGAGGGAGCGACCGGGAGCGAGCAAGGGCAGGGCGCGTTCCGCACCGCGCACCGCCGCCTTTTGTCCGGCGTTGTCGCCGTCGAAACAGAGGAAAGGTACATCGACGACGCGCCAAAGCCGTTCGAGCTGTGCCTCGGTCAGCGCGGTCCCCAGCGGCGCGACCGCTTCGTGGATCCCCGCTTGGGCGAGCCCGATGACGTCGAGATATCCCTCGACCACGATCAGCCGTCCGGCCTTGCGCGCGGTCGGGGCCGCCTTGTCGAGATTGTAGAGCGTCCGCCCCTTGTCGAAGAGCGGCGTGTCGGGCGAGTTGAGATACTTCGGCTCGCCTGAACCGAGGATGCGCCCGCCGAACGCGATCACACGGCCGCGCGGGTCGCGGATAGGGATCATCAGACGTCCACGAAAACGATCGTAAGGCGTCTTTTCCTCAACCGAGATCAGCAGACCCGCTTCGATCAGTTCGGCATCGCCGAAGCGGGCGAGGGCGGTCTTGATCCCGTCGCGTCGGTCGGGCGCAAAGCCCATGCCAAAGGCGTCCACGGTCGCCGGCTTGATCCCGCGCCGCGTCAGGTAGGCACGGGCCTCTTCACCTGCATCACCATGAAGTTGTGCGGCAAAATATTCTGCGGCCGCCGCCATGACGTCATGTTGCTTCGACGCCCGGGCCTCGCGTTCGGATGCATGGGGGTCGGGCGCGGGGAGGGCCAGCCCGGCGGTATCGGCGAGTTCCTTGACCGCATCGACGAAGGCCAGGCCGCGCGCGTCGGTCATCCAGCGAATGACATCGCCGTGCGCCGAACAGCCGAAGCAATGATAGAAGCCCTTGTCGTCGTTGACGTAGAAGCTGGGCGATTTCTCGTGGTGGAATGGACAGCACGCTTTCCACTCACGGCCCGCACGCGTCAGTTTGACCGTCTGCCCGATGAGGGCGGACAGCGACGTGCGGACACGCAATTCGTCCATGAACTGTGGGGAGAAACGACTCACGGGGGGATGGTAGCGAAAGTGGAGGGTGACGACGAGAGGTGGACGCCGCGAAGCTCCCCCACCCGTCACCCCGGGCTTGACCCGGGGTCCCGCTTCTTATTCTTCAGGCGAGCCGGTCGAACAGATCTTGCCAATCAGGATTGCCGCGTTCGATCAGGTCGAACTTGAACTGCCGCCGCCATTTCTTGATGCGCTTTTCGTGCTCAATACATGCGACAATGTCATCCCCACGTTCTGCCCAGACAAGGCGACTCAGTCCGTATCGGGCGCAGAAATCGGAACCCTTGCCGGACCGATGCTGATGGATGCGCGCCGCGAGATCGGACGTGATGCCGACGTACATCGTGCCGCGATAGCGATCGGCCATAATGTAGACCCAGCCACCTTGGCGTTCACGCTCCATCGGTCATGGCTGAAAGAAGCGGGACCCCGGGTCAAGCCCGGGGTGACGAGGGGGTGTTCAAGCTACGAACGGTAGGCCCAGCGCATCCGCGACCGCCTTGTGACGGATCTTCCCGCCCATGACGTTCAGTCCCGCCGCCAGATGCGGGTCGGCGGCCATCGCAGCTTCCGCGCCCATGTTTGCGAGCCGAAGCGCGAAGGGCAGGGTGGCGTTGTTCAGCGCGAATGCCGAGGTGCGGGCAACCGCGCCCGGCATGTTGGCGACGCAGTAATGGATGACGCCGTCGACTTCGAACACGGGGTCTTCGTGCGTCGTTGCGTGGCTGGTTTCGAAACAGCCGCCCTGGTCGATGGCGATATCGACCA
>APMI01012911.1_pt1 | contig 18593 bp, 19 predicted proteins | sample 667938 | NCBI WGS metagenome assembly APMI01 (sample SAMN01084076, study PRJNA167559) | wastewater metagenome | biome: Wastewater | place: Denmark: Ejby Moelle, Odense | collected 2011-11-28 | reverse complement strand
GCCTATTCGCTCGTGCATGACGACATGCCCTGCATGGACGACGATGTGCTGCGTCGCGGCAAGCCAACGGTGCACGTCGAATACGACGAAGCGACCGCGCTGCTGGTTGGCGACGCATTGCAGACGCAAGCCTTCCTGGTTCTCGCCGAACCGGATCTGTTCGACGATAGCCGTCGCCAACTCGAAGCACTGCAGCTGCTTGCGCGCGCTTCCGGTTCGCGCGGCATGGCCGGCGGCCAGGCGATCGACCTTGCATCGGTCGGCCAGACGCTGGATCGCGAATCGCTCGAAGTCATGCACCTTCACAAGACCGGTGCGCTGATCCGCGCCTCGGTCCAACTCGGGGCGCTGTGCGGTGACGTTCCCCCTGACGCACTGCAGGCGCTCGATCGTTTCGGCAAGTCCATCGGCCTGTTGTTCCAGGTCGTAGACGACATCCTCGACGCCGAAGCGGACACCACCACTCTGGGCAAAACCGCCGGCAAGGATGCCGCCAACAACAAGCCGACCTACGTGACCCTGCTCGGGTCGAGCGAGGCCAAACGGTTTGCCGCGGACCTGCGCAGCGACGCACACGCCAGCCTCGCCATGTTCGGCGAACGCGCCCGTCGCCTAGCCCAGCTGACCGACTACATCGTGGACCGTTCCTTCTGACGACACGACAAGAATTTGGGGACTTCGTAACACATGAACGCCTATCCCTTGCTTGACCGCATCGAGCACCCGGCCGACCTGCGCCAGCTCGAACGCAAGGACCTTGCCCAGCTGGCCGACGAATTGCGCAGCTTTCTGCTCGACTCGGTATCCAAAACGGGCGGACATCTCTCGTCCAACCTTGGCACGGTCGAGCTGACCATCGCGCTGCATTACGTCTTCAACACACCGGCAGACCGCATTGTCTGGGACGTGGGCCACCAGACCTACGGCCACAAGATCCTCACCGGTCGCCGCAAGGCAATGTCGACGCTGCGGCTCTATCAAGGGATCTCCGGCTTCCCGCGCCGCTGCGAAAGCGAATACGACACCTTCGGCACCGCACACTCGTCCACCTCGATTTCCGCCGCGCTCGGCATGGCGATCGCTGCACAGCGCAGCGGCGAGGCGCGCAAGGCGATCGCCGTGATTGGTGATGGCGCAATGAGCGCCGGCATGGCGTTCGAAGCGCTCAACAATGCCGGCGTGGCGGACAGCGATGTACTCGTCATCCTGAACGACAACGAGATGTCGATCTCGCCGCCGGTTGGTGCGCTGAACAAGCATCTTTCGCGCTTGCTCTCGGGCCGCATCTTCAACGGCGCGCGCGACATCGGCAAACGCTTCCTGGAGCAGTTACCGCCACCAGTCTTCGAGTTTGCGCGGCGCACCGAAGAGCATGTGAAGGGCATGATGATGCCCGGCACGCTGTTTGAAGAATTCGGCTTCCGCTACTTCGGCCCGATCGACGGACACGATCTCGACGCCCTGGTGCCGATGCTGCAGAACCTGCGTGACCTGAAGGGTCCGCTCTTCCTGCATGTCATCACGCGCAAGGGCCAAGGCTACAAGCTCGCCGAGAACGACCCGATCCTGTACCACGGTGTCGCCAAGTTCGACCAGACAGAGGGCATCGCAACCGGCGCCGGCAAAGCCGCCGGTAAGCTCACGTTCACCCAGGTATTCGGCGACTGGCTGTGCGACATGGCCAAGGCGGACCCGAAACTGATGGCGATTACCCCTGCGATGCGCGAAGGCTCCGGCCTGGTGCGTTTCGAACAGGAGCACCCCGATCGCTATTTCGACGTTGGTATCGCCGAGCAGCACGCGCTGACCTTCGCTGCGGGTCTCGCCTGTGAAGGCGCCAAACCCGTCGTCGCAATCTATTCGACCTTCCTGCAGCGCGCCTATGATCAGCTGATCCATGACATCGCGCTGCAGAACCTGCCGGTAATGCTCGCAATCGACCGCGGCGGTCTGGTCGGTGCCGACGGCGCCACCCACCACGGCGCGTTTGACCTCTCCTTCCTCGCCTGCATACCGAATATGGTCATCATGGCACCGGCGGACGAGGACGAGTGCCGCAAGATGCTGACCACGGCCTACCGCCACGACGGCCCGACCGCCGTCCGTTATCCGCGCGGCAGCGGCACCGGTGTCGTGCCCGATGCGGCACTGACCACGCTACCGATCGGCAAAGCCGAGCGTCGTCGCGACGGCAAGCGCGTCGCCCTACTCGCTTTCGGCACCCTGCTGTCGGCCGCGCTCAAAGCCGGTGAGGCGCTGGACGCAAGCGTCGTCAACATGCGTTTCATCAAACCGCTGGACCTCGACATGCTGCGCGACGTCGCAGCAAACCACGAATTACTGGTTACGCTGGAAGAGAACGCGGTAATCGGCGGCGCCGGCTCGGAAGTCGCCCGCGCGCTGGAAGAAATGGGCATTGCGATACCGCACATGCGCCTGGGCCTGCCGGATCGCTTTGTCGATCACGGCGACCAGGGCCAACTGCTCACTGAAATCGGCCTCACACCCGAACAGATCGTTGAGCGGGTGCGCGCACGGCTCGCAACTATCGCCGCAATAGTTTAGTAACTTAGTCGGGAATGTTAGGATGGCGCCTTGATTCGGGGGCCATCCGCCCCCAACTAGCCAGAATCCGGGCGCACACCCAGCCCACGCAGGACCACGCCTCCTCCCGGCCAATCCGACGCGCGCCCGGCAGGAAAGGACGTATGGATACCAAGAACACCCCCGACGTCGCCGCGCCGATGCCCGACGTTCAGAGCACGGAAGATCGCCGCCGGCTCGCAATCAACAAGGTTGGCATCAAGTCGATCCGCCATCCGGTCAAGGTTGCCGACCGCAGTGGCGGGGTTCAGCATACGGTCGCGACGTTCAGCATGTATGTGGGTTTGCCGCACAATTTCAAAGGCACCCACATGTCACGCTTCATCGAGATCCTGAACGGTCACGACCAGGAGATCTCGGTCGAGTCCTTCGAGCCGATGCTGCGCGAAATGGTCGAACGACTGGAAGCCGAGACCGGCCACATCGAGATGACCTTCCCGTTCTTCATCAACAAGGCTGCGCCGGTGTCCGGCGTGAAGAGCCTGATGGACTACGAAGTCACCTTCGTGGGCGAGATCAAGCCGGGCGGTGAGTGTGAGTTCACGATGAAGGTACTGGTGCCGGTCACCAGCCTGTGCCCCTGCTCGAAGAAGATTTCCGAGCGCGGCGCGCACAACCAGCGATCCCACGTCACGGTCACCGCTTTCGCAAAAGAGCGTGTCTGGATCGAAGAGATCGTCCAGCTCGTCGAGTCGGAAGCCTCATGCGAGCTGTTCGGCCTGCTCAAGCGGCCAGACGAAAAATGGGTCACCGAACGCGCCTATGACAACCCGAAGTTCGTCGAAGACATGGTGCGTGACGTCGCTGGCCGCCTCAACGCCGAGGCGCGAATCTACGCCTATGTCGTGGAATGCGAGAACTTCGAGTCGATCCACAACCACAGCGCCTATGCGCTGATCGAGCGCGACAAGCGCACTTCAGCCGTCGCCTGAGCGCAAATCAAACCGGCAGGCGCGGGGATCCGCAATGCCTGCCGGTGTCGCGCGAGGCCGCCCGCTAAAGCCTCGTTCGAGGCAAACCCACCGGATTCACTTCAGACCAGCCTGTCGTGCCACGGCATTGCACCGTGAGCGGGATCTCACCGAACCAAGCGAACCTACGGCCCAAGGGGCCTGCAAGCGTAACGCCACGCGATGCGGCGTTACGCCCAGAAAAACTCAGACCGAGAACGACGACCCGCAACCACAGGTGCTGGTGGCGTTCGGGTTCTTGATGACGAACTGAGCGCCCTCAAGACCTTCCGTGTAGTCGATCTCAGCGCCGGTGAGGTACTGGTAGCTCATCGGATCGATCAAAAGCGTCACGCCTTCCTTCGTCACCACGGTATCGTCGTCGTTGGTGATCTCGTCGAAAGTGAAGCCGTACTGGAAGCCCGAACAACCGCCGCCGCTGACGAACACACGCAGCTTGAGATCCGGGTTGCCCTCTTCGAGGATCAACTCCTTGACCTTGCTGGCAGCACTGTCGGTAAAGACCAGGAAGTCTGGCACTTCAGTCACTGTAGTCATTGCAAACTCCTGATTCAGAAGGGTTTGATTATGGATTTTGGGGCACGAGGCGTCAAACCGTAGGACCGGTGAAACGGCCCCGCGTTCCCCACCCGATGCAGTTGCTCTGCCGCACCGGAAGATTGTTCAGGGCAATACCGGGATATGGGTCAGGCCAGCCGTTTCTTCAAGCCCAAACATCAGGTTCATGTTCTGCACCGCCTGACCGGCAGCCCCCTTGACCAGATTGTCTTCGGCAACCAGCACGACCACCGTATCGCCGCCCTGCGGGCGATGCACCGCAATCCGCACCATGTTCGAAGCGCGTACCGAGCGGGTGTCCGGCGTGCTGCCTGCGGGCATCACATCGACGAAAGGCTCCCCCGCAAAGCGCTTCTCATAAAGCGCCTGTACGTCGATATCCGGACTAACACGTGCATACAGCGTTGCGAGAATGCCGCGGATCTGCGGCAGCAGATGCGGCACGAAGGTCAGCCCGACCTTGCGACCGGCGGCCTGCTCCAAGCCCTGGCAAATCTCAGGCAGATGGCGATGGCCGGCCACGCCATAGGCCTTGAAGTTGTCGCTCGCTTCGGCAAACAGTGAACCGACTTCCGCCTTGCGGCCAGCGCCCGACACGCCGGATGCAGCATTCGCGACCAGGTGGTCCAGATCGGCCACGCCGGCCTCGACCAGGGGCAGGAAACCCAGCTGAACCGCGGTCGCATAACAGCCCGGATTCGCGATCACACGCGCAGAGGCGATCGCCTTCCGGTTCAGCTCCGGCAAGCCGTATACGGCCTCTTCCAACAAGTCTGGCGCGGTGTGCGGAATCTTGTACCACTTGCTGAACTCGTCGAGCGACTTGAGCCGGAAGTCGGCCGCCAGATCGATCACCTTGGTGCCCGCCGCCAGCAACTGCGGCGACTGTGCCATTGCGACGCCATGCGGGGTCGCAAAGAACACCACATCGCACTGATCCAGCCCGGCACTTGCTGGGTCCTGGAAAGCCAGATTCACTCGGCGACGCAGGCTCGGAAACATGTCGGCAACCGGCATGCCCGCCTCGGAGCGCGACGTAATCGCCGCAAGTTCGACATCCGGGTGCTGCGCGAGCAAGCGGAGCAATTCGACGCCGGTGTAACCGGTGCCGCCGACAATCCCAACCTTGATCATGGTTCCAACTCCGTAATTCGACGAGACATTCTAAGGCGCCAGATATGACAACGCCCCGACTCGCGGGGCGTTGTGCGACACAGCGAGTGCTGCGTGGCGACCGATTACTCGGCTGCCTTCGCGGCAGCGCGGGTCGGCAGCTTTTCCTTGATACGTGCGGACTTGCCCGAACGATCGCGGAGGTAGTACAGCTTGGCACGGCGCACGTCACCACGACGCTTGACTTCGATCGCGGCAACCAGCGGCGAGTAGGTCTGGAACGTACGCTCGACGCCTTCGCCCGACGAAATCTTGCGGACGATGAAAGCCGAGTTCAGGCCGCGGTTACGCTTGGCGATGACGACGCCTTCGTAAGCCTGCAGACGCTCGCGGTTACCTTCCTTGACCTTCACTTGAACGACCACGGTATCGCCCGGGGCGAACTCGGGGATCGTCTTGCCAAGGCGGGCAATCTCTTCTTGTTCCAGTTGCTGAATCAGATTCATCGCGTATCTCCTAAGATTGATCAGTGGCCAGTGGCCTCACACGCAGAGCAGGTCGCCACCTGGTACGTGCCTTTCTTCATTCGGAAATGTTGCCATTCCCAGTTTTTGGCGCTTCCGCCTGCGCCTGCCGGTATTCAGCCAGCAGTCGCACTTCTTCCTTGCTCAAGCTGCGCGCCTGGAGCAGATCCGGCCGCCGTTCAGCGGTCCGCCCAAGCGCCTGCTTCAGACGCCAGCGCCGAATCCGCGCATGGTCACCCGACAACAAGACCTCAGGCACCGGGTCGTCTTGCCACATCTCCGGCCGGGTGTAATGCGGGCAGTCCAAGAGACCATCCACAAACGAGTCCTCAACCGCAGATGCCGCGTCATTCAGCGCCCCGGGCAAATGCCGCACCAGCGCATCAATCAGCAGCATCGCCGGCAACTCACCGCCTGACACCACGAAGTCGCCGATCGACACTTCCAGATCGACATGGCGGTCGATCAAACGTTGATCAACGCCCTCGTAACGCCCACACAGTAAGACCAGCGCATCCTCATCAACCAACTCGCGCACCAGATCGTGGTTCAATGTACGACCTTGCGGCGACAGGTACACCACCTTGCCAGCGCAACCAACTCGTTCGCACTGGGCGGACTTGGCGGCCTCGATTGCAGCCTGAAGTGGATCCCCCAGCATCACCATCCCGGGGCCGCCACCGTAGGGGCGGTCATCCACCGTGCGGTGATTATCGAACGCGTAGTCACGCGGATTCCAGCAATCCAGCTGCCACAATCCCCGATCAATCGCCCGCCGCGTGATACCGCTTCCGGTCAGCGCAGAGAACATCTCCGGAAACAGCGTCACCACACCGTAATGGCGAGGGCGCTGCGCGGTCGAGATCACCAATCGGCTTCCCAATCCACGCGAATCCGCTTTTCGGCAAGATTCACGTCCAGCACATAGGCGCCGACGAACGGAATCAACCGCTCTGCGTCGCCGTCCTGCACCTGAAGCACATCATGCGCCCCGGTGCTCAGCAAGCCACTGACCGAACCCAACGCGACACCAGCGGTATTCTCGACCGCCAAGCCGATCAGGTCAGCCCAGTAATACTCGTCCAGTCCGGTTGCGGGTAGTGCTTCACGCGGCGCGGCGATGTACAGGCCCACCAGCTTTTCAGCTGCCGTGCGGTCTGCCACACCAACGAACGCCGCGACTATTCCTTTGCCGTGCGCCTTGCAACCACGAAGGCGGTACGGCTGCCAAGCTGATTCTGGCGCATCAGGATCCGCGCACAGCCACCACTGCGGCATCGTGCGCCAAGAGACCGGATCATCCCCGAAGGCATGAACCTTGACCCAACCCTGAATGCTGAACGGGTCCGCGACGCGACCGAGCACTATCATCGGCGCCCGCTCCAGCGAATCAATCAGGCCGAGACCTTTGCGCCCTTGACCAGACGCTCAACGGTCGGCGACAGCAGCGCGCCGTTGCTCTGCCAGTAGGCAAGGCGCTCGGCGTTAACGACCAGACCCTTTTCGGATTCGCTGGCCATCGGGTTGTAGAAGCCAACGCGCTCGATGAAGCGGCCGTCACGACGGCTACGCGAGTCGGTTGCAACGATATTGAAGAACGGGCGCTTCTTGGCGCCGCCCCGGGCAAGGCGAATCACAACCATGTCGAAATCCTGTATGCGGTGTGCAGAAAAGCTCGCCAAAATACCAGATCCACGCAAACTCTGCAAGGACAGCCGTACGTGGAGCTTCCAGCCGACCGCGGCAGCTCTGCGACCCACACAAGGGTCGACGAACTTTCAGGATTCGCTAATAGAATAGCGGGACTTAACCTGACCGCCCCGCAATGACCTCGACCACCGCCGAATCCGGTAGCACCTCAGCGATCCTGGACTGGCTCGCCACGCAACCGTCTGCGGATCTGGCCGACGAGGCGGTGCAGATTCGCCGGCAGCTTGACCAGCTAGCGACGCCGGGCGTAGCGCCGACGCAGTTTCATCGCTGCATCGAATTGTTTTACGGGCGCGCGCTGCGGGCCGGGAGTGAGCTCAAACCGCGGCTATGTGAAGCCGGGCTACCGCTGGATCGCAATTTGCACACCACCGCCCGCCAAGTGGTCGAAGCGATGTGCGCAATCGCCGGCGGATTCCTGCAGGTGGCCGGTCACGTTCGCAGTGGCGCGATTCGGCCGCAACCGCGGCTGATTGAAACGCTGGCCGCACGAGGCCTGCGTATGCTGAGCGAGGCATGGGAAATTGCCGGGCTCTCCGGTGGCATGCATGTCGCAGAGCTCTGGCCGCTGTCGGTTTCGCTGATATCGGCCGCCGGCGACGAACCGGTGCCGACCGACGCCAGTGGCGAAAGTGCGCAATTTGCGTTCAAACGACTAGTCTCGCTCGGAACGCTGCAACTCGAACGCTTCTCGCAAGCGGAGATCGGCTGGATCTGCGAGTACCTGAATCGGGTGGCAACGCTGCTGCAGCTCGAACTCAAAGCACCTGCAGCCCCGGATAACGGTTGGTATTGGATTGCAGCAGTGAGCGACGACGGGCCCCAGGCTGTGGTTCGTCGCGCACCGCCTGCGGGGCAACAGTTGGTTTTTGCGTCGCCGACCGCGCTCGCAAAGCGGGTGGCCGAACACCTCGCGCGCCTGGAGGCCGGCCAACAACCGTTTGAACTGAACCTGCCCCGCGTTGCAGTGGGGGTGCAACCCCTGTCACTGCTGCAGCGACTGCGCAGCGAATGGGCGATTCCCGTCAAACGCGAGCAGCCGCGCCGCAAGACGCAGTACACGGTTCAGGCATGTACCGGGATCCCGGCGATCTGGGACATCATGCGCGGCGATACGCCACAGCGTGACGGCGCGGTACAGGAATGGCAGGTCATCAACGAAAGCCCGGGTGGCTTTGCAATCATGCATGTGGCAGGCGTCGCAGCGGGCTTGGCAGCCGGCACGGCCGTGGCGCTCAGACGTGACGATGAGCAACCGTGGAGTGTGTGCGTGGTGCGCTGGATTCGCAGCGAGAACCCGTCGCAGATCGAGCTTGGCCTGCAGATCGTCTCGACCGGCGCCACGCCGGTGACGGTCGGCTTCCGCGGCGCGCGGGAGCGTCCAAGCAAGATGGTGCGAGCACTGGTACTGCCGGCAATGCCCGCACTGCGCCACCATCCGGCCATCCTCGCCCCAACCGGCACTTACACCTCGCGGCGATTCGCGCTGGTGTCGGACCTTGACCGCATCTACATTGCTCAAGGCCGGCTGCTCAGCCTTGACATGCAGACCGCCAACATCGAACTGTTCCAGTTCGAGATCGACCCCTATCCAATCTGATCCGTGTTCGGTCGATCAAGCGCACGCGCAAGAGTGGCCGCCATCTGCTGTGCCGACAGCGCAGCACCAGACTGATCGCCACTAGCCAGCCGCGCCACATCGGCGGCGGACAACACAAAGCGGCTGAAGAGCTGCCCTGGGCTGACGGTACCGGCGGCTCCGACCAGCAGCCAGCCGCCGTCGTCACTCTCGCAGACCCAACCAGCTTCGCGCATTGATTCGAGCATCGCGTCGGTCTCTTCGATCCGCTGTCGTGACGCGGCAGCAAGCTCAGAGAGCGTAGACAGCACGCCCGCCCGCTGCGCCTGCTCGAGTGCAGCAAGTAGCCGTGTGCTCGCGTAGAAGCGGCCCGCAACCGTTGGCGGCAGCACTCTGCGGCGCGCGAGAAAATCGGGAATCACCGCCGTAACCATGGCACCAACCAGAATCACCAGCCATGTCGAGTAAAGCCAGACAAGGAAGATCGGTATCGCCGAGAATGTGCCGTACAACAGCGTATAGCTCGGGAACCGGGCGAAGTAGACGCCAAGCAAGCGCTGCAACAACACGATACCGACGCCCGCGAACGCGCCGCCGACGATCGCGTGCCGTGGATTGATCCGGCGGTTCGGCATCGCGAAAAACAGGTAGGCGAAGAGCGCCGAAAACAGCAGCACCGGCATCAGGCGCAACACCATGCTGCGTAGCCAGACCGGCTCATCCACCGCGCCAAGGGACGCCGTCACCGCATACGTGGTTGCAGCTATGCTCGCCGCCAACACGACAGGTCCGAAGGTGATTGCAAGCCAGAACAGGGCGATCCGATTCCAGACCGGGCGCGGCCGCTTGACCTGCCAGATTGCGTTGAACGAGCGGTCGATCGTCATCAACAGCAACACGGCCGTGGCGATCAGGGCGACACCGCCAAAAAGCGTGAGATCGCTCGCCTTTTGCGAGAACTGAACCGCGTAGGTGGCAATCACCTTTCCTGCCTTGTCGGGCAGGAGGTTGGTGAGGAGGAAAACTTTCAGGGTGGTGCCGAGCTGCGCAAACATTGGCAACTGCCCCATCACCGTAAAGCTCACGGCAACCAGAGGCACCAGCGACAACAGCGTCGTAAAGGTCAGACTGCTTGCGACCAACGAGCCGCGCACTTCCTTGAAGCGCTCAATCAGCAGTTCGAGAAATCGGCGAACTTCCTCCATCCAGCGGCCCCACTCCCTGCCCTGCGTATAATCCGCCCGCATTCTATCGACCCATCTCCGATGAAAGAAATCCTGGTTCTCTACTACAGCCATCGAGGCTCGGTGCGCGCCATCGCCGAACAGATCGCACTCGGCATTGATTCCACTGGCATTGTCGCAGCCCGGCTGCGCACCGTACCACGGGTCAGCAGCAACATCGAAACGCCTGGGGCTGCGATTCCGGAAAACGGCCCGCCCTACGCGGAGCATTCCGATCTTGAAGATTGCATCGGACTCGCGCTGGGTAGCCCGACGCGCTTCGGCAACATGGCCGCACCGATGAAGTATTTTCTCGATGGCACGTCCGCACAATGGCTGTCGGGCGCGCTTGCAGGCAAACCCGCCTGCGTATTCACGTCCACCGGCACGTTGCACGGCGGACAGGAGACCACCTTGCTGTCGATGATGCTTCCGCTGCTTCACCATGGCGCACTTGTGCTGGGCCTTCCCTACACCGAAGGTGATCTGCACAGCACGCAAAGCGGTGGGTCGCCCTACGGCGCGAGTCATGTCTCGGGGCCACAAGGCGACGCGCGTCTGTCGGACGCCGAGCGCCGCCTCGCTTTCGCACAGGGGCGTCGATTGGCGGATGTCGCGGCGCGCCTCGCCGGAGTCGCGCGATGAACATCCGGCGCCTGCAATGGTTCAGCGTCGCCCTGCTGCTCAGCCTGATCGCACTTAGCGTCGCCTGGGAGCTCTGGCTCGCTCCGCTGCGGCCAGGCGGTTCGTGGCTGGTGCTGAAGGCGCTGCCGCTGCTATTCCCGCTGCGCGGGATGCTTCACGGCCGTCGCTATACGTTCCAGTGGACGACCCTGATGATCTGGCTCTACTTCACCGAGGGCGTGGTGAGGGCAAGCAGCGATCGTGGCTTGTCGGCCTGGCTCGCCGCGCTCGAAACCGCGCTGTCAGTGGCGCTGTTCGCAAGTTGCGCAGCGTACTCCCGCTACAGCGCACCTTCACGGAGCAATGGCGCCAGCACTCCCTAAGCAATCGGGCGCCAAGGGCGCCCGATTGTCAGTCACACCGTTTCGGCTTGCGGGTTCAACTTCTCAGAACCGGCCTGCAGCTTGTTCAGTGCATTGAGATAGGCTTTCGCCGAGGCGATGATGATGTCGGTATCGGCCCCCTGGCCGTTGACCACACGGCTTTCGCGCGACAACCGAACCGTGACTTCGCCTTGGGCGTCCGTGCCGGTCGTGATTGCATTGACCGAGTAGAGCTGCAGCGTCGCGCCGCTCTTGGCAACCGCCTCGATCGCCCGGAACGCGGCATCGACCGGCCCGCTACCTTCGGATTCGGACTTCACTTCCTGCCCATCCACCGCAAGCGTCAGCGCCGCAGTCGGCGTTTCACCGGTTTCCGAATGGAAGCGCGCCGACACCAGCTTGTAGTGCTCCCGTTCGAGCTCTTGCGCTTCGTCAGACATCAAGGCCTGCAAGTCTTCGTCGAAGATCTCGCTCTTCTTGTCGGCAAGATCCTTGAAGCGTGCGAAGGCATGATTCAGCTGCTCTTCCGATTCGATGACAATGCCCAGTTCCTCAAGCCGCTTGCGGAAGGCGTTACGCCCCGAGAGCTTGCCCAGCGTCAGTCGGTTCGTCGTCCAGCCCACATCCTCCGGCCGCATGATCTCGTAGGTTTCGCGATGCTTGAGTACGCCATCCTGATGGATGCCGGACTCATGCGAGAACGCGTTCGCGCCGACGATCGCCTTGTTCGGCTGAACCGGGTAGCCGGTAATCGTCGACACCAGCTTGGAGCACGCCACGATCTGGCTCGCATCGATGCCCGTCTCGACCGCGAACACGTCGGGGCGCGTCCGCACCGCCATCACCACCTCCTCGAGCGAGGCGTTGCCAGCCCGTTCGCCGAGGCCATTGATCGTGCACTCGACCTGGCGCGCACCGGCCTGAACAGCGGCGAGCGAGTTAGCGACGGCCATGCCCAGATCGTTGTGGCAGTGCGTCGACCAGATCACTTTGTCGGCGCCAGGCACACGCTCGATCAGGGATCGGAAACGATCCCCCCACAGGGCCGGGACGGCGTAACCAACCGTATCGGGCACGTTGATCGTCTTGGCGCCGGCTTTGATGACGGCGTCGAAAATACGCACCAGGAAGTCCATTTCGGAGCGAACAGCATCCTCGGCCGAGAATTCAACATCGTCCGTGTATTGGAGCGCCAGCTTCACCGCCGCGACAGCCGCTTCGACCACCTGGTCGGGCTGCATGCGCAGCTTCTTTTCCATGTGGATCGGGCTGGTGGCAATGAAGGTGTGAATGCGTGAAGGTGTGAATGCGGCCGCGCGCCGCCGGACGTATCGCCTCGCCGGCAGCTCGGACGTCGCGCTCGTTGGCTCGCGCCAGCGAACAGACGGTGGAATCCTTGATGACCTCGGCAATGGCGCGAATCGCCTCGGCATCGCCCGGGCTTGCGGCAGCAAAGCCGGCCTCGATGACGTCCACCTTGAGGCGCTCAAGCTGACGCGCGATACGCAACTTCTCATCACGCGTCATCGCCGCGCCGGGGCTCTGCTCGCCATCGCGCAGCGTCGTATCGAAAATAACCAGACGATCCTTCATTGCATCCTCTCCCGGGCCAAGCTCAGCCCAACAGTCGCCGGCCGCTCAGCCGGACCACGCATTCAAATCACTTTGCCGCCAGAGGCTTACGGCGCACCAAGCGCCAGGCCGCCATCACATAGCCCGACAAGGCATACGCGACGAACAAGCCGAAAAGCACGCCTTCCGGATAGCTTGAGATCGCCAGGAAGACGCCGACCATGGCGAGCACCACCGCAAACGGGACTGAGCGCCGAAGGTTGATGTCCTTGCCGCTCCAGAACTTCACGTTGCTGACCATCGTCAGGCCCGCAAAGATGGTCACAACGCAGGCGATCCAGCGGATTTCGCTTGAATCGATCGAATGACCGATCATGATCCAGACGAATCCGGCAACCAGCGCCGCCGCGGCAGGCGACGGTAACCCCTGAAAATAGCGCTTATCCACGACGTCGATATTCGTATTGAAGCGCGCCAGACGGAGCGCCGCGCCCGCGCAATAGACGAACGCGGCAATCCAGCCCAGTTTGCCCAAATCCTTCAGCGCCCACTCGTACATCACCAGCGACGGCGCGACGCCGAACGACACCATGTCAGACAGCGAATCGTATTCGGCGCCAAACTCGCTCTGCGTGTGCGTCAGGCGCGCAACCCGACCATCGAGCCCATCGAGCACCATCGCCACGAATATCGCGACTGCCGCGTTCTCAAAACGCCCGTTCATCGCCTGAACGATGGCGTAAAAACCCGCGAACAGCGCACCAGTCGTAAACAGATTGGGAAGGATGTAGATGCCGCGGCGGCGAATCAGGGTATCGCGTGGCATCAGGCGGGGTGGGCGCAACTTGGTCATGCGGGTTCTGATCGGTCGGAACAGCAGCATCTTGCAGGCAAATCTGCCACCGCAAACACTCGCTGCCCTCAAATGGACAAGCGCCCGATGGTACCAGAGCGCTTCCACTGCAATCCACGGCGCTCGTGCGCCAAAAATGAAAACGGCCACCCGCAGGTGGCCGTCTCGCAAGCCTCAGATCGATCAGTTCTTCGACTGATCAACCAGCTTGTTCGCCTTGATCCACGGCATCATGTCGCGCAGCTGGCCACCGACGGTTTCGATCGGGTGCACAGCGTTGAGGCGACGACGTGCGGTCATCGACGGGTAGTTGGTCTTGCCTTCAAGGATGAACATCTTCGCGTATTCGCCGGTCTGGATGCGCTTGAGCGCATTGCGCATGGCTTCACGCGACTGGGCGTTGATGACTTCCGGCCCGGTCACGTACTCGCCGTACTCGGCATTGTTCGAGATCGAGTAGTTCATGTTGGCGATGCCGCCTTCGTACATCAGGTCGACGATCAGCTTGAGCTCGTGCAGGCACTCGAAGTAGGCCATCTCCGGCGCATAGCCAGCCTCAACCAGGGTCTCGAAGCCCATCTTCACGAGTTCAACGGCGCCGCCGCACAGCACGGCCTGCTCGCCGAAGAGGTCGGTTTCGGTCTCTTCGCGGAAGTTGGTCTCGATCACACCGCCCTTGGTGCCGCCATTGGCTGCAGCGTAGGACAGGGCGATATCGCGCGCCTTGCCCGACTTGTCCTGATGCACCGCGATCAGCGACGGCACGCCGCCACCCTTCAGGTACTCGGAGCGCACGGTGTGGCCCGGGCCCTTCGGCGCAACCATGATCACGTCCAGATCAGCACGCGGCACGACCTGGTTGTAGTGCACGTTGAAGCCGTGCGCGAAGGCCAGCGTAGCGCCCTGCTTGATGTTCGGCTCAACGTCGTTCTTGTAAACCTCGGGGATGTTCTCGTCCGGCAGCAGGATCATGACCAGATCCGCGCTCTTGACCGCATCCGCCACTTCGGCAACCTTCAGCCCAGCGCCAGCAGCCTTGGCCCACGAGGCACCATTCTTGCGCAGACCGACCGTCACATTGACGCCCGAATCGCGCAGGTTCTGCGCGTGCGCGTGGCCTTGCGAGCCGTAGCCAACGATGGTGACCTGCTTGCCCTTGATCAGCGAGAGGTCGGCGTCCTTGTCGTAGTAAACCTTCATGGTATTTCCTTGAATAGCGTGTGAATGGGGCAAATCAGATCTTGAGCACGCGGTCGCCGCGGCCGATACCGCAGACGCCGGAGCGCACTGTTTCCAGAATCAGGTCACGATCAATCGCGCCGACAAAGGAATTGAGCTTGTCCTGCGTACCAGTCAGCTCGATCACGTAGCTCGAATCGGTCACGTCGATGATGCGGCCGCGGAAGATTTCCGCCATGCGCTTCATCTCTTCGCGATCCTTGCCCGTCGCTCGCACCTTGACCAGCATGAGCTCGCGCTCGATATGCGCAGCTTCGGAAATGTCGACCACCTTGACCACGTCGATCAGCTTGTTCAGCTGCTTGGTGATCTGCTCGATGATGTCATCCGAACCCGACGTCACGATCGTCATTCGCGAAAGCGAAGGATCTTCGGTCGGCGCTACGGTCAGCGACTCGATGTTGTAGCCACGCGCAGAAAACAGCCCGGACACACGCGACAGCGCGCCAGCCTCGTTTTCGAGCAGCAATGAAATGACGTGTCTCATAAGTGTTGCCTGCTTGTGAGCACACTGCAGTACGGCCACGGAAAGCCCTCGGGTGACCTTCCGCCGCCCAGCATGCCGGTAAGCGCGCTGGGCGGGTGCCGCCGCGGTTGAGCGGCACCCCGTTCTAACGGTGCGCGGGTGTTACAGATCCTCGGACGACAGAATCATCTCGGTGAGACCCTTGCCGCCCTGAACCATCGGGAACACGTTTTCGGTCGGATCCACCTGGAAGTCCAGGAAGACCAGATCGTTCTTACGGCTGAACGCCTCACGGATGGCGCCTTCCACATCACCCGGCTTCTCGACGCGGATGCCGACATGCCCGTAGGCCTCGGCAAGTTTGGCGAAATCAGGTAGCGAATCCATGTAGGACTCGGAATACCGGTTACCGTGGAAGAACTGCTGCCATTGGCGAACCATGCCCAGATAGCGGTTGTTCAAACTCAGAACCTTGATCGGCAAACGATACTGTTTGCAGGTCGAGAGTTCCTGGATACACATCTGGATCGAACCTTCGCCGGTGATTACGGCGACCGGCTTTTCCGGGTGCGCGAGCTGAACGCCCATTGCTGCTGGCAGACCAAAGCCCATCGTGCCCAGACCACCCGAGTTCACCCAACGACGCGGCTTGTCGAACTTGTAGTACTGGGCCGCCCACATCTGGTGTTGGCCCACATCCGAGGTCACGAACGCGTCGCCGTTGGTGATCTTCCACAACGTCTCGACGACGAACTGCGGCTTGATGACCTCGGTGCTGTTCTTGTAGCTGAGCGAATTGCGGCTACGCCACTCTTCGATCTGCTTCCACCACGGCTCGATCTGGGCCGGATTCGGGCGATCGCCGGACGACTCCAACATCTTGATCATGTCGTCCAGCACATCGGCGAGATTGCCAACGATCGGCACATCGACCTTCACGCGCTTTGAGATCGACGACGGATCGATGTCCACGTGGATGATCTTGCGCGGCTCGGACTGGAAGTGCGCCGGATTGCCGATCACGCGGTCATCGAAACGAGCGCCGATCGCGAGCAGCACATCGCTGTAATGCATCGCCATGTTTGCTTCGATCGTGCCGTGCATGCCCAGCATGCCGAGGTTCTGGCGATCTGTGGCCGGGTAGCCACCGAGCCCCATCAGCGTGTTGGTAACTGGGAAACCGAGCAGTCGGGTCAGCTTCGTCAGCTTGTCCGCCGCATCAGCCAGAATCACGCCGCCACCCGCGTAGATCATCGGCCGCTTGGCTTCGAGCAACAAACCGAGCGCCTTGCGGATCTGCCCCTGGTGACCCTTCACGATCGGGTTGTAGGAGCGCAAGGTCACAGACTTCGGATACTCGTACTCGCACTTGTGCGCGGAGACATCCTTAGGAATGTCGACGAGCACAGGGCCAGGACGTCCGGTCTTGGCGAGGAAAAAGGCCTTCTTGATTGTCGAAGCGATGTCGCGGACATCCTTGACGAGGAAGTTGTGCTTGACGCACGGACGGGTGATCCCGACGGTGTCGACTTCCTGGAAAGCATCTTGACCAATGGCGGCAGTCGGGACTTGCCCGCTGATGATCACCATCGGAATCGAATCACAATACGCGGTCGCGATACCGGTCACGGCGTTGGTGACGCCCGGGCCGGAAGTTACGAGCGCAACGCCCACCTTGTCGGTGGAGCGTGCGTAGCCATCCGCAGCGTGTACGGCGGCCTGCTCATGGCGAACCAGCACGTGACGAACTTTGTCCTGCTTGGACAGTTCGTCGTAGAGGAAAAGCACGGCGCCGCCGGGATAGCCGAAAACATACTCGACCTTTTCCTCTTGCAGACACCTGATTACAATCTCCGCACCAGTCAAAACCATTGCAGCACCCAAAAAAGACAGAAGCCCCTCCGGAGGGAGGGGGAGGTACATTGTCAACGGTGTGCAACGGATTGGTCAAGGCATCCTCGCTGCAGCACACCATGAAGCGGCGACGGCCACACGAGGTTTCACCTGGCTTCCCGGATCGAACTTTCAGACTTTCTCTCCAGCGTTGAGCGTCGGGCCTTCAAGCAGGCCTTTTTTGCGCTGCGGGATGAAGACACGGCACTCGACGTTGTGCAGGACGCCATGATGAAACTGGCCGAACGCTACGGCGATCGGCCGGTCGAGGAATTCGGCGCGCTTTTTCAGCGCATCCTGCAAAACGGGATCAACGACCATTTCCGGCGCAGCAAGGTTCGAAACCTGTGGACCACTCTGCTGTCTGCGTTCTCGCCAGACAGCGAAGAAGACGGCGGGGACCCGCTGGAAACACTGGGCGCCGAGTCTGACATTGCGGCATTCAAGGCACCGCACCTGCAGGAAGAGCAGCGGCAGACGCTCGGCGTGATCGAACAGGAAATTGCGAAATTGCCACCACGTCAACGGGAAGCCTTCCTCATGCGTTACTGGGAGGAAATGGATATAGCCGAGACGGCCGCGGCGATGGGCTGCACCGAGGGAAGTGTCAAGACACACTGCTCGCGGGCAACGCACACGCTGGCGGCCGCATTGCGTGCCCGGGGGATCGAGCCATGAACACAGAAGACATCATCGCCAAGCGGATCGTTGCGACGCTTGACCGTAGCCTCAGCGGCCTTGGCCCGCAGGTTGAAACACGCCTTCAACTCGCTCGCCGTGCAGCACTGGAGCATCAACGCGCCCGCACCAGCGGGCTGAGCCTTGCTGGCGTCAGCAGAACCGTGACGGATCTGTGGAATACCCACAGCCGCCTCGCGATGGTGACGCTCACCGCGATTCTGATGCTGGTCGCAGCGGATACGCTTCGCGACAGCGTCATGAGCTCGGAACTCGAAGAGGTCGACAGCGCCCTGCTTTCGGACGACCTTCCGATCGACGCCTATCTTGATCATGGATTTGACCGATGGCTCAAGCCGGACGACTCGGCCAGCTGAGGGCCTGGCTGATTGTCCTGGCGCTACTCGTAGCGCCCTTCGCGGGTGCGGCGACGCCAGCGCCGGATTGGGCCGCGCTGACGCCGGAACAACGCGCGATTCTTGCGCCGCTGGAAAAAGAATGGTCCGCGATGGGACCAACACGTCGCAACAAATGGATCGGGATCGCTGCGCGTTTTCCTGAAATGACGCCCAACGAGCGTGATCGCATCACGCGCCGGATGGA
>APMI01032742.1_pt1 | contig 18616 bp, 15 predicted proteins | sample 667938 | NCBI WGS metagenome assembly APMI01 (sample SAMN01084076, study PRJNA167559) | wastewater metagenome | biome: Wastewater | place: Denmark: Ejby Moelle, Odense | collected 2011-11-28 | reverse complement strand
GTGGGAAGCAACAAGTGGCGGATCGCTGCGATGGGTCGTCTCCCGGCTGAGGACATCGGGAGACAAACGCAGCGAGGGCGATTTGGTTGCGGTTGTTTTGCCGAGGGAGGCAGGAGCGCCCTAGATGCCGGCTCCGTGCGCGATTTCCATCGCGGGCGCGGCTCGCTCGGCGCAATCGTCTATGATGGCGCGGACACGGTCGATGATATGAAGATTGTCGCCCGCATCGTTGCTCTCGATGATGTCGAGAAAGAAGACTGCCAGAGTGCGGGCTTCCTGTGCATCACGTGGCGCATGCCCGTAGATCGCCTGGAACGTTGCCGCGATATTGCCGTCCAGCGTTCTGAACTCGGGCGTCTCATATTGCTCGATCGTTTCCGCCAGCCTCTGCTGCATCTCGCGGAACCTGTCCACCATGCGGGAAACCATGGGGTTGCCTTCCTGCCTGTCGTTCGGTTGTGTCATTAGCATATGCTTACGGATGGGGCGAATACCCGGCAATGGCGAAACTTCGCGATCTTTATCCGTCTCTATGCTGGCGAGGACTCTCTTTGCCTAACCGGGGCCTCTTCCGCGGGGAACGCCTGCCGCGCTTTTGAAAGGCGGCATTTATGTGACAGACCTGTGGGTCTTTAATAGTGGTCTCATAAAGTCATCTTTTTTATGTTGACAAGTTTAATCATGTTTCATAGCGGTGAGACGGGCTCAGGCCCGACCGTGTTTTCGCCATATTTCCGCATGGCTGTGAGCTGGCGCACCTCTTGCGCCGGGCCGCTGCCGTGCGCGCTGACCCAAGAGGATTGACATGCAGGCCCGGCGTTCCCGTTCCGCACTTCTGGCTTGCACGGCACTCGCCGTGCTTTCGCTCTCCACTGGCGCTGTTGCGCAGGATGCAGCCAATGGTGCTGCTGCGACCGGCGAGAGCACCAATCTTCAGGCGGTTGTCGTGAAAGGCAAGCGGGTCGGCAGGACGGGCACGGTTTCCGACACGCCGCTGGCGACGCAAACGACGGCCGCGGAGATCGCCAAGAAGGATATCGACAGCATCCAGGATCTCGGCAAGCTGACGGAGCCGGGCGTCGATTTCCTGAAGAGTGAAGGTGGCGTGGTTATTCGCGGACTTGGCGGCCCTCGCGTCACGACGCTGGTCGACGGCATTCCGCTTCCCTTCCTGTCCAACGCGGCCCGTGCAGGCGGCCCGTCCACGACGACCAATGCCAATGGCGGCGGCGATAGTTTCGACTTCTCCTCGCTTTCCGGTATCGACGTCCTGCGTGGCGCGGACTCGAGCCGTGCAGGTTCCGGTGCGCTGGGTGGTGCGCTGGTCGTGCGTACGCTCGAACCGGAGGATCTCATCGGCGAGGGGCGTGATTGGGGTGGGGTTGCCAAGCTCACCTTTGATGGTGAGGATACGAGCTTCGGCGGATCGGCTGCGGTAGCCAAGCGCTTCGACAATACGTCCGTTCTGTTCCAGGGGGGATACAAGCGCGGGCACGAGACCAGAAACAACGGGACCGTGGACACGATCGGCCCGACCCGCACCAAGGCAAATCCGGCTGATTTCGACCAGAACAATCTGCTTTTCAAAGTGCGCCATGAGGTCGAGGGTGGGCATACGATTGGCCTCACCGCGGAGCGCTTTGAGCGCGACCTGGAATCCGATCTGAAAACGCTGCAGGGTGCAACGACGAGTTCCAGCCGTGTGTGGAAGATCGGCGATCACTGGGGGCAGGACGATACCCAGCGCGACCGTGTGTCGCTGGACTATCGTTTCCTTTCGCCCGACGCCGATACCCTTATCGATGAGGCGCAGGCGAGCCTGTACTGGCAGCGTCTCGTCAAGAACGCGGGGTCGGTTGGCACGCGCGTGGGGACCTATGCCGGCCCCTGGATGCGTGACAATGAGATCGAAGAGAATGCGATCGGCCTGACGGGTTCGGCGACATCGCGCTTCGACACCGGCACGCTCAGCCATGAATTGACGTTCGGCGGCAATGTCGCCTTCTTCGGTGCGGAACAGTATCTTGCAGGTCGGGATGTCTGCGTGACCAATCCCGCACTCGGCGGCTGCTCGAACCTGCATTCCAACCAGGCCGATATGCCGAAGATCGACGGTTCGCGTCTGGGGATCTATGTCGATGATCGCATCGCCTTCGGCGATAGCGGCTTTGCGCTCACCCCCGGCGTTCGCTTCGACTGGTATGACTACAATCCGAAGTTGACACCGGAATATGCGGTCAATCCGGGTTACAACCCCGCCACGGGGTTGCCGGCCGGTAGCGACGGGTCTCGTTTCTCGCCGAAATTGCTGGCGACCTATCAGGCAACGTCGGACATCGAACTGTTCGCGCAGTGGTCGATGGCCTACCGCGCGCCGACCGTGAACGAACTCTATCTCAACTTCGCCAACCCGGCATCCGGATATGCCGTTCTCGGCAACCCGAACCTAAAGCCGGAAACCGGGCAGGGTTTCGAGATCGGTGCCAACCTTGGTGATGACGATTTCGGTGGACGTGTGGCGCTGTTCCACAATCGCTATCGCAATTTCATCGACACCGTACGCGGCCCGGGCACTGCGACCTACCCGATCTTCGTCGATAGCAGCTTCAATCGCGATCGTGTTGAGATATCGGGCATCGAAGTCAAGGCGCACAAAGCCTTCGAGAACGGTTTCAACGTGCATGGCGCGTTCGCCTATGCTTATGGCAAGGACACTGGCGCGAATGAATTCCTGCGGTCGGTCGCGCCGCTCAAGGCTATCGTCGGTGTAGGTTATGAACAGGAAAATTGGGGTACGGATCTGTCGCTCGTTGCTTCCGCCGGCATGCGGGATGACAAGAATGCCAAGACTTTCGATGCTCCTGGCTACGGTGTGACGAATCTGACGGCGTGGTGGGAGCCTGAGCAGACGGAAGGTCTGCGGATTCAGGCCGGCATCTACAACTTGTTCGACAAGACCTATTACAACGCCGTGGGTATGAAGGACGTGGATACTGCCACGCCTCCCGCCAACAACAACACGCTCCAGCCCGTGAAGTACTATTCCGAGCCGGGTCGCAGCTTCAAGATCTCGCTGACGCAGCGCTTCTGACGTCGTGCCGATAGAATAGCAAAGGGGCGGCATGCTGTATGCCGCCCCTTTTCTTTACGCCCAGGCATGAGGCCCTTGCACAAGCCTGCATCTGCCGCTAACAATCTCGCCCATGATAAACGCACGTATCATCGCTGGTTGGTGGTGGGCTCGCTGAGGCGGCCTTGACCAGTCATGCGTGATTGAGACGACAAGCCGCCCGGAAAATTCGAGGCGGCTTTTTTGTGTTCGGCCGCCTTGCAGAGACCGGGCCTGAAACGGAGTAGGGGAATGGCCACGAAAATTCTGGAAGACGGCGGCGAAGCCTATGAGACGCGCGGCGGCGTGACCGTCACGCGCCGCCGCCGCGCGGCGGACTATGGCGATGCGATCTCCGCCTATATCGACAAGCTCGATGAGCGGCGCGGCGCGGTCTTCTCCTCGAACTACGAATATCCGGGCCGCTATACGCGCTGGGATACGGCCGTCGTCGATCCGCCGCTCGGCATCTCCTCCTTCGGCCGCGCCGTCTGGATCGAGGCCTACAATGCCCGCGGCGAAGTGCTGCTTGCGCTGATCGCCGACCGCCTGGCGAACGTGCCGGAACTGGCGCTCGGCGCCCGCAGCGCGCAGCGTCTCGATCTCGACGTTAAGATGCCCGACCGGGTGTTCACCGAGGAAGAGCGCTCGAAGATGCCGACGGTCTTCACGGTGCTGCGCGCCGTGACCGATCTCTTCCATTCGGCGGAAGATGCCAGCCTTGGCCTCTATGGCGCCTTCGGCTACGACCTTGCCTTCCAGTTCGACGCCATCGACCTGAAGCTCACGCGGCCGGACGACCAGCGCGACATGGTGCTCTTCCTGCCGGACGAAATCCTCGTCGTCGACCACTATGCCGCCAAGGCCTGGATCGACCGCTACGATTTCGCCAAGGGCGGGCTTTCGACGGAAGGCAAGGCCGAAGCGATTGCGGCCGAGCCGTTCCAGACCGTCGATGTCATTCCGCCGCATGGCGACCATCGCCCGGGCGAATATGCCGAGCTTGTCGTCAAGGCGAAGGAGAGCTTCAAGCGCGGCGATCTCTTCGAAGTCGTGCCGGGCCAGAAGTTCTTCGAGCGCTGCGAGAGCAAGCCGTCGGAAATCTCCCGCCGCCTCAAGGCGATCAACCCGTCGCCCTATTCCTTCTTCATCAATCTCGGCAACCAGGAATATCTCGTCGGCGCTTCGCCGGAAATGTTCGTGCGCGTGTCGGGCCGGCGCATCGAGACCTGCCCGATCTCCGGCACGATCAAGCGCGGTGACGATCCGATTGCCGACTCGGAACAGATCCTCAAGCTCTTGAACTCCAAGAAGGACGAATCCGAGCTGACCATGTGCTCGGACGTCGACCGCAACGACAAGAGCCGTGTCTGCGAGCCGGGTTCCGTCAAGGTCATCGGTCGCCGGCAGATCGAGATGTATTCGCGCCTCATCCACACGGTGGACCATATCGAGGGGCGCCTGCGTGACGACATGGATGCCTTCGACGGTTTCCTGTCGCATGCCTGGGCCGTTACCGTCACGGGGGCGCCGAAACTGTGGGCGATGCGCTTCATCGAGGCGCATGAGAAGAGCCCGCGCGCGTGGTATGGTGGGGCGATCGGCATGGTCGGCTTCAATGGCGACATGAACACGGGCCTGACGCTGCGCACCATCCGCATCAAGGACGGCATCGCGGAAGTGCGCGCCGGCGCGACGCTGCTCTACGATTCCAGCCCGGAAGAAGAAGAAGCCGAAACCGAACTGAAGGCCTCCGCCATGATCGCAGCCATCCGCGACGCCAAGTCCGGCAATTCCGCCAAGGTCCAGCGCGATGTCGCGGCTGTCGGCGCAGGGGTGAAGATCCTGCTCGTCGACCACGAGGACAGTTTCGTGCACACGCTCGCCAACTATTTCCGCCAGACCGGCGCGGATGTGACGACCGTGCGCACGCCCGTCCCGGAAGAGGTGTTCGACCGCATCAAGCCGGACCTCGTTGTTCTGTCGCCCGGTCCGGGTAATCCGAAGGACTTCGACTGCAAGGCGACGATCCGCAAGGCGCGGGAGCGGAGCCTGCCGATCTTCGGCGTCTGCCTTGGCCTTCAGGCCCTCGCGGAAGCCTATGGCGGCGAATTGCGCCAGCTTGCTGTTCCCATGCACGGAAAACCCTCGCGCATCCGCGTGCTGGAGCCGGGCATCGTCTTCTCCGGTCTTGGCAAGGAGGTGACGGTCGGTCGCTATCACTCGATCTTCGCCGATCCGGCGACGCTGCCGCGTGATTTCATCATCACGGCGGAGAGCGAGGACGGCACGATCATGGGGATCGAGCATGCCAGCGAGCCGGTGGCGGCGGTGCAGTTCCACCCGGAATCGATCATGACGCTCGGCCAGGATGCCGGCATGCGGATGATCGAGAATGTCGTCGCGCATCTTTCCAGGAAAGCGAAGGTAAAAGCCGCATGAGGCTTTGACAAATCGGCGAAAGTCGCCGATACGGAACCCGAAGAGAAAAACCGCGTGCACGACCCCGTGCGCGCGGTTTTGCGTTGATGGGCCAAGCTTTTGCAACTCGTTTGCATGCGCATGGAGAGCGGCATGGAAAATTCGGACAGGGTCAAGCGGCTTGCACTTTGGAGCATTCCGCTCTCGCTCGGCGTGATGGGGCTGAAGCTGGTCGCCTGGTGGGTGACGGGCTCGGTGGCGCTGCTGTCGGACGGGCTGGAATCGAGCGTCAACGTGGTGGCGGCCATCGTCGCCTTCGCGGCAGTCAGCTATGCGGCCAAGCCCGCCGACAAGACGCATCCCTTCGGGCACCACAAGGCGGAATACCTTTCGGCGGTTCTGGAGGGCGTCCTGATCGTGGTGGCGGCGCTGCTCATCGTCATGGAGGCCCTGCCGGCGGTGCTGGCGCCGGTGCCGATGGAAGCGCCGGTGCTCGGTCTTGCCATCAACTTTGCGGCGGGCGTGATCAATGCGATCTGGGCCTATGTGCTCATCCGCGCCGGCAGGCGCTACCGTTCGCCGGCCCTTGCGGCGGATGGGCAGCACCTCCTGTCGGATGTCGTGACCTCTATCGGCGTGCTGGTCGGCCTCGTGCTCGCCATCGTCACCGGCTATGCGGTGCTCGACCCGCTTCTGGCGGTGCTCGTCGCGCTCAACATTCTCTATCAGGGCTGGAAGGTCATTGCCCATTCCGTCGACGGGCTGATGGACCATGCGGTGGAGCCGGAGGAGGCCGAGGCGATCAAGGCGGCCATCGCGGCGAATGGTGCCGGTTCGCTCGGCGTGCACGATCTGAAGACCCGGCGGGCCGGGGCGGCGACCTTCGTCGATTTCCATCTCGTGGTTCCCGCCGCCATGCCGGTGGGCGATGCGCACGATATCTGCGACCGCCTCGAGGAGGCTATCGGCGCCGTGCAGCCGGGCGCGCAAGTCGCCATTCATGTCGAGCCGGAGACGGAAAAGGCCCATGGCGAGCGTGTGCGCGTGGCCTCGTCAGCCGAGGCTGCTTCCTAAGGCCGATGCATTTACCCTGTTTGCCGGTGCTGCGGGTAAACTCTATCGCACGGCAAGGGTTTGTTGCATTGTCTTGGCTGGTGAGTCGCATTATCTGAACGGCGACAAGACTATTACGAGCAATCCGGAGACTTTGGATGAGCGACGAAGACGATAAGAAGACGGAAGTGCCCCTGGGCAAGGAAACGGAGGCGAACCTTTTCAAGTCGCGTTCGATCTTCATCTACGGGCCGATCAACCAGGAACTGGCGCAGAAGGTCTGCTCGCAGCTCGTGGCGCTTGCCGCCGCCAGCGACGAGGATATCCGCATCTACGTCAATTCGCCGGGCGGCCATGTGGAATCGGGCGATTCCATCCATGACATGATCAAGTTCATCAAGCCGAAGGTCTGGATGATCGGCACGGGCTGGGTCGCCTCCGCCGGCGCGCTGATTTATGTCGCCGCGCCCAAGGAGCGGCGTATCTGCCTGCCGAATACCCGCTTCCTGCTGCATCAACCGTCGGGCGGCACCCGCGGCATGGCCTCGGACATCGAGATCCAGGCCCGCGAAATCATCAAGATGAACGAGCGCCTGAACAAGATTTTCGCCGATGCCACCGGCCAGCCGATCGAGAAGATCGCCAAGGACACGGACCGCGACTACTGGCTCTCCGCGGAAGAGGCCAAGGGCTACGGCCTCGTCTCGCGCATCGTGACCTCGCAGGCCGATATCTGAGGCTTTTCGGCCACTTGAATTGAGGAAGCCCTCCCATTGCGGAGGGCTTTTTCGTTCGGGTGGGTTGCGCGACGGCCTTCCCGCCGCTATAAGCCGCCTCATGTTGAAGACCAGCGCACAGATCATCGAACGAGTTTCTCGCGGCAGCGCAGCTGTTCGCGAGCGTTCGCGCGGCTTCTCCTCGCTTCTTCTTCTCGGCCTTACGCGCGGTTGCCGGGTTCGCTGAGGAGCGCCCGGCGGCCGAAAAGCCCTGCCGGCAATAGCTCCTCGCTTCACCCCATGCATTAATTCCGGTTCTGGCCGCCCATGGCCAGCATTCGCCGTCGCCAAGCGCCAGCCGTTGCGCTAAGACCTTCCGCGAATGCCGGGACGACGAAGAGAAGACGCTATGATTCTGAAGACCCACACCCCCAAGCAGGGCATGTCCGAGGCGGCGGTCAAGTACCAGCCTTACCCCACGATCAACATTCCGGACCGCACCTGGCCGGGCAAGACGATCACCGAGGCGCCGATCTGGTGCTCGGTGGACCTGCGCGACGGCAACCAGTCGCTGATCAACCCGATGGGCCACGACCGCAAGGCCCGCATGTTCCAGCTCCTGCTCGACATGGGCTTCAAGGAAATCGAGATCGGCTTCCCCTCGGCCTCGCAGACCGACTTCGACTTCGCCCGCTGGTGCGTCGAGGAAGGCAACGTGCCCGACGACGTTTCGCTGCAGGTGCTGGTGCAGTGCCGCCCCGAGTTGATCACCCGCACCTTCGAGGCGCTGGAAGGCGCGCATCAGCCGATCATCCATTTCTACAATTCGACCAGCGAGTTGCAGCGTCGCGTGGTGTTCGCCAAGGACGTCGCCGGCATCAAGCAGATCGCGACCGATGCGGCCAAGATGATCACCGACATGGCGGCCAAGGCCGGCGGCGGCTATCGCTTCGAATATTCGCCGGAAAGCTTCACCGGCACCGAGCTGGAAGTGGCGCTGGAAATCTGCAACGCGGTCGTCGAGATCGTGAAGCCGACGGCCGACAACAAGCTGATCCTGAACCTGCCTTCGACCGTCGAGATGGCGACGCCGAACATCTATGCCGACCAGATCGAATGGATGTGCCGCAACATCGACAATCGCGAGAACGTCCTCATCTCGCTGCATCCGCACAACGACCGCGGCACGGGCATTGCCGCGACGGAACTCGGCCTGATGGCCGGTGCGGACCGCGTGGAAGGCACGCTGTTCGGCAATGGCGAGCGCACGGGCAATGTCGATGTCGTCACGCTGGCGCTGAACATGTACACGCAGGGCGTCGATCCCAAGCTCGACTGCTCGGATATCGAGCGTATCAAGGCCGTCTACGAATATTCCAACGAGATGGTCATTCCCGAGCGGCATCCTTACGTCGGCGAACTGGTCTACACGGCCTTCTCCGGCTCGCATCAGGACGCCATCAACAAGGGCATGAAGGCCATCAAGAAGGCCAACAAGCCGCTGTGGGAAGTGCCCTATCTGCCGATCGATCCGCAGGACGTCGGCCGCTCCTACGAGGCAATCATCCGCATCAACTCGCAGTCCGGCAAGGGCGGCATCGCCTACATCCTGCAGGAAGACTACGGCATTAACCTGCCGCGCAACCTGCAGGTGGAGTTCCGCGACGAAATCCAGCGCATCACGGATGAGGAAGGCGTCGAGCTGCCGGCCAAGCGCATTCACGAGAGCTTCATCGCGCGCTATGTCACGCAGCCGGGCACGCGCCTGCGCTTCGTCGACCATCACACCTATCCCGACGCCGGCAACAAGGGCACGCGCATCGTCGCGGCCGAGATCACCGACGGCGGCGAGGTCAAGCGCATCGAAGGCAAAGGCACCGGCCCGATCGACGGCTTCATCAATGCGTTGTCGATCTATCTCGATGTTCCGATGTCGGTCGTGGATTATTCCGAGCATTCGCTGCAGCAGGGCTCGAACGCGGCGGCCATCGCCTATGTCGAGGTCCAGCATCCGGGCGGAAAGCTGTTCGGCGTCGGCATCAACACGAATATCGTGACGGCCTCGCTGGAGGCCATCGTCTCGGCGGCCAACCATGTGATTGCCGCGCGCCGCTGATCGCGGCGACGAAACAGAAAACGCCCGGTAGCGATGCTGCCGGGCGTTTTTCTTTGAGCGAAGTTTGCTTAGATGCTGGTGGAAACCACCTCGGCGATGCGCTCCAGGCCCGGGTCGGAGGAGGGGCCTACCACGACGAAGGAGGCGTTGCCCCGCTGCCAGGAGATGAGGCCAAGGTCGTCGCGGATGCTCTCGACAAGTTCCGTCTTGGCCTCGACCGGCTCGCTCTTCAGGAAACAGATTGCGAAGATCTCGTTCTCTGCATCGCGGTAGAGCAGCTGCGCGGTTGGCTTGCCGCCGGCGACCAGCAGGCGCGCGCCTTCGAAGGTGAGGTTCTGGGCGGAAAGATCGGGCACGGTGAAGCCGACGCCGGTGCTGGCCGTAAGCCATTCGACGATATGGGCCTTGTCGTCGGCCGCCACTTCCGCGAGATGGCGCGTCTGGTGCGCATAGATGCGGTGGTAGTCCGCGATATCGTCCAGCCAGGTGCGGGCGGGCACGAAGGGCGCGGAGGCGACCTGGGAGGTTTGCTTCTGCTCGGAGATGAGGTAGCCGGCGGCGCCGCCGGCGAGGAAGATTACCAGCGAGGCGGCAAGCGCCTGCGGCCAGAAGGCGCTGCGGCGTGCGGCGGGCGTGGCGGAGATCGGAACGGCGGCGAAGCCCAGTTTCGGGGCGTCGTCCTCGTCCTTGCCGGCTTCCTTGATGTTGCGCACCAGATCGAGCGGGATCGGGTCCTGCAGCATGCGATCGAAGGCGCGCGCGCCGAATTCGCTGCCGAGCTTGAGCTTCTCGTAGACGGCGCGTGCATCGTCATCCGCAGCGAGGATGGCGTTGATTTCTTCCACTTCCGCTTCCGGCAGCTGGCCGTCCAGATAGGCCGACAAGCGTACTTCGAGCGGGAGACCCTGCGTGCTTTCCACGGTCAGGCCCTCCTTTCCGTCTGTTCGGAGATCATGGCCGCGAGCCTGATGCGGGCCGCCGAAAGCCGGCTCATCACGGTGCCGATCGGTATCCCGAGGATATCCGCCGCGTCCCGATAGCTATGGCCTTCGACATTCACCAGCAGGAAGACGCTCGAAAGGCCCTCCGGCATGGTCATGATCAACTTGTGCAACTGCTTGGCATAGACCGCCTTGTCGGCCGATGCCTCGATATGCAGGGTGTCCTGCTCGGCGACATCTACCGTGCCTGACCCTGTGCGGACCTTTCGCTTGCGGATCTCGTCCACCCAGAGATTGCGCGTCATCGCATAAACCCAGCTTTCCAGCCGGCCTTCCCCGTTCCACAGATGGCTCCGCGTGATGGCCCTTTCGCAGGCCTCCTGCACGAGATCGTCCGCATCGCTGCCGTTGCGTGTCAGCGTCATGGCGAAACGACGCAACTTCGGCAGCAGATTGACCAATTCTCGCCGGAACTCTTTCGATTCTGCCGTCGGACGCATTGCTTTTCCAAGGAAACGTTCGGGATCAAAACTCTATTCGCCCCCCGGCCGGGCAGCGACCGCTTGATATGAAACATTCTTCCTTGGGTCCGCAAGCATGAACGGCAAGCCGGAACGCAGTTTCCCGCGTTCCGTAACGTTTGTCCCCGACTTGGACGGGCAGTCAGTAGGTGGCGCGTTCGCCGCCCAGCGACTGGAGGAGGGCCCGGTAGGCCCAGGTGTTCTCGCCGCCGCGGTCGCGGATTTCGACGAGCTGCACACGCGCACCCTCGATATCGCCCTGCTCGATCAGAGCCTGGCCCATATAGGAGCGGGCGAGAATGTAGTTCTCGTCCTTCTGCAAGGCCCGCCGGTAGTAGCGCATGCCGAGTTCCATATTGCCGAGCTTGCGGGTGTTGTAGCCGAGATAGTTGAGGATGCGCGGATCCTCCTGGTTCGATGCGGCGTGCAGCGCGCGGATGGCGTTCCCGTATTGGCCGGCATAGGCGAATTCGCGGGCGGCCTCATAGAGCCTGTCGTCCATTTCGCGCTCGGACTTCTTCTGCTCCTCGGGCTTCTGGTCTTTGGCCGGCTTCATGTCTTCCGGCGCGACGCATTCCTTCTTCTCGGCATTCCAGATCTTGCCGTCGGTGCAGGTGGTGGTGGTCTCGGTAGCGACCGGCGGTGTCGTCGTGTCGGTATCGGCCGCGCGGGCGGCCGCAAGCGCCGTCAGAGAAACGGCTGCGCAGAACGACAGCAGCATTGTGTGGCGAAGCATGCTCATGGGGTCCCCTTTCGATCGGGCCGTCTGCCGGGCGCAGGCCTTCAGGGAAGAGGAACGGGTGAGAGCGGGGGTTTATTCGCGGGCGCTTTAGAAACGTGTCGTTTCGGCAAGCGTCATCGTCAGGCCGTCCGCCGCCAGTGCATGGCGCTCGCGCTCGATGGTCCAGTTGCCCGGTGCGCCCGAGATGGAAAAGAGGTTGTAGCCGGCAGGCGGCTTGTGCCCGCCCGGCCCCTGTGAGGCCGAGGCGATGCCGACCACCGGCACGGGCTGCGTCTGGCCGGGCAGCCAGTGCACGGTGTTGAGATGGGTATGGCCGTGCAGGACGAGTTCGGCCCCGCCCGTCGAGATCGTCGCGGCGAAACGGCGGATACCGATCATGCGCTTGTGGAAGGAGGTCGCGCCGCGAATGGGCGGATGATGGATGAGCACGACGCGGAAGAGGCCGGCTTCGCCCGCGGCCCGCAGCATGTTCACCGTCTCGCGGGCCTGCCGGCTGCCGAAATAGCCCGAGGCGGAGAAGGGCGGGGTCGCCACAGCCGTGGAGCAGCCGATGATCGCCACCTGTCCGCGCACGCGCAGATAGGGAAAGACATGCATGTCTTCCTGCCATTCTTCGGGGCCGGCGTCGCCGCGCATATAGGGATACCAGGCGCGCGTCGATTTTTCATAGGCGCCGCGCACATAGGCGTCGTGGTTGCCGGGCACGACCGAAACGTTTTCCGGTGTGCCCGCTTCCGGCAGCCAGCGCTTCACCGCGGCGATCTCCAGAGAGGAGGCGAGGTTCACAAGGTCGCCGGTAATGGCCATATGATCGGGGTTCTGCCGCTCGATATCGTCCAGCACGATGTCCAGCGTGTTGGTGAAGAGGTGCCGGCGGCGGTTCCTGTGCCAGTTGACGAAACCGGTGATGCGCTTGGAGAACAGTTCCAGGAAGGTGAGAGCCGGCAGCGGCCCGAGATGGACGTCCGATATATGGGCAAGTCTGAACATACCCCTCCTTAGAGCATAAGGCCGCCAAGGGAAACGCAAGGCGTGGATATTCCGCGCCGTTTGCAACGATGTGCCTTGATTTGGTCGAAGGGTTCCGGCGAAGTGTCCAAATGGATGGAAAGGTCTCTACGGTCCGCAGTCTGCCTGCAAAGCTCGTGACACGGCTGCTGCATGGCTATTTCGCGCTGTCGCGCGGCATGACGATGGGCGTGCGCGCCGCCTGCTTCGACGAGGCCGGCCGTGTCTTTCTCGTGCGCCACAGCTACGTGCCCGGCTGGCACCTGCCCGGCGGCGGTATCGAGCGTGGGGAAACGGCACTGGAGGCGCTGGCGAAGGAGATGCGGGAGGAGGGAAACCTCGTCATCGGCATGCCGCCGCAGCTCGTTCACGTCTATTTCAACCGCCAGACCAGCCGGCGCGATCATGTGCTGCTCTATCGTTGCGACGGCGTGACCCAGACCGCACCGCGTCTCAGGGATCGCGAGATCGTCGAGGCCGGCTTCTTCGCGCCCGATGCCCTGCCGGACGCGACCACGGCGGCAACCCGCCGGCGGCTTGCGGAAATCGCCGGGGATGCGCCCCTCGCGGACATCTGGTAGATCAGGCGGCTTTCAGTCCTTCGCGGCCATGCGGCGTGGAAAGGTCCATTTCAGGGCCGACCGGCACCACGCCCGTCGGGTTGATCGTGAGGTGGCTGCGGTAATAGTGCTCCTTGATGTGGCGCATGTTCACCGTCTCGGCGACGCCCGGCACCTGATACAGTTCACGCAGATAGCCGTAGAGGTTCGGATAGTCGGCGATGCGGCGGATGTTGCACTTGAAATGGCCGACATAGACGGGGTCGAAGCGCACCAGCGTCGTGAAGAGCCGCCAGTCGGCCTCGGTGATGCGCTCGCCCGTGAGGTAGCGCTTCGTCGCAAGCCGTGTCTCCAGGCTGTCCAGCATGGCAAAGAGCTTGGTGACATTGCCCTCATAGGCTTCCTGCGTCGTCGCGAAGCCGGCCTTGTAGACGCCGTTGTTGACGGTGTCGTAGATGCTGTCGTTCAGCGCGTCGATCTCGGCGCGCAGGATTTCCGGATAGAAGTCCTCGCGCGAGCCGGTCAGGTGATCGAAGGCTGAATTGAACATGCGGATGATCTCGGCCGATTCGTTCGAGACCATGCGGTTCTGCTTCTTGTCCCACAGGACGGGCACCGTCACGCGGCCGGAATAGTGCGGATCGGCCTTGAGATAGACTTCGTAGAGCGCCGAGGCGCCGAACAGCGGATCGAGCGTGCCGCCATTCTCCCCCTTGAACTCCCAGCCCTTCGACAGCATCAGCGGATCGACGACGGAGACCGAGATCAGGTCTTCCAGCTTCTTCAGCTTGCGGAAGATCAGCGTGCGATGCGCCCAGGGACAGGCGAGCGACACATAGAGATGGTAGCGGCCGGCTTCTGCCGCAAAGCCGCCTTCGCCGGTCGGGCCGGGCGCGCCATCCGGCGTGATCCAGTTGCGGAACTGCGAGACGGAGCGCTGGAAATGGCCCTTGGTCGCCTTCGTGTCGTACCAGACGTCATGCCAGACGCCGTCAACGAGCATGCCCATGAATATCTCCTTTTGCCGCCCGGTGCGGCCTGAACTTGCGTTCATAGATAGCCTATGGGGCGGGGCTGGATAGGCGCTTTTTAGTGAACGGTGCGTTTTGCTCTTTGACAGAGTGAAAATTTCTGCTATCCGCGCAGATCAGCACCGGCGCTCCAGCCGGCAAGGAAGACGATACGCATGTTCTACACGGGAACCCCACGACGACGCTGATGCTCACGCTGCGCCCCCTTCGGCGGCGGCGCGACCACCCGTATCCCCAGCTTCGTATCCGGTTCCCTGATCCATGAACATGCTCAAGCACGATATCGTCTACCTGACGGAAGACACCTCCCACGATGCCGCCATCGAACTGATCAACGAGGAAGCCTTCGGCCCCGGCCGGCATGTCCGTGCCGCCGCGCGCATCCGCGAGCAGGGACCGCACGACCTTTCGCTCTCCTTCGTCTGCACGGATGACGGCGAGACCATCGCTTCCGTGCGCATGACGCCCGTTCTGGCCGGTGATGTGAAGGCGCACCTTCTCGGCCCGCTCGCCGTGCGGCCCTCGCACAAGAACCGGGGGATCGGCCGGGAACTGCTGCGCATCGCCTGCGCCGCTGCCAAGAGGAAGGGCTCCGAGGCCGTCGTCCTCGTCGGTGACCCGCCCTATTACGGCCCGCTCGGCTTCGAGAAGGTCGCCTGGAATGCGCTTGCCTTCCCCGGTCCGGTCGATCCGGCGCGCGTGCTGGTCATGCCCTTTGCGGAGGACACGCACGAGCGGTTGAAGGGCGTCATCGCCTGGCGGGACGACGAGGGGGGCTGACCCCTCGCCGAAAGAAGCTCAGTCCTTCAATTCCATGAAGCGGATGCGGTTCTGGAAGGGGTCGGTCACCGCCACCTCCAGCCGCGTGCCCTCGTCCTCCAGCCCCGGCTTCATGTAGCGATAGTCCTTGCCGATCAGCTCTTTCTGGAAGGCGCGGATGCCTTTCATATAGACGACCATGTTGCCGCCGGGCGTCGCATCGCCCGCATGTTCGGAAAGGTGCAGCCGCAGCCCGCCGCGCGAGACCTGCGTGTAGAGCGGGAAGTTGTCGCCGTAGCGGTGTTCCCAGTCGACGGAGAAACCGAGGAAGCCGAGATAGAATTCATGCGCCTTCGCCACGTCGAAGATGCGCACGATGGGCACGGCCTGTTCGAAGGCGATGCCGCCCTGCGCGGGCTTGGCTTCTATCCTCGCGGAGAGGATGTTCCATGTCTCCAGGCCGAACTGGCGGGCGACGATTTCGAGGGCTTCGCTGTGGCTGATCTCGATATTACGGGCGGCCAGGCTTTCCCGCATGGCTTTCGCCATGGCCTTGGCATCGCGAAAATCGCGCATGTCCGTTCCTTTCGTTCCGGCGAAGTCTTCGTCAGTGCCCGCATTGCCGACGCCTTCGCCCAACGATGAACGGTGGAGAAAGGGTTTTCTGGAGGCGTTCGCCATGCCTTCGGAAAAGGCGCGGGTCTGCCGGCCGCCTCCGGCCGTGCGGGCAGATTAGCGCAAACGCAGGCGTGGTCAACGCCCTTCGCGATACCACATGGCGGAGAAGGCGAGCAGCAGCAGGCCGACCCCGGCAAAGCCGGCAAAGAGCGGCAGCGAATTGACGCCCCTCAGAACCGTTTCGTCCGTCATGCGCAGCGACAGGCGGTTCTCGTCGACGGTGCGAATCTGGCCGGAGACCGGCAGCAGCGGCGGCAGGGAGACGGCCTCGCCGTTTTCCGCGACGAGCCGGCGGATCGTGCCCCTCGTGGCCTCGGCCAGCGGCTTCAGGGTTTCCGTCGTCGAGATCGTCGCCTTGAATTCCGGCGCATCCACCGCACCGACATGGACGAGGGCGCTGAGGTCGCCGTTGGTGATCTCGTAGAGGCCCGTTTCCGTGGTCGCGACCTCGGCACGGTAGAGGCCGGGTTCGGCCTCGGTCAGCGCCACCCGCTGCGTTTCGCCGGAGGGCAGTTTCAGCGTCGCTTCGCCCGGCGCGTCGCCTATGGTCTGGCGATTGATCTGCAGCGTGCGCCCGAAGGTGCGCGCGGTCAGCGCCTCCTCCTCCAGCGCCGGCTCCTGCATCAGCCAGTGGGCCGTGCGTCGATAGAGCGAGACATGCGGGCCGCCGCCCTCGAAGCCGCGCGCCCAGAGCCAGCCCTGGTCTGAAAGCAGCATGGCGACGCGGCCCTTGCCGGCGCGGTTCAGCACCAGGAGCGGCTTGCCGTCATTGGCTTCCATGACGACATTGCCCTCGGGGCGCTGCACGTCGACGGTGCGGAACCAGCGGCCCCAATGGGGCGGCTCGTCGTTCGCGCCTTCGAGGCCGCGGGTGACGGGGTGTTTCTTGCCCTGTTCGGAAAGGCGCGGATAGAAGGGCGCCTCGTTCATCGCGCCCGTGGGCGCGGCCGGCAGCACGGCCGAAAGCGGCGTACCGGCGATGGAATCGTTGCCCGCATGTTCCGGCCCGGCGGCGATCAGCAGCGCGCCGCCATTTTCCACATATTGCGCAATGTTGTCGTAATAGAGGATCGGCAGCACGCCGCGATGCTGGTAGCGGTCGAAGATGATGAGATCGAATTCGTTGATCTTGTCGACGAAGAGTTCGCGCGTCGGGAAGGCGATCAGCGACAGCTCGTTGATCGGCGTGCCGTCCTGCTTTTCCGGCGGGCGCAGGATGGTGAAGTGCACGAGGTCGATGGCCGTGTCGGACTTCAGGAGATTGCGCCAGGCGCGCTCGCCGGCATGCGGCTCGCCCGAGACGAGCAGCACGCGCAGGTTCTCGCGGATACCTTCGATGACATGGACGGCGCGATTGTTCGCGGTGGTGATCTCGCCCTGAACCGGCGCGACCTCGAATTCGAGGATATTGTTGCCGCCGCGCGGCACGGTGAAGCCGAGCGGCTGTTCGGTGCCGGGCTGGGCGATCTCCGAGGCGATCTCGTTACCGTTGAGGCGGACGGTCACGCGGGCGGGCTCGTCGGGACCCTTGCCGTCATCGACCACGCGGAATTTCAATTCCTGCGGCTCGCCGACAATGCCGAAGCGCGGCGCGCTGACCACCTCGATGCGGCGGTCGAATTCATCGGGCCGGCCCGTGATGAGCGCGTGGACCGGGGCGTCGAAGCTGGAAAAGGCCGAGACTTCGGGAATGTCGTGCACCTGCCCGTCGGTGATGAGGATCGCGCCGCCGACCCGCGAGCGCGGCACATCGGCTATTGCGGAATTCAGCGCGTCGAAAAGGCGGGTGGACGGCGTATCCGAGGTGCCGTCATCTTTTGCTTCCACGATGCGCGGCTCGATGCGCGGATATTGTGCGAGACGCTCCTTGAGGCCTTCGAGCGCGGCATTCGTCTGGGCGGTGCGGTCCTCGCTGTCCTGGCTCTGGCTGCGGTCGACGATGACGGGCACGATGGTGGAGAGGGCTTCGCGATCCTCCTGCAGGAAGACCGGGTTGGCGAGCGCAAGGACGAGCAGGGCCAGGGCCAGCGCGCGGATGAAGGCGCCGCGCAGGCCCCGCCAGAAGCCGAGGGCGGCGAGCACGAAGCCGGCAATGCCGATGAGGGAGATGGCGATCCACGGCAGGAAGGGGGAGAGCTGCAGGGTCATGTCACTGCCCCAGCCGCTCGAGAAGGGCGGGAACGTGCACCTGATCCGCCTTGTAGTTGCCCGTGAGCATGTACATCATGATATTGACGCCGGCGCGGAAGGCGTGGTCGCGCTGAACCTCGTCCGGTGGAACGGTCGGCAGCAGCGGCATGCCATTGGCGTCGATCGCCCACGCCCCGGCGAAATCGTTGCCCGTGATCATGATCGGCGAAACGCCGTCGCCCGCGCGGGCGGGCCGCGACGGGTCCTCCTTGCGGTCCAGTTCCGCCTCGATCCACAGCGGGCCGCCGGCATAGCGGCCGGGGAAATTCGCGAGCAGGTAGAAGGCCTTGGTCAGGACGTGATCGGCCGGGACCGGCTCCAGCGGCGGGATGTCGAGATTGGCGAGGATCGCCTGAAGCCGCTCGGTGTTCGGGCTTGCCGAATTGCCGTCGAGCGAGGTGAACTGGTCGCGCGTGTCGAACAGCACCGTGCCGCCGTTGCGCATATAGGCGTCGATCCGGCTGATTGCGGCGCTGGAGGGCATTTCGGCCGTGGCGCTAACAGGCCAGTAGATGATCGGGTAGAGCGCGAGCTCGTCCCGGGAAATGTCGACGCCGACCGGCTCGCCGGGCTCCAGCGTGGTGCGATAGGTCAGGAATTCCGTGAGGCCGGCAAGGCCGCGTTCGGAAATGCGGTCCACCTCGCTCTCGCCGGTGACGACATAGGCGAGATGCGTCGTGTCGAGACGCGACAGGAGTGTCTCGTCGCCCGGCTTTGCATCGTCCGCCCGGCTTTCGGTAGGGAGCCCCGTCAGCGCTCCGGCAGCGAGCG
>APMI01007250.1_pt1 | contig 18631 bp, 16 predicted proteins | sample 667938 | NCBI WGS metagenome assembly APMI01 (sample SAMN01084076, study PRJNA167559) | wastewater metagenome | biome: Wastewater | place: Denmark: Ejby Moelle, Odense | collected 2011-11-28 | reverse complement strand
GCCAGAGGTAGCTGAGCGTCATGGGCGTGTCGCCGCGGCGATGCGCAGGTTGGCCCCCGAGATGTCTGCAAGCCGTTCGCCCGCGAGCAGGCGGCGCAGCACGTCGGGTTCCGAGGCCTGCAGCGCCAGCGCCTGGCGGCCTACCGCGGCCGCATCCTCGGACGCCAACACGACCACACCACTCTCGTCGGCCACGATGGCATCGCCGGGACACACAGCGACGCCGCCGATACTGACTGGTACGTTGATGGCACTCTCCAGGCTCAGGAACTTCGTCGTTAGGGCGCTTGCACCCCGACACCAGACAGGCATCTGCGCCTGCCGGATCTCGCCAAGGTCGGTGGCCGGCCCGTCGATGACGACCGCGGTGAGGCCTGCCAGGCGTGCAGCCTGGGTCGTGACACCACCCCAACAGGCGTGCCGTGCGTCCCCACATCGATCGACGACAAGCACATCGCCAGGCCGCGCCATGTTGATCGCATGATGCAGCAGTGTCGAATCCGGGCCGGGGATTCGGACGGTGAGCGCCGTCCCGGCAATGCGACAGCCCTCCAGCACCGCCCTGATTGTCGGATCGACGAAGCCGTGATGCAGGATGTGGCCGAGGGTGGCTGTCTCGACGCGCCCAAGCATTTCGATAAGGCCAGCGTCGATAGACGGCGCCAGTGCGCCAATGCGGAAGCTCATAGGGGTCCTTCGTCCAGGCCTGGCCCGGCAAGTGCTGATGCGTCATGCTCTTCTTTGAGCGAGACGCCGGTGATCCTGCGGGTGCGGGCTGCCTGCATCAGCCACACCACCTTGTCGACAGCTAGTTCGTATGACAGCCCGTGAGGCGGTCTAATGTTTGACACACAGTTGCGCTCGCTGTCCATGCGCCCGATCTGAGGTCGCCAAGTGATATAGGCGCCCAGGCTGTCGGTGGCGGTTAGGCCGGGTCGTTCCCCGATCAGGATGACGGCAAGCTCGGCACCGAGCCTTTCGCCAATGTCGTCGGCTAGCGCCACGCGTGCTTGGTGCGCGAGGATGATCGGCGCCAGTCGCCAACCTGTCAGGCGTGCCGACAGCCGGGCGGCCATGGTGGCACCGTGGCGGTGCACCGCGGTGGCGGACAGCCCGTCCGCAATAACGATGACCGCATCGCACCGGTCTGCTGCTACGCTCAGGCGCCGGGCGGAGTCATTGTCGAGGCGTCGACCCAGGTCGGGCCGCTGCAGGTAGACCGCTCTTCCAGATGCCTGGCTGTCCACTCGGATGGGTGCTGCTGCCAACCCGGAGGCGACGGTTGCGTCGGACATGCAGGTGTGGACGGCGTCACGCGCCATGGCATGGGCCATCTGAAAATCCAGCATTGGCTGCGTCGGCAGTCCGACGCCCGCGCGCCCCAACCCGATGCGGGCCTGAGTGGCGAGACGCAGGTTGCGCAGCGCCTGGTTTGGCACGGTGGGTTCACTCATGCGGTGAGTCCTGGCAACGCAAGAAACTGGCTTGCCTGATCGAAGGCAATCTGCCGCACATCGCCGTGCAAGGTCAGCAATCCGACATCGCGCAGCCACCGTTCGAACTCGGGAGCGGGGCGGAGCCCCAGCAGTCTGCGCACGTACAGCGCATCGTGAAAGCTGGTCGACTGGTAGTTGAGCATCACGTCGTCCGCGCCCGGAACGCCCATGACGAAGTTGACGCCAGCGATCGCCAGCAGCGTCAGCAGGTTGTCCATGTCGTCCTGGTCGGCTTCGGCATGGTTGGTGTAGCAGACGTCCACCCCCATGGGCAGGCCCATCAGCTTGCCGCAGAAGTGGTCTTCAAGACCTGCGCGCAGGATCTGCTTGCCGTCGTAGAGGTACTCCGGGCCGATGAACCCGACGACAGTGTTGACCAGCAACGGCGAGAACGCGCGCGCGACGGCGTAGGCACGGACCTCCATCGTCTGCTGGTCGATGCCGTGGTGCGCGTTAGCGGAGAGGGCGGAGCCCTGTCCGGTCTCGAAGTACATGACGTTCTGGCCCACGGTGCCTCGGCGCAGCGACCGGGCTGCGTCGTGACCCTCGCGAAGCAGGGCCAGGTCGATGCCGAAGCTGCGGTTGGCTGCCTCGCTGCCGGCGATGGACTGGAACACGAGGTCGACCGGCGCGCCGCGCTCGATTGCCTGGAGGCTGTTAGTGACATGGGTCAGGATGCAGCTCTGGGTGGGAATGCCGCAGGACTGCCGGATGTCGTCGATGAGATGCAGCAACTGGGTGATGCCGGCGATGTTGTCGGTAGCGGGGTTGATGCCAATGACCGCGTCGCCACAGCCCATCAGCAGCCCGTCGAGGATGGATGCGGCGATGCCAGTGGGGTCGTCCGTGGGGTGGTTCGGCTGCAGCCGCACGGCGAGTGTCCCCGGCAGCCCGAGGGTGGAGCGGAAGCGGGTGACGACGCGGATCTTGCCGGCGACGGCGATCAGGTCCTGGTTGCGCATCAGCTTGGAGACGGCTGCCACCATTTCCGGGGTGAGTCCGGGCGCGAGGCGGGTGAGGGTCTCGCCGTCGGTGCTGTCGTCGAGCAGCCAGTCACGAAAGCTGCCGACGGTCATGTGCGAGATTGGCGCGAAGGCCAGTACGTCGTGGCTGTCCACGATGAGCCGGGTCACCTCGTCGACCTCGTACGGGACGAGTGCCTCCAACAAAAAGGCCTTGAGCGGCACGTCCGCCAGCAGATAGCGCGCGGCGCTGCGGGTCGTGTCGTCCGGAGCGGCGACACCTGCCAGGACATCGCCGGAGCGGTGCCGCGAGGCGGCCGCCATCAGGGTCTTCAGGTCCGCGAACCGGTGGCGAAGACCATGCAGGTCGAGCGAATACATGTCGCGGCGGCTCCTATCGCCGGGGCGTCATGCCGGCGAGGCGGCGTTTTGGCCGATCGCGCAGCTGTCCAGGAACGCCTGCAGGCAGACGAAGTACGCCGGCGGGTCTTCATAGAACGGCATGTGCGAGCAGCCGGCAAAGATCTTCAGCCGTGAGTCCGGAAGCGCGTCGTGGATGCGTGCACTGCAGGCGATCGGCAGCTCGTCATGCTCTCCGCAAAGCACTAGGCAGGGGATGTCAAGCTGTCTGAGACGCGGGATGGCGGTCCAGCCGTGGATGCTGCCGGTGTAGGTGAACTCGTTGGGGCCTTGGATGGCTGTGTACGGGTCCATGTTCCACTGGGCGAGCGAACGGGTCAGCGGTTCCGGCCAGGCTGCGAGACGACACACATGGCGGTAGTTCAGCAGCGTAATGGCCGCCTGGTACTCGGGATGGTCCAGCGTACCGGCGGCTTCGTGGCGCTTCATCATCTGTACGGTTTCGAGACCGAGCGCGCCTCGCAGCTTGTCGAGTTGTTCGACGAGATGGGCGGTGTCGCAGTCGCCGTCGGCGAGCACGTAACCGGTCAGCCGGTCCGCGTTGCGCAGGGCGTACTCCGTGCCCAGCCAGGTGCCCCAGGAGTGCCCGAGCAGCGCAAAACGCTGCAATCCCAACTGGCGCACCACGCTCTCCAGTTCCGCGACGTAGCGATCGAGCGTCCACAGCGCCGGATCGCTCGGTCGGTCGGACTGGCCACAGCCGAGTTGGTCGTAGGAGTAAATCGTCCAGCCGTGCTGCAGCAGATGCAGGTGCGGGGTCAGGAGGTAGTCGCAAGGCAGGCCGGGCCCGCCATTGAGCAGCAGCAGAACCTTGTCCGGGTCCGGGTTGGCGGGCTTGGCGCTGTAGGTGGCCAGGCGATGGCCGCTGTCGAGTTGGACATCGAGCCGCTGGACCGGGTTCATGATGCGATGACCTCGAAGCTGTAGTTCTGATGAATGCTCGGGATGCGACGGCGGGCCTGCGTGATCTCCGCCAGGTCCAGGTCGACGATCAGGATGCAAGGTTCCTGGGCAGCTTCTGCCAGCACCTCCCCCCAGGGGTTGACTACCAGCGAGTGCCCGTAGCTCGCGCGACCCGCATGCGGTATGCCGCATTGAGCAGCGGCGACCACAAAGCAGCCGGTCTCGATGGCTCGGGCCCGCAGCAACGCGTGCCAGTGGGCTTCTCCGGTGACCTGCATGAAAGCGGCGGGCACAGCGAGGATCTGCGCACCGGCCTGGGCCAGTGCGCGATAGAGCTGCGGAAAGCGCACGTCGTAGCAGATCGACAAGCCGACCCGCGCCAGCCCCAGATCCACGACGCGGGCTGTAGTACCTCGCGCATAGACCCGCGACTCCAGGTTTTCCTTCTCGCCGGGCGCTGCGTCGAAAAGATTGATCTTGTCGTAAGTGGCATGCACCTTGCCGGTCGGACTGAGGACGAAGGAGCGGTTGGCCAACTTGCCGCTCTCCGCTCGCACCGACAGTGAACCCACCAGCAGCCAGACACCCGCATCACGTGCGGCCGCGGCGAGGGCCAGCACGCCGGAGTGTTCCGCCGGCGGTCGTGCGTGCAGTTCGAACGCCGCGTTGTCGGGATGGAGGAACTCGCAGGCTTCCGGCAGTGCGATGACTTGCGCGCCGGCCTGCGCGGCGGTTTGTATCTGCGATCGCAGATCATCCAGCGTTTGCTGGGTGTCGGGGCTGGCGCAAGACTGGATCACCGCGAGTCGCAGTGTGTCGATGGACGATGGTTTGACGTTACTCATATTGGCTACTATCATGGAGCCAAATTTGTGCGCCGTCAAGCCCAACGGAGATATCCTTGCTGACTGAATTCACTACGCCTCTCAGACCGATGGCCTCACCTGTGCGCCCCGTCGTCTCCAGCGATCCCAAGCCCGTCCGCTTTGTCGATGCCCTGACCGCCGATCTGTTGGCGGATCGGTACTCCGCCGGCGAATGGCTGAAGCAGGCGGACCTGGAGTCGCAATACAAGGCCAACCGCTTCGAAGTGCGCATCGGTTTGGCTGAACTGGCGGTGCGCGGCCTGATCGAGCACCTGCCCAACCGGGGCTATCGGGTGGCGGACTACAGTCATGAGGATCGCGAGCAGCTCTACGAAGTGCGGACGCTGCTGGAGGTTGCGGCATCGCGGCTGGTGGTGCAACGCGCCACGACGGCGCAGATCGCGCGGTTCCGCGAACTGGTCGAGACCTTCGAGCAGTGCAGTGAGGTCGGCGGCCAGGACCGCCTGCGAGAAATCAACTTCGCGCTGCACGACTTCTTCTACGGCATGGCCGGCAACCCGCTGCTGGCGGCGCAAATCAATGAATTGCGGCAGCGCGGCATTCCGGGGCGCCGGGGTGTGTGGGATGCCATCAAGGCAGTGAAGGCCAGCAATGACGATCACCGCGAGATGCTGGAGATGCTGGAGCGGCGGGACGTGGACGGCCTGGCGGCCGTCGTTTATCGACACCTGAACCGCTGGCGCAAGCAAACGAAGTCGTCGAACGCCCCCGCATCGGAGCGCGCGACATGAGCACCGGCGAGTCACTGCGTGCTAAAGCGCATTCGACGGGCGCCTGGCTGTTTCTCGGAAGCCCGGAGACGGCCGAGGTACTGGGCGGCGAGGGCTTCGATGCCCTGATCATCGATCACGAGCACACGCCCGGAAGCATCGAGACGGCGGTCCACCAGATGCGGGCCATCCGCGCTGCGGGGCCTGCCACGACGCTGCTCAGGCTGCCCGGGTTGGATCCCGACTACATCAAGCTTGCACTGGATTGCGGTGTGGACGGCCTGCTGCTGCCGGATGCCCGCACGGCCACGCAGGTTGAGTCCTTCGTGGCCGCCTGCCACTACCCGCCGCGCGGCCGGCGCGGTGCGCACTACACGGTGTCACCCGCCGCGAGATGGGGCGCTGCCGTGGCCGATTACCCGCGTCAGTATGCGGATCGCCTGCTACTGGCGGCCATGATCGAGAGCGAACAAGGTGTGAAAGAGATCGAGGCCATGTCGCGTATCGATGGCCTGTCGATGCTCTTCATGGGTCCGCTTGACATGTCGGCCAGCATTGGGCGTATGGGCGCTTGGGACGACCCAGCCGTGGTGGCCTTGCTGGCGCGCGCCGAGCAGGCGGTGCTGGACGGCGGTCTGATGCTGGGCGGCGCACTGGTGCCAGGGGATACGCCGCGCCGCGCCTTCGAGCGCGGCTACCGGTTCGTGACGGTGGGTAGCGACGTCACGCTGCTAAGGCAGGCAGCGGCGAGTTGCCTTCGAGGAATCTGATGGCGGCACCCGCGACGGGTGCTACCTCGTGGCCCGCAGAGGGAATCTCTTCGTAGCTGGCCTCCACACCCACGCGTACGAGGTGTTCGCGCAGCGAGCGCGTGCGCTCGACGCGATTGCTTCCCGCAGCCTCTGCGCCGTCGACCCAGTAGGGATGATCGGGCGACTGCACGGTGCCGCTGGTGTTGGTGTCCAGCGCGCCGGCGACGAGATGAACGCTGATGTCGCGCAAGGCGGCCCAGTTGACCGGATGCCCGAACCGCTCCTCGAAGTCGGCCAGGCCGGCCCACCATGTGTATTGCGAAACGGGCAGAGTCACCGAGCCTGGCGCCGCAACCACGGCGCTCGACACGCGTTCGGGCCAGACGTAGAGGAAGCGGTGCACGAAGTGGGCGCCACCGGAGAACCCGAACAGCCTGAACCGGTCGCCGTTCACGCCATAGCGTTCGACCACCTCCGACACCATCGCGAGCAGCGCCTCATCGTATCGAACCTCCCCGGCGCGAAGGTACTTGTACCGGTCCAGTTCAATTGGATCGGCCAGGCTGCCGGGAAACAAGGGGGCGAGCACTAGGGCGCCGGTGCGCTCGGCATGGTCGATGAACAGGTCGCGGAGCGCCGTGTGGCCACGCATGGTGTCGTGCACCGCAACGAGGAGTGATTGCACCGGCTGGGCTTGCGGAACGTAGAGGCAGTAAGAGAAGGAAGGGTGGGCCTGGCACGTGAAGCTGGGCGTCTTCCCTGAGAGATAGCCGGTCGGCTGAAAGTTCATTGGTGACTCTTTGATTGCCAAAATAGTAGCCAATAGTAGGGCAGCGTAGGCGGCTTTGCAAGCGTCATTCCATGTCCCGGCGTGCAAATTCGTCGGCCCCACTTCTCCGGGGATCGCGAGGAGCTCGCTCCGGTTTCCGCTACGTCCGAACGACGATGTAGGTGTTTGTCCGGTGTCGACTTGGCGTTGACGTTTGCAGCTTAAATTGGCTACTATTTGCCGTAACGATTCTGAAACTTTTCGAGGTGCTCTGATGTTGAAGAAGCTTTCCACATGGTTGTTGCTCTCTGCGGCCTTCGGGTCGGTGTGGGCGGCAAGCCCCGGCGCCGTTGACGCCTCCAAGAAGGAGCAGGGCCTGGTCGTCTACGGCAACGTGTCGGCCGACAACTTTGCGCCAGTGCTGGAGGCATTTCGCAAGAAGTACCCCTGGATCAAAGTGCAGACGCTCGATGTCGGTCCCGCACCTGCGTTTGAGCGCTACCTCACGGAAAGCTCGGTAAACCGGCGCAGCGCGGACCTGATCGCTGCCGCATCGCCCACGGGCTGGCTGCGCTTCGTCAAGCGCGGGGAACTGGAACCCTACGTGGCAGAAGGCAGCGCGCAATTGCCCGAGTGGAGCCGCCCGTTTCCCGGGCTCTACACGCTGTCGACTGACCCGCTGGTCATGGTCTACAACAAGCTCCTGCTCAAGCCGGACCAGCAGCCCAAGTCCATTGCCCAGCTCCGCGCGCTGCTCAAGAGCAACCCGGCCAACTTTGCCGGACGCCTGACGACCTACGACGCGCTCCGGCACCCGTTTGCCTACGCAGCCCACTGGACATATGCCAAGGCCCGCGGCGAGGCCGCATGGGAAGCGTTCCGGGAGCTTGGCCCGGCGACCCGCCCTGAGGGCGGGGGCGCGTCGATGGTCGAGAAGGTGGCTGCGGGCGAGTACACGGCGATCTATTTCTCCTCGCCCCTGACCTTCTACAAGAGCATGAAGGACATGAAGTCCAGCCCCGTGCTGGCCTGGAGCCTGATCGAAGACGGCACGCTGGTCATGATGCGCGGCATCGGCATCACCAAGAAGTCGCAGAACAAGGCCTCGGCGCAGCTGTTCCTGGACTTTGTGGTCTCACGGGACGGGCAACTAGCCGCAGCGCGCGGCGGCATGACGCCGTACCGCCCAGACATCCGACCGGATGAAGTGCCCTTCCTGACCTACGACGCGATCCGCGACCGCGTGGGCGAGAAGAACCTGCTGCTCATCAAGTACGACGAGGAGATGGTGACCGACATGAAGAATTTCAGCGAAAAGTGGCAGGCCGCCTACCGCTTCGCCAAGCCCTGAAGCAGCGGACATGAGCCAAATCATCCCAATCGGAGCGCAGCCGATGCATGGAGTGATGGAAACCAGGCGGCCATCGCTGGATCGCGGCGCCCTCATTCAATGGGCGGTGTTCGCGTTCACAGTCCTGCTGGTGGCTGCACCGATCCTGGTAATCGCGTTCCAGTCGCTGCAGAGCGGACCGCTGTATGACACCCAGCGCGAGTGGAGCATCGCCGGCTACCAGCGTCTGTTCAGCAACGCTGTGTTCCGCACCGCGCTGGGCAACTCGTTGGCCCTGGCGCTGGTCTCGACGTTGGTCGCCACCTTCGTCGGCGTCGCCTCCGCCATCGCGCTGGTGCGTTTCGACTTGCCGGGCCGCGCTTGGTTGGAGGCGGCGATGCTCGGGCCGATCTACATCTCCCAGCTGGTGCTGGCGTTGGGCTGGTACGTGCTGTACGGCCCGTCGGGCTACATCAGCCTCGCCCTGCGGCAGTGGCTCGGCGACGTGCCTTGGAACCTTGCCACCATCCCCGGCATGGGCGTGCTCGGCGGTCTGGCCATGGCGCCGATGGTGATGCTGTTCTGCGTAAGTTCGTTGGAGCTGATGGACGCCTCTCTGGAGGACGCCGCACGCAGTGCCGGGGCTTCGCCTCTGCGGGTGGTGCGTTCCATCACGCTGCCGCTGCTGCGGCCGGCCATCGTCTACAGCTTCGTGCTGACGTTCGTGGGTGGGTTGGAGATGCTGTCGGTGCCACTGGTGTTTGGCTGGCCGTCCGGCTTGGAGTTCTTCACGACCTTCTTGCTGCGCGAGACCATGGGCCACGCCGACCCGGACTACAGCCTGCTCGGTGCGGCGGCCCTGTCGTTGCTCGTCATGGTGGCGCTGCTTGTGCTCATCCAGCAGCGGCTGCTGGCGCAGCGCCAGCGCTTCGTCACCGTACGTGGCAAGGCCCACCGCCCCAAGCCCATCGACATTGGCCGCTGGCGCTGGGTGCTTTTCGGGGCCTTCGTGACCTACCTGTTGGCGACGGTGGTGCTACCTATGCTCGCGCTGGTCTTGCGGTCATTCGTTCAGTACCTGACGCCGCTGATCTCCCCCTGGCAGTTTCTGACGCTGGACCACTACCGCACGTTGTGGGAGCAGGAGATCTACGTGCGTTCCATCGGCAACAGCCTGGTGGCGGCAAGCATAGGTGCAGCACTGACGACAGCACTGATCGCGCTGGTAACGGCTGTGGTTCAGCGCTCCGACTTCCGCTTTGCGCGGCAACTCGAGATGGTGACGATGTTCCCGAGGGCCATGCCGGGCATGGTGGTCGGCATTGGCTTCCTGTGGGTGGTGTTGTGGGTGCCGGGCATGCAGCTGCTGCACGGGACGCTCGCCATCATGGTGATCGCTTTCGCCATGCGTGACCTGCCCAGCGCCTATGCCACGGTGGCGCCGTCGTTGATGCAGGTCAGCAAGGAGATCGACCAGAGCGCGCGCGTCGTGGGGGCCAGTTGGTGGCGCACCTTCTGCGCCATCGTGGTGCCATTGGCCAAGCCGGCGCTCCTGGTGTGCTACCTGGTGGTCTTCGTGTCATTCGTCAAGGAATACGCCTCGGCGGTGTTCCTGTATGCGCCGGGCAACGAGGTCATCGGCACCACGCTGCTGTCCACCTGGGCCAAGGGCGAGGTGGGGCCTGTGGCTGCGCTGTCGGCCGTTCAGCTGGCGCTGACCCTGGTGCTGGTCATCGCGCTGGCTTGGCTTCGTGACCGCAAGCCCCGCGCAACTCAAGGAGATTGAAAAGTGGCTGAGCTCGTAGTGACCGGTCTGACGCAGAGCTATGGATCGGTGCGTGTGGTGGACGACGTGTCCTTCCACGTCAAGGACGGTGAATTTCTGACTCTGCTCGGCCCCAGCGGCTGCGGCAAGAGCACGACGCTGTTTTCCATCGCCGGCTTGAACCGGCCAGATGGTGGGCAGATCCGCGTGGGCAACGAGGTGTTCTTCGATGCGGCGGCCGGTGTCCATCTGACTCCCGAGGAGCGGCATTGCGGTCTGGTTTTCCAGTCCTATGCGCTGTGGCCGCACATGAAGGTGCGCGAGAACGTGCAGTTCCCGCTGAAGCTGCGCAAGGTGCCTGCCAAGCAGGCCCTCGACAAGGCGCGCTGGGCGCTGGCGCTGGTGGACATGGAGGCCTACGCCGACCGCTACCCGCACGAGTTGTCCGGCGGTCAGCAGCAGCGCGTAGCGCTGGCACGCACGTTGGTCTACGAGCCGCAGGTGCTGCTGCTAGACGAGCCGCTCTCCAACCTCGACGCCAAGCTGCGCCTGCGGGCCCGCGGCTGGCTGCGCGAGCTGCAGGAGCGCCTGAAGCTGACCACGCTGTATGTCACGCACGATCAGGACGAAGCGCTGGCGCTGTCCGATCGCATTGCCGTGATGAGCAGCGGAAAGATCATGCAGATCGGTACGCCGCGGCAGATCTACCGTGAGCCGGAGTCCGCGTTCATCGCCGATTTCGTCGGCCACAGCAACGTGCTGCTGGGCAAGCTGCTGCAGCAGCCGGATGGCGGTTTTGGCGTCGTGCTGGGCGATAGCCAGGCACTGACGCTGGCCGAACCTCCGGCAGGCGTGTCCACAGGCACCGTGCAAGTGGCCATCCGGCCCGAACACATCGTGCTGCGCCCGACAAGCGCTGTGCCCACCGGCAGCAACACGCTGCGCGGCCGAATCATCCAGCGCGACTTCCTCGGGACGCGCTTCGAATACCTCGTGGCGGTGGGGGACGCGCAACTGCGCGCCACCTGCACAGACGAGATCGACCTTGGCGAAATCCACGCCGAGCTGCCAGCCAGGCACTGCATGCCTTTCTGGGAGTCGGCAGCAACCAGCAATTCAACCCTTTCCAGGAGCTAAGCATGGGTGTCATGCCTTTCAAGCAGAAGCAGATGTCAAGACTTGCACGCGCAGTCGTGCTCAGCACGTGCGGCGGCTGGTTGCTGCCCGCTATCGGGCAGGACGCCGACAAGGCGGACGAGGCCGTTGCCGCCAAGTTGGACGCGGTGCTCGTCAGCGGCTCGCGCCTGTCGCCTTCATTGCGCTCGATGCCGCAGTCCGTACAGCTGATCGAAGCCGAGAGCATTGAGCGCCAGAAACTGGTGTCGGCCAGCATGTCCGACATCCTGGCCAACCTCGTGCCCGGCATCTCGCGCTCGACGAACACCTCGGTCAGTACCTACACCGCCGTGCGCGGCCGCAAGCCGGTGTTTCTGATCGACGGCGTGCTGGTCACCTCGACGTTGAATGACACCGGACGCGAGATGAACCTGATCGATCCCGACTCGATCGCCCGCATCGAGGTCGTTCCCGGCGCATCGGCCCTTTACGGCAACAGCGCCGGTGCGGGTTTCATCAACTACGTGACCAAGGCGGGATCCGGCGACGGCCTGCGCCTGCGCAGCGAACTGGGCGCCGAAGCCTCGCTGACCGAGTTCAACAGCAAGAGCATCAGCCCCTACTTCCGTCAGACGATTGCGGGCGGCGCGAACGGCCTGGACTATCGGCTGACCGGGATGGTCAAGCGCGTCAACGATTACTACGACGCCAACGGCAACGTCATCCCACCGCAGCTGGGTTCGGCCGTGCAGGACTCCGATATCCGCAGCGCGATGGGCAAGGTGGGTTTCACCTTCGGCAAGCAGCGTGTCGAGGGGTCCTTCAGCTACTACAGCCAGGAAGCCGACATCAAGTGGGCCGTGCAGAACGGCAACATCGCCCAGGGCATCCCCGCGTCGGCCATCCCCGCGGTCGTGCAACCCGGTCAGATTCCGGAACAGCACGATGCGTTGGTGGTCAACCTGGTCTATTCCAACGCCGCTGTGCTGGAGTCGCAGACCTCGTTGCGCACGCAGCTGTATCACGTCGACACCAAGAGCTGGTTCCAGTACGCGGTCAACCGATTCCCGCGCTTCCCCGCGGCACCCAATGGGCAGTCCGGCAACGACACGAAGAAGAGCGGCCTTCGTGTGGACCTCAACACACCCATGCGGTCGGTGTTGCCGTTCGACGGCAGCATCCTCTGGGGCGTGGACTACATGCGCGACGACACCAAGATACCGCTCGTGGACGGCCGTCAATTCGGCATCCCGCAGGTGATGACCTCCAAGGCGGCGTTCGTTCAGGTGCAGCTGTCGCCGCTGCAGAGCCTCAAGCTGTCGGCCGGCATCCGCCATGAGCGCACGGACCTGGAAGTCGGTGACCTGCTGTCGCTGTTCAGCGGCGCGCAGATCACCGGGGGGACGCTGAAGTTCAAGACCACGCCCAAGAACCTGGGCGCCGTGTACTCGCTCACGCCGGCCGTGGACGTCTACGGCGGCTTCTCGCAGGGCTTCGACATCCAGCAGACCAGCCAGAACTTTCGTGCGTGGCCGGTCAACGTGCGCATCACGGACGTGCAACCGCCGGCCAACGTGATCGACAGCTACGAGGCCGGCATCCGCCTGCGAGGCGAAGACTTCCGTGCGACGCTGGGCTACTACCGCATGGAATCCAGCAACGGCGTGAGCTATGTGTACAACGCCGCCACTCCGAATGAGCCACGTGCATTCGTGGCACCCGACAAGGTGACTGGCTGGGAGGCCACTCTGGAGTACACCGGCTTCGACAACTGGACGCTGGGCGGTTCGTATGCCCGCAGCACCGGCTACTCGGACAACGACAACAACGGCAGTCTCGAGACGCCCTTGCAGAACCGCCGCATTCCGCCGCCCAGCCTCACCATGTATGCCGAGGTCGAGCTCAGCCGTGGCTCGTTTCTGCGAGTTCAAGCGCTCAGGTCTGGAAGCCGAAATGCTTTCCCCAATACGACGATTGGTCGCTTCCACGAGGGAAAAATCAACGCGTGGACTACTGTCGACGTAGCCGCACGTTTCAAGATCGCCAAGGACATGGAGTTCGGATTGGGAGTGCGCAACCTCTTCAACAAGGACTACTTCACCAACTACTCCGAGGGCTACAACACCAACGACAACTACCTGAAAGCGACCGGCAGAACAATGAACGTTCGGTTTGCCATCGACTATTGAACTTGGATGGCAGTTGCCGAGCGGTGCTGCCAACGTTGTTCATTGTTTGAGACTGGGCGGGCCGGCTGATCCATAGGTATGGGCGCCGGCTCACGTGATCAGACAGGCATTTCTTGCCATCGGGTCACGACCATGGGCACTCCCCATGAAACGACTAGCTGGTGAAGTAGCGACTATGAACCTGCCATTCTGGATACGCCGAGCCCACCGATGGATTGGCCTCGTGATTGGTATCCAGGCTTTGCTTTGGACCATCAGCGGCGCCTACATGACGGCGATCTCATGGCAGGAGATCCTTGGGGAACCTGCAGCGCCAATGTCCCTCGAATCGCCAGACCCGCAGCACGATCTGCTGGGGGCTGGGCAATTGGCCCAGCTGAGCCCTGGCTTCGAGTCTTTCAAGCTCAGGCGTTTCCTGGGCCGGCAAGTCTTCGAGGTGCATGGTGAAGGCAAAGCCTGGCTTATCGATGCCCGGACGGGGAATCTTCTGAGCCCATTGCGCGCCGAGCAGGTGGTAGAGCGTGCGGGAGAGGTCTACCCAGGGAAGGCCGAGATTCGCGAGGTGACTCGGCTCACCCAGGCGCCCTCTGAGATGGCCAAGTGGCCCGCGCCAATGTGGATGGTTCGCTTTAGTGATGCCAACAACACGACCCTCTACTTTTCACCCGATACAGGTGAACTTCTCGCTCACCGCCATGATCCGTGGCGCTTGTTCAACTTCTTGTGGATGTTCCACATCATGGACTACGAGAAGCGCATCAACATCAACAACGACTTTCTGCGCGTAGCGGGTGGTGTGGCCCTGGTCTTTTCCCTGAGCGGTGCTTGGTTGGCCTTCTATAGCTTTCGACGGAGGACGCAGGCGTGACGTCCTGGATACGCAGAATTCACAGGTGGATCGGTCTGGCGGTCGGCGTCCAGTTCGTGCTCTGGGCATGCAGCGGCTTCGCCATGAGTCTGCTGAACACGGAGAAAGTGCGTGGACGCCAATTCCGCGTGCTCGAGGCGGCCAGGCAGCCGTGGCCAACTAACACCCTTCCCGTGCAGCGCTTGATTGACAAAGCTGACGGAGCGGCCCGGTTGGTTTCCACGGGATGGCTCCTGGATCGGCCGGTGTACCGGTTGGTCAGTGAGAAGTCGACGGTGCTGATCGACGCCAGGACTGGTCAGCCAGTCGAGTTGGATGCCAGCTTGGCGACACGGTTGGCCGAAGTCTCGTATAGAGGCCCTGGCACTCCTGGCACGGCAATCCTGATCGAGCGCTCGCTTGAGACCCGAAAGCACAAAGGGAAGGTCTGGCGCGTTCCATTTGCGGACGCCGAGGACACGACAGTCTATGTGTCTCAGCAGGGAGAAGTGCTGGAGCATCGCAACAAGACCTGGCGGCTATTCGATGTGTTCTGGATGCTGCACATCATGGATTACACCGGGCGGCAGGACTACCACCATCCGCTGGTGATTTCGGCGGCTTTTGGTGGGCTCTGGCTGGCATTCAGTGGTATCTGGCTGCTCTTCGCGAGCTTCAGGTTCGCGGAGTTTCTTCCGGAGCGATGGCGCGCGACGCGCAGGGTGGCGCTCCATGAGACCGACGGCGGTCTGCTGAGAAGCCTGCATGCTCACGCCGGCGATACGGTCTTTGACGCATTGGCCAAGCACGGTCTGCGTCTGCCATCCAACTGCGGCGGCGGCCAGACCTGCGGCTTGTGCGAAGTGAGGGTCCGCGGCGTTGCCCCCAAAGCGACAAGTGCTGACCGTGCACTGCTCTCGCCATCGAGAATCAATGCGGGCAGTCGATTGGCATGCAATCTCAAGATCGACCGAGACCTTGATGTCGAGGTCAAGGGCGCTGCGGAGCTCATGACCGTCAAGGAGGCGGTGGTCGAGTTGGTGAGACCGCTGTCGCCCTTCCTGCGCGAGGTGGTACTGCGACCTGGGCGTAGGCCCGGGTCAGGGTATCAGCCGGGCGCATTCATTCAACTCCATGTGCCGGCCTACCGTATGGACAGGCATCAGATCAAGAAGCCAGAGGAACATCAGTTGGCATGGGCGCACTTGCAGCTACCGGCGCATTGGTCATGTTCGGCACCGCTTAGAAGGTCCTACTCCATTTCGGCGCCAATGCACGCTACCGATGGCCGCTTGACGCTGCTGGTGCGCTTTTGTCATGGCCCGCATGGCCAAGAGAATTGCCCGCCCGGAATGGGCTCGGCCTATGTTTACGGGCTCAAGGCAGGGGATCGCCTGCAATACAGCGGACCCTATGGGGACTTCCGGATCAAGGAAGGTCCTCAGGAAAAGATCTTTATCGGCGGAGGTGCTGGCATGGCACCGCTGCGCGCCATGATCCTGGACCTATTAGGGACTGGAGCGTCAGAGCCGATTCGCTTTTGGTATGGCGCGCGCACGCTGGCGGACGCACCCTATGTCGATGAGATGGAGGGCCTGGCCAAGCGTTTCGCGAACTTCAGCTGGCGACTGGTGCTGTCCGAGCAGGAGCAGGACGGTGTGAATCTCTCAGGGATGGTCCACGAGCAGATTCGCGACGGCCTGTTGCGTATGCATCCCGATCTCTGGTCCTGCGACTTTTACGTTTGCGGCCCCCCATTGATGCTGGCAGCGACTCGCACAATGTTGGCGCAGCTTGGCGTTGCGGATGATCGCATTGCGTTCGACGACTTCAAGGTTTGAGGCCGGCAGGAAATCATGAAGTGCTTGTGATCGGCTAGTTCCGACAGGCCAATTTCCCATTCCCTTTGGCAAGGGATGTTGGGCCGCACTTCAGACCTATCCGGGACCACGACGACCGAGCTCCAGGGGATGCCTCGCCTGAGTACTTGGACGACCTGGCGGCGTTTCATAACGAACATGATCAAACTTTTCACGCTCTTGCTGCTGGTACGTAAGCGCCCAGCGAAGTCATGTTGACGCGCGGCTGCGTTGCAGAACTCAACGTCTGTGCGCGAATGGAGGGGCGTTCTGCTGCCAGAGTTCGTCAAACTCGGCTTGCGTGATGGCCTCGCCCTGGAACTGCGTATCCTCATTGATCTCTGACAGCGCTGGTACGGCGACGACTCCAAGTCGCGTGCGCGCGTCCTCGAAGTCGTCACTTGCGGCACCAACGGTTCCTTCGGCATAGAACTCGAGCTTCCGGCGCTCATAGCGCTCTTCGTCAAGCTCGGAGACCAGGCGGATCGGGTCGCTGGTGCTGCTGTGCTTCCACACGACGCTGATGTATTCCATGGCTACTGTTTCGGTGTCCAACTGTGCACATCCTTGCCGTTCTTGCGTAACAGCGCCGAGCGAAGTCGATTCAGCGCGTGAAGGCGTTTGAAGAGGGCCTGATATGCGAGTTCCAGCTGACTCCAATCGTCAAACTCTGTAGCAGTGCCTCCCTCGGCATCGCACCAGAGATGCCCCTTGACACCGCCAGCGTAGGGCGTGTCAGTCCAGGAGCCAATGAGCGGCGCACGCCAGTCCTCGCCTTCGCCTGAGCGCAGTACCTGCACCTGATGCCCTTCGGGCACGAAGGAATGGAGCTCACGCGAGGCATCCTCGACGTACAGGCGAGCACACTGAGAGCATTGATAGCACAGCCGTAGGAATGACGAATCGACCCTGCCCGTCGATTCCGACGAATCGCCAAAGTCCTCCCAATCCTGATCGGGAACGAAGTGCGCCTTGTAAGGCAAGAAGTCGGTCTGGTCTGGAATGACAGCGCCGCAGTGGCAGGAAATCTTCATGTTGGATGCCAATGCTTCTGGCTCGGCGAGGCAGGGACGAATCAGACGTCTCGAACATCCAAAGTCCGAGACGCTTGACGAGCACCATCAAGAGGATGGCTCGTTGAAATATACGTTCACGCGGCGGGTGGCGACTTCCAACGGTGAGGCAGCAATCCCCCGATCTCGCGAGCCGGCTCCGTCGGCAGCCGCTGGAGGACGTCCCTCATATAGGCATAGGGATCATGCCCGTTCAGCTTCGCCGTCTGGATGAGGCTCATGATGGCCGCCGCGCGCTGCCCCGCGAGCAGCGTCCCGGCGAAGAGCCAGTTCTTCCGCCCCGTGGCCCATGGCCTGATCTGCTGTTCGTCGAAATTGTTGTCGATGGGCAAAGCAGGGTCGACGAGGAAGCGCGTGAGCGCTGCCCAGCGATGCAGGCTGTAGTCCATGGCCTTGGCGGTGGCCGAGCCATCCGGCACCTTCGGCCGGTACTCCAGCAACCAGTTGTGCAGGGCCTGCGCGACCGGCGCAGCGCGCGCTCGTCGCTGTCGCAATCGCTCATCGGCCGGCAGGTCCTTCACTTCCCGCTCAATGCCATAGAGCTGCCCGATGAACTCGATGGCGGTAGCCGCCAACGTGCTCTTGTTGGCCAGGTGCAGCTCCACGAACTTGCGGCGCGCGTGGGCCATACAGCCCACCTCTGTGATGCGGCCGTCGATGAACAGCGCCTTGTAGCCGGCGTAGTCGTCGCACACGAGGCTGCCCTGCCAGGCGCTCTCAGTGCCGTGGCCGAGGAAGGTACGTGGGTGCTGGCCGGAGCGGCTCTCGGTGAAATCGTAGACAACCGCGCGCATCTGCTCGAGGGCGCCGCTGGCGTAGGCCCACAGATAGGCGCGATGGGTCTTGCCAGTGCCGGGCGCCAGCATGGCCACTGGCGTCTCGTCGGCGTGCAGCACCGGCAGGCGCAGCAAATCGGCCTTCATGGCTTCCACCAACGGCTGCAGGCGCACGCCGCACACGCCCACCCAGGCCGCCAGCGTCGAGCGCGGGATGGCCAGGCCGGCGCGCTCGAAGATCGCTTCTTGGCGGTAGAGCGGCAGGTGGTCTGAGTGCTTGGCGACCAGCACATGGGCGAGTAGGCCCGAGGTGGGCAAGCCCTTGTCGATGATCTCGGCCGGCACAGGCGCCTGGGTCAACGTGCGGCACTTCGCGCAGGCCCACTTGCCACGCACATGGCGCTCCACAGTGAAGCTGCCGGGCGTGTAGTCCAGCTTCTCGCTGACGTCTTCGCCGATGCGCTTCATCTGGCAGCCGCAGGCGCAGGTCGTGTCGCTGGGCTCGTGCTGGTGCTCCACGCGCGGCAGATGGGGTGGCAACGCGGCGCGCTTGGGCCGCTCGGGTGCGGGCTCGGTGGCCATGCGCTTGGCGGCCATCAGCTCGGCCAGCTGCACTTCCAGCGCGGCGAGGTCAGCATCGACTGCCTCGTCAAAGAGCGCCTTCTGCTCGGCGTCGAGCTGCTCGCTCTTCTTGCCGAACTTCACGCGCCGCAGCTGCGCCATCTCGAAGGTCAGCTTCTCGATCTTGGCGTCGCGCCACTCGATCTCGTGACGGTC
>APMI01063076.1_pt1 | contig 18642 bp, 19 predicted proteins | sample 667938 | NCBI WGS metagenome assembly APMI01 (sample SAMN01084076, study PRJNA167559) | wastewater metagenome | biome: Wastewater | place: Denmark: Ejby Moelle, Odense | collected 2011-11-28 | reverse complement strand
TCTCTAATTGCAACCTAAACTTAGAGCCTCAAGATTGCTCAATTTGAATACAGCTCTCAACGAGTTTATAATACAAGATTATAATCCAAATTTTTAAATATTTAATAAATAAATCCTTAACTTATTAACAACCTGATTTTCAAATTATGAGTATATATGAATATAAAAATTTGATCAAATCATAATCAAATAGACATAAGAAGTACAAAAACAAACAGCTAAATCCCAAGAATAATATACAGCGTGCAGTTCGATGTTCTATTCAAATAATTCTCCATCTTATTATTAGCTCGTTTGGCCTTATTTTCAAGAGTGTCCAGTTTATTATTCATGTGGTCCATCTTTCTACCTTGTTCTGTAAACAGCTGTCCTCCTGTTTTGGCCACTTACTTCAGTTTGGATACTTGATTTATTACTTGTTCAATGCCTTTTTATTTTGCGTCGTGCAATTTTTGGTATTGCATCTCGTATTCGTCTTGATTTCCGGGAGTGTTATTGTTCATTGTTTAATATTATAAATATATCATGCATTAATTCTGATCTTTTAAATTATTTGTATCATATATCTGTCATTTTATGACAGATTGTGACCAAAGTGTTCAAATATAACACATATAATATCATTAATTGTTTATAAGCACTCTGATCTTCCCAGATTATGTCAGCTTTGTTTTTGAAATTTTAATTTCCTTCAATCCAGTTACAATTACAGCTTACCCATCTATCTGCACAAATGTCTCCCTTATTTGCTTTTATCTGTTAAATTTTATTGTAAACGGTCCTTCGCCTTGAGTAAGCCGACCAGCAGTACTAATAAACCTCTATAATCCAAGAGCCAGCTAATTTTTGAAGCCAACAAATTCCACTTTGCCATCATTATACGACTGTTTTCCAAAATCTTAATGCGCTTTATTCGTAGCTCCAATTCTCTTAGTTTTGAACACATTTTTAACGCCGGACATATAACTCGTGCAATTCAGACATACAATCCCAGTATAACCATTTTTTATCTTAACTTATGATTAAACTGATTTACTTTTCTCGTACATGCTCATATTGTTTTTCTATATTATTGTACGTTTTGTTGATTCACTGCCTTAGTTTGTGATTATGTCTTACGGTTACGGTTACGCTTAGGAGTCTGATTATTATGACTCTGTGAATTATTTTATTGCATTGTGCATTTTTTAGGTTTTTCGTAAACAGCATAAGAAACCTATACAGCCGTATAATGCGAGGTTGAATAATTTTGATGGGGTTCTGTTTTTCTAAAAATAGTATGATACTCTTGCATCGATGCCTATTCCTACGTAATTACTGAATGTCTTGAATAAGATAGTAACATTTTCAGAAGAACTCTATACATTGCTAGATGAACTAACTATATTTCCATCTTCAGTTGTCAAAATACTTACATCCCATAAATCAAAATATTATTTAGAGGCCCGCACCCATCGCTGAATAAGCTTTCTCAATTCCCTTATGCTGTTTTGTTTGAAATTTATAGGTGAGCCACCCCAGCCAAGACTTCTTGAAAAATCATTCCCTGTTCCAATAGGTATAACTCCAAAACAGACATCTTAAGGATCGATACCGGCTTTAATAGCAGAATTGACAACCCAAAGTATAGTGCCGTCACCGCCACATGCAATAATATTAATATTTTTCTCATGTTTGACATATTTGAGTACATTTTTGAACCCATCATCCCGATCTTCTTTATCGAACATATCATAGAGATACACATAGCAATAGAACCCAATTTTACTTTTAAATTTAAGGTGTCGATTGGATACAGTGAGGTACTACTTGCCCTTACAACCTCCGCTTTTGGAGTTGACAAATAGGAAGAAGTAGTGAGTTTAGGTTATGTTGTCCTACTCCTCGATCATGTTTATTATACCTATACCTATTCTAGATAATTATGTTAATATTTTAAGACTAATGTTAAATTGCCAACATTTAATGAATATTAAACACTAAAATATATTTTATTATTTTATCAAATGGGTTCTTTTATACTACAGATTATAACTTACTTTTGGTATTGTATGGAGCGTGCATGTGCTTGTTAATATTTTGAATTATATAACTTATTTATGAAGAAGGATAAAGGGTCAAAGACTGACAAGCTAGACGTACATTATGCCTAATTTAGTTCAAGTAACTGCAGAAGGAGAAGCAGGAACTTGAAGAGCGTATGAAGAAGACCAAAAATCCATTTCTATCAGGTAAATGTGCGCTTATGCAGTGATCAAGAAGTCGGACAATTCTATGTACAACCAGCTGTACAAGTTCGACATCAAGGCTGAACTTGGCGACTACAGTCTGCCCTTCGGCGAGGAATAGGACAAGAAGAAAACTAAAAATAAAGATGGACCTCTCGCAGCATCCCAAGTGTTCAGCAAGTACGGCAACGAGTAAGCGGATGAAGATGAATACGAACAAAATGCTATGTAGTAACAAGCTGAAGGTCCTGCCAAACCAAACTATACTAACATTGTTAAGGGACTATTCAGTGAGCAAACTTAAAAACCGCAAAATAAAATTCAAAATGCTCTGTTTGTCGATAAGTCTGTGAGCGGCATTCTCAAGACAATCAAAACAGGAGAGGCTGCGATTTCATTTTTTGCAAAATATGGCAACACTACTCCTATCAAATTCATCAATTGTGTTCAAAAAATAAATGAAGAAGAGTTCAGGCCTTACGATCTTGAAGTTATTTCAACTAATGAAAATCAAAAATAAATGATACTTAATGAGTACTACACAATTTCAGCACATGGTATTGTTAAAGTTTTCTCTTAAAAAATGAGAAAACAGCTCAAAGCATAGGGTAGATAAGAAATTGCTTCAACTGAAGTCGTCGGTCTATCTGATTGGATGCATGAGTCTACTCTTTTCAATATTATCACCAACATTGGATTCTTCAAGTCTTATACTGTGACTAAAATATTTTAAATATGGAAGAAAAATGTCCGATATAGAAGTTTTGTGCAAAAGAGGAAGAAATTAGTGGCAGATGCCTTTTTAGCAAAACCAACATTTGCCGAACACATAATGTAGATCAACAGATGCCTGTATGATTTACAACTAAATAAGGCAATAACTCCCCGTATTACTGAAAATAAAACATGGTAGAAAAACGACTTTAATTTATAACAAGAAAACGTTCGTAAAAATGCAGCTAGTCAATATGAAAGTATTATTACAAGCAGAATGGCAACAGTTGTTAGAAAAGTGCAGAATGATGTCCTCTAAAAATGTAACCAAAAAGATTTTGAAGAATAATAATAACTTCGATTCGGTCAGCAAGTCAAGCAAAAACCTATGAACTTAATAAGAAGAGAAAAGGAGGAGAGAAAATATTTGTTGGAAATTGCCAACAGAGACAAAGAAAGATTAGGCAACTTCATCAAACTAGTCGACTATATTATGATAGAAGCCTTAGTTGAAACTAATCACAGTTCAATGACTATTCTATCTGACTAAATGAAGAAGTAGAGAAAGACTGGTTTGTTCAACGTTGGAATTAGATAATAAAAAATGACATTCGACCCTAATGAGTAAGATTTAAAGGAGAATATCGAAAACACTTTGAAAAATATGATCGATGTAGTAAAAACTGTGCATAGAATTCCCAACGAGCTAAAGTCTAATAATTTTGGTTAAGAAAAACCTGACAAGTTAGTTGACATAGGCAGTATCATTCTCCAATCAGAGGAGTACAAAAATTTGAGAACTGGTATGATGGAAAAAATCAAAAAGGATTTTGGAATTTCTGAGGTCTATGTCGATGAAAATTATAAAAAAGTTCGATAAATATTTGCGTTTTTATCAACATTCCAAATGCCAAAATGGTAATAAGGAAAAGTCACCTTTAACGAAATCAGAGAAAAAATTCAACTATTTACTGACTGGAATGCAGATATTAAAAATAAAATCAAAGATGTTTCTAAAGGATGTCTCAATATTAACGGTAGCAAAATCGCTAATCAGCTGATTAGAGACTTAGAGAACAAGCTTGACATTTATAAGAAGCAGCTTATTGAGTTAATGGAAAAGAAGATGAAAAAGACAACTGAAGTGATCTAAATATACAAAAACTTGCTACAAGGTGAACATAATAATTCAAAGTAGTATGGAGACTATATTGAAAACTACAATAAAATTGCTGCTGATTTAAAAAATCTAGATGCTCAAAAGAACGAAATTGAAAATATGCAGAGTCAATTAAAAAAGCTTGAAGGCAGCATCAAAGGTGAACATAGTACCAATTTACAATTATTGAAATAACTTTACATACAACTACAAAACGATATGAAAAAAGCTTCAGATATAATTAATCAAAAGAAAAGTGCCATAGCTGAAAATATTACAAGTTAACTCAACACTTTATCATTAACTATTAAATCTATGGAGTCCTCTCTCACAAAAGATAAACTGATTGATTAAACTTGTTCCCCTCAGTAAGCGATTAAGGAATTAGAAACCATTAACACTAAAATTATTAAGCAAAAAGCAAAAAATGACGAACTTGAGAGAGTGCAAAGATTAATGGGAGATCCTCCAGCGCCCAACAAAGAGTTGGAAGACTTAATTAAGAAATTTAACGATCGCAAATTATTATGGACTCACGTGGATGAATTTTCAAAGTTGCAGGACCGATGGACAGCATCATCTCCTGTCAGGGATTTAGATTCTGAAGATATTCAAAGAGATGTACAGCAGTATCAACAGACTGTAAACAAACTGAAGCTAAGTCGAGGTACATTAGGCAAGTAAGCACCCCGTGATCGAGTTCTTGAATAACATGAAGCAAGAATAAAATATATCGTATCTTTGATGCCTATTTTTGTTGCAGTCGCTAACAAACACTTAAAGGACAAGCATTGGAAGAAGATACTTTAAAAACTAGGCGAACATAATTATGATCCAAAGAGAAACTTCACTTTGAATGAGTTACTCGGATTTAAAATTGCTGAAAGAGTGGAAGCCATCGAAGAAATTTCAGCAAGAGCCAGCGGCGAAAAGTAAATCGAAGACCAGCTAGAGTAAATCAAGAAAAAATGGGGTGAACTCAATTTTATTGTTAATTCTTATCGAGAGAGCAAAGATAAGTATATTGTCGGTTCAGTCGAAGATATAATGCAAGCTTTAGATGACCATCAACTCAAAATACAATCCATGATGGGTTCGAGATACGTTGGTGAAATTAGAGAACAGGTTTAGATCATCGAAAAAAGACTAATGTTAATCTCTGAAATTATTGACGAGTGGCTGACCTGCCAAAGACAGTGGATGTATCTTTAGAACATTTTCAGTGCTGAAGACATTCAAAAACAACTGCCAGACTAAAATAAAAAGTTCATAATTGTTGATAAGTTCTGGAAGGATACTATGTTAAAGACTCATAAGAGACCACTTGTTTATTAATGTTGTGGTAGTGAAGATCTACTAAGAAAATTCCAGAAAAATAACAAATAATTGTAATAGATTCAAAAGAAGATGGAAGACTATCTAGAGGTTAAAAGAGCTGCATTCCCTCGCTTCTATTTCTTGTCCAACGATTAATTATTAGAAATTCTATCCCAGACTCGTAACCCTCATGCCGTACAAGGCCATCTCAGAAAATGTTTCGATAACATTAATAGAATTTAGTTCACTGACGTAGAATAGTCAAAATAAATTATCTCGATGATCTCTGCGGAACCCTAAACTATGCCCGAAAAAGTAAAGTTTTCAGCAAGTGTATTTTCTGAAGGACCAGTCGAAAATTGGCTGATGAGAATTCAATAAATGATGGTTCAATCACTCTATGATGTAGCCAAGCAGGCTCTTAAGGAATACCCTAACGATAATCCATTTGACAGAGAAAGCTGGCTATTTGCTTACAATGCGCAAAATATTTTATTGATTGATCTTGTAAAATGGACTGAAGATTTAACGACTGCAGTCTTAAACTAAGAAAAAGATCCTAAAAAGGGTGTCAAGCATTTTGAAAACTTTATGAGGTAAATGATTAATCGCATGGTTGCAATCGTCAGAAAGGATTTAAACACTCTTCAACGTACCCTAATGGGTGCTCTCATTGTGCTTGATGTACATGCTAGAGATGTGGTTACTGAGCTAGTTCAAAAAGGCGTTAAAAGTTTAAATGATTTCGAATTTTCAAAACAATTAAGGTATTATTGGGATCCTGACATCGATGATTGCAATGTGAGACAGACAAATACTTGCTTCAGATATGGTTATGAGTATTTAGGCAATGGACCCAGATTGGTCATCACTCCTCTTACTGATAAATGCTACATTACACTTACAAGTGCTAAACATTTGCAATTCGGCGGTGCTCCAGCTGGTCCCGCAGGTACAGGCAAAACTTAAACAACCAAGGATTTAGCTAAAGCATTGGCTGTTCAATGTGTGGTGTTCAACTGCTCAGATGGTCTTGATTACAAAACTATGGGTCGTTTCTTCAGTGGGTTGGCACAAGGTGGTGCTTGGGCTTGCTTTGACGAGTTCAATCGTATCGATATTGAAGTGTTGTCTGTCATTGCTCAGCAGATTCTAACAATTCAGCAAGCTATCAAAAGAGGTGAAGTCTAATTTGAATTTTAAGGAAGAACAATTGCCCTTAACGCTCGATTTGGTGTGTTCATTACAATGAACCCTGGTTATGCTGGTAGAACAGAACTCCCTGATAATTTGAAAGCATTATTCAGACCAGTCGCTATGATGATCCCTGATTATGCACTTATTGCTGAAATTATTTTGTTTTCAGAAGGTTTTGAAACCGCTAAATCTTTAGCTAGAAAAATGGTGCAATTGTATAAACTTTCATCGTAACAGTTGAGTAAGCAGGACCATTATGATTTCGGTATGAGAGCAGTCAAGAGTGTGCTCGTCATGGCTGGTGCTTTAAGACGTAAATAATCTAAGCTTGCCGAAGATGTCGTGCTTATTCGAGCAATGAGAGACTCTAATGTCCCTAAATTTTTAGAGCACGACTTGCCTCTTTTCTTGGATATCATTAAGGATTTGTTCCCCAAGGTTACCATTCCAAATATTGATTACGGAGATCTCTAAAAAGCTATTGAAAATCAACTGGTCATCATCGACTATCAAAAACCAAAGAAGTTTATTACTAAGATCATCCAACTAATGGAGACTATTATGGTTAGGCACGGTGTGATGGTCGTTGGTCTGACTGGTACAGGAAAAACTACAGTTATCAATACTTTGGCAAGAGCTATGTAGTAATTACAAAAGAAAGGTTCAACTGACTATTATCATAAACGAGTAAAACAAGAACGACTAAATCCTAAATCAGTGACTATGAATTAACTTTTTGGATATACAAATGTCCTTACTAACGAGTGGACTGATGGTATTGTCGCTGCAATTGTACGCTCCAATGTGACAGACACAACAGACGACAAAAAATGGATTATATTCGATGGACCTGTAGATGCACTTTGGATTGAAAACATGAACACAGTGCTTGACGATAACAAAATGTTGTGTTTATCTAACGGTCAAAGAATTAAGTTACCTGCAACATTCACTATGCAATTCGAAGTTAATGATCTTGCTGTTGCCTCTCCTGCAACTGTGAGTCGATGCGGTATGGTCTATCTTGAGCCTGTGCATCTTGGATGGGAGCCTATCATTGACACTTGGGCTATTAAATTTAAGAAATAAAAATTCAGAAAGAAAGATGCTAAGTAAGATGATACAAAAGAAGTTGTAGTTCCAGCTTATGCAACCAATGTTGTTGAAAAACTTAGGTTAATGTTTAAGGAAAACTTCGCCTTCCTTAGAGAGGAGTGCAAATAAGTCGTTGGTACTGTTGATAACAACTTGGTGCAAAGTTGTCTTAATATCTTCGACATTCTGTTTGAATAACTGAGACATCATCACGATCTTAATGCTATGTCGCTATTTGATGCCGATGCATGCTGTTCAATGGTTATTATCTTCTCTTTTGTTTGGTCAGCAGGTGCTAACCTTCATGACTCATTGAAGGACAACTCAAGAGTTAAGTTCAGCCAGAATATTAAAAATAAAATATTGAAGTTCTACTCTTCATTCCCGTATTAAGGATAAATTTATGACTATTTCATTGATTTTAAGACAAAGTAATTCAAGAACTGGTCTGAGTTAGTCACAGAGTTTAAATACGATTCAGATACTCCTTACTTCAACATTCTCGTACCAACAAGTGACACAGTCAAATACAAATACTTGTTTGGTAAATTGCTTGGAGGTAGAAAGAATGTATTACTTTCGGGTGAGACTGGTGTGGGAAAATCAGTCATTGTTGGAGATTTCTTAGGTACAACTGACACTGAAACTTATGTTTACACTGTTATGAACTTTTCAGCTCAAACTAGCACTAAAAATTTATTAGACGTGTTTTTAGACAAAGATAAATTCACTAAAAAGAGAAGAACTTAAATTGGTCCCCTGGGTGGCAAGAAGATGATCTTCTACGTTGATGATATTAATATGCCAGCTCTTGAAAAGTTCGGTGCTCAACCTCCCAACTAATTGCTCAGACAAATTATCGATCAAAAAGGATTCTATGATTTGAAAAAGTTCTTGTTCATGGAGGTGTCAGATGTTGTATTCATTGCTTCTTGTGCACCTCCTGGAGGTGGTCGTAACCCAGTCACTCCTCGACTATTTAGACATTTCAATATGCTTTGGGCACCTGATCTATCCTACAGATCCATGGACATCATTTTCACTTCAATTTTGAAAGGATTTTTATCAGGATCAAAAGGACTATAAAAATTCGCTCCATCAATAGTGAAATCATCACTTGACATGTATGGTAAAATTCGAACATAACTTTTGCCAACTCCAACAAAATCCCACTATACATTTAACTTGAGGGACTTGAGTAAAGTTTTCCAAGGTATTCTCTAAATAAACTACGATAATCTTCAAAACAAAGAAACACTTGTAAGTTTATGGGTTCATGAGGCACAACGTATTTTCTATGATCGTCTTGTCGATGAGAAAGATAGAACTTGGTTCTTCCAAATGCTTTAAGGCTATCTCCAGAATAATTTCCAAATTGACTGGGAGCATCAGAAATTGAAATAAATACTATTTGGCGATTTCTACACACCTGGCAGATATTGCAAAATTGATGATATTTAAGCTTTACCAAGAAGATTTGCTTAATTCTTGGAGAAATATAATGGTGAGTACCCAGGAAAGACTATGGATCTTGTGTTTTTCAAGGATGCTATTTTACATTTAGCAAGAATAAATCGTATTTTAAAACAAAACAGAGGTAATGCCTTACTCATTGGTGTCGGAGGTTCAGGTAGACAAAGTTTAACTCGATTATCATCTAGTATTCGTGACTATAAAGTGTTCAGCATTGAGATTACAAAAAGCTATAAAGATCCTCAATGGAAATAAGATTTAAAAATTCTACTTAAGATGACAGGCAAGAATTAACCCGTCACATTTATCTTCTCTGATACTCAAATTGTCAAAGAGTCATTCCTTGAAGATTTAAATAATATTCTGAACACAGGTTAAGTGCCAAATATGTGGGGTCCTGAAGATTACGATTAAATTCTATCTGAGATGAGAGCTCTTGCATCAAAGAACAAATAAAAAATAATCGACACTAGATAAAATTTAATGAAATTCTTCGTCCAAAAAACAAGATAAAACTTGCACATTGTACTTACATTCAGTCCAGTTGGTGAGAAACTTAGAAATCGATGCAGACAATTCCCATCAATCATCAACTGTTGTACTATTGACTGGTTTGACAGATGGCCAGATGAGGCTCTGTATTCAGTGGCTATAAAATAATTCAAAGCTAAAAATGATAAATCTGATATTGGAATCGGCGAGTTTATTGAAAAACTATCAGATATGACTGTCTTCATCCACAACTCAGTTATTACCTATTCTGATAAGTTCTACAGCGAACTGCGAAGAAAGAATTATGTGACTCCAACATCTTATCTATAACTTTTAAAACTATACATCTAGATGATGAAATATCAGCAAGGTATTCTTCCTCAGAAAATAAACAAATATACTGTAGGGCTTGAAACACTGCGAGAAACTAATGAAGAAGTATCGAAACTGAAACAGAAAATTATTGAAATGCAACCGAAATTAGAATAGTTTGCTAAAGAAACTGCATTAATGGTGGTTGAGCTTTAAAAATAGACCAAAGCTGCTAACTAGGCCGAAGCTATTTGTGCTAAGGATACTAACGAAGCTCAAATTAAAAGAGATGAGGTCAATGAATTGAAGAATATCTGCAAGTCTGATCTCGATAAAGCTATTCCCATCTTAAACAAGGCTAAAGATGCCGTTGGTAGTATTGATAAGAAAGGTCTGCAAGAAATGAAAGCTTACGCTAATCCTCCTGCTTTAGTTGCTTTAGTTTTGAAAGCAGTCTGTCTCATTTTCGGTGTTCCTGAAAGTTGGTAATAAGCCAAAAAGAAAGTGCTCAGCAGAATCAACTTACTTTAAGATTTGAGTACATTCAAAGCTGGCAGTATGACTGATAAGACTGTGAAAAAATTAAAAGAAGTCTATCTTAATGATCAGTAATTTGATCCCGATAAAGTTGCTGTTGTATCAGGTGCTGCAAGAGGTCTCTGTATTTGGGTTGGCGCTGTTTAAGCTTTATTCAGAGTTGAGAAAGAAGTGGAACCCAAAAAGATAAAGCTAGCAAAAGCATAAGAGTCTTTGAAGGCTGTAGAATCTTAATTATCAATTAAACAAAAAGCCTTGAAATAAATTCAAGATAAAGTCGCTTCACTTCAAAAGAACTATGAGAACACTCTAAGAAAATCTTAATCATTGCAATAGCAGAAAGAAATTGCTGCCATTCAGCTAGTGAGAGCAGAAAAGCTTGTGGGTGGTCTTGCAGGATAAGCTAAAAGATGGAAGATCAACGTTTCTAAATTGATCGAAGACAAGAAATGTTTAATAGGAAATATTATGCTCGCAGCTGCCTCTGTTGCTTATATTGGACCATTCACTTCATAGTACAGAAATCAAATGATTCATACATGGAAATAAAAATGTAAGGAAGTGACAATGCCTGTTTCTGAAGATTATTTACTCGAAAGAATATTATCAGAAGAAGTGCAAATCAGAGATTGGCAGGAGCATGGATTACCAACTGACTCTTTGTCAACTGACAATGGTATTTTCATTTTCAATTGCGGAAGATGGCCATTAATTATTGACCCTCAAGGGCAAGCTAACAAGTGGATTAAAAATATGAGCAAAGATCAAAGAATTCATATTACTAAGTTAAGTGAACCAAATTTCTTAAAGATACTTGAAAATGCAATTAGAAATGGTCAGATCGTGCTCATGGAGAACATTGAATAATAGCTGGATCCATCTCTTGAGCCAATTCTTGCTAAACAATTCCAAAAGAAAGGTGCTCAGCTCTTACTCAGATTGGGTGATCAAGATATCCCATACAATAAATAGTTCAAATTCTACTTGACTACTAAGCTGCCGAACCCTCACTACATTCCTGAAATTTGTATTAAGACTACCATCATTAACTTCACTGTCACACCGAAGGGTCTTGAAGATCAGTTACTAGCTGAAGTCGTCAGGTTTGAAAGAATTGAGCTATAAACCAAGAGAGTTTAATTGATCTTGCAAATTTCTGCAGATAAGAAATAGTTACAGGAACTTGAAGATAAAATTTTAAGACAGATCAGTGAAGCTCAAGGCAGAATTTTGGAAGATTAAGCTCTTATCAACACACTAGACGCAGCAAAGGTGACATCGGAAAGTGTAAATGAACGTATTGAGCTGGCAAAGGTGACCAGTTAATAAATCGACAAAGCCCGTTAATAGTATAGAAGCATTGCTAAAAGAGGTAGTGTCATTTATTTCGTCATTAGTGACCTCAGCATAATCGATCCTATGTATCAGTATTCACTGGATTATTTCATGAAATTGTTCAAGAAGAGACTTGAATTAACTTAGAAAAAGTAGGTCCTTCAAGAAAGAATAGATTTACTTATTGATGACATTACTGAAAGCTTCTACATAAACATTTGTAGAGGTTTGTTTGAAAAAGACAAGCTGCTATACAGTTTCCTCATTGCTTCTAAAATCATGATATATGACAAGAAAATTAATCCAGTAGAGTGGAACTTCTTCTTAAGAGGAGGTAGTGGCGATCCAGTTATTCCAGAAACTATTCCTAAGTTTTTGAATGAAAAGACATATAGAGATTTCGTTAATTTATCAGAAACAACAGCAACTTTCAAATCGATCCTTAACGAAATAAAAAATCCAAATAATGCAGCTCAATGGGCCAAAATATACGAGTCTGAAAATCCATCATAAGTGAAATTGCCTGAATCGCTATAGATAAAGTATGATATATTCCAGAAGATGATCGTATACAAAATAATCAAAGAGTAAAAGTTGGTATCCCTCATCAAAAATTTCGTTCTGAATATCCTCGGCAAGCTATTTATATAATCTCCAGTATTCGATTTGAAAGGATCATTTAATGATTCATCATGTTCAACTCCGATCATCTTTGTATTGAGTCCCGGCGCTGATCCAATTTCCTATCTGTTATCATTGGCTAAATAGAAGTAAATGGATACCAGACTAAAGATGTTGTCATTGGGTCAAGGTCAAGGAGATATTGCTCATAGCTTAATTCAATCAGGACGCAGAAATGGTGATTGGGTTTGTCTTCAAAACTGTCACTTAGCTGTCAGTTGGATGCCAAAATTAGAAAAAGTTCAATAAGATCAAATTGTTTAATAGACTCACCCTGATTATAGACTTTGGTTAACTTCTATGCCAAGTAACAAATTCCCGGTTCCTGTTTTGCAGAGCAGCATCAAGATAACCAACGAGCCACCAAAGGGTCTGAAGGCTAACTTAATGAGAAGCTACAACGATATTTCAGATAAAAACTACAATGATTGTAACAAAGACACATAGTTCAAAAAATTACTGTTCTCACTCGGATTTTTCCACGCTGTTATTCTTGAAAGAAGAAAGTACGGAGCGATTGGTTGGAATATTCCATATGAATGGATGAACTCTGATTTTGAAACTTCTCAACTACAATTGAAGATGTATCTCAATGAACAGCCTGTAGTGCCATATCGAACATTGAACTATTTGATTGCTGAGATCAACTATGGTGGTAGAGTCACAGACGATAAAGATGTGAGACTTATTACTGCACTTTTGCTCAGCTATTTGAACCCTTAGATCATGGAAGGATAATACAAATTCTCAAGCTCAGGTCTCTACTATTCACCAAATCAACTCGAACTTCAGCAAGTGAAAGATTATATTTCTAATTTACCACTTGAAGACGATCCTTAAATTTATGGTCTACATCGAAATGCCAACATTACATTCCAGCAAAAGAATGTCAAGTAGTTCTTTGAGACTCTGCTGAGCATTCAACCTCGTACTACTTCATCGGATAAGGTTGGTGAGACTCCTGATTAAATCGGCGAGCGTATTGCAAAAGAAATTTAATCGAGAATGCCTTAGCTCTTGCCTATTAAGAAAGTATAGGAACCCAACTCTCTTGATATATTCAGGATGCAGGAAGTAGAAAGATTCAACAAGCTCATTAAAGTAATGAAGAAGTCTTTGGGTGATCTTCAGAAAGCTATTAAAGGTACTGTTGTTATGAGTATTCAACTCGAAAACATGTTCTCAGCCTTCCTAGACAAAAAAGTTCCTGAACTTTGGGAAAACAATGCGTAATATTTTATTCTAATTTAGATATCCGTCGCTAAAACCACTGGGTTCATGGGTGAATGATTTTATTGAGCGAGTCATATTCTTTAGAAAGTGGGTGGAAAGTGGAACAATGGCAACTTACTGGGTCTCAGCTATGTTTTTCCCTCAAGGCTTTATGACCGCAGCTATGCAATCTTATGCTAGAAGAACTCGTATTGCTATTGACTCATTGATGTTTAGAGCTGAAATTAGACCATATTTCAAATAAGAAGTGACAGAAGAGCCTTAGAACGGAGTCAACATACATGGTCTCTTTATTGAAGGCTGTAAATGTAATATCAAAACTGGAACACTAGAGGAGTCAGATCCTAAAGTATTATTTGTGGAAATGCCTGTAATATGGCTGTAGCCAGTCCAAATAGATCTCTATGAGCCTGAAGACACTTTCTATCAGTGTCCATTATATAAAACATCAACAAGACGAGGTGTCCTATCAACAACTGGTCACTCAACAAATTTCGTTATGTTTTTAGGAATAAAGACCAAAGTTGATCCAGAGCATTGGGTCAGAAGAGGTGTGGCTATGCTCTGTCAGCTCGATGATTGATCCATTTATAGAATATTAAATTCTGCTACGTTATAAATTATTAATAAATTCTCATATTTAACAGTCAATGCAAAATAAAAAAAATTGGTTGAAATCAAGAATAATTTTCAAGTATTTATCTAGCCTGTATCATTACTTAGTGAGACTTGCACTTATCTAATAGGCATTATTAAATTGTTAAAAGTGCATTTTTACCATGTCTTCTGTTTGTCTGCTAAAGAATAATTTTGGTCAGTACAATTAACTGGCATAATGTATCAGAGTCCTTCAAAACTCGAATTAGATCACACACAATATTCTCCATTGATTTTATTTCCGCCATGAAGGCAGTTATTTCCTAGTCTATACATAAATAACCAATAAGTCTCACAACTTCTATTTTGATGCTTGTCCCTTGATAGAGTAAACATTTCTCTAATACAGGGTAGTGATCTTTTACAATAGTAACAATAACATCCCTGTCAGTAGCAAGTTTTTTCACTATTTAAAAAATAGCTTTCATGATATTAACTGAACTGGTTCCATTAAGTATTTTGAATAACTTATTACATAATTAAATTGAAAGTTTTTCATTACATGAAGATATGTATTGTAAATTTGATGAAATGAATGGCAAAATATGTAATAAAGTTGTACCCATTTGCAATTCTAAGTTATATGACACTGTCGATTATAGTAAGATAAGCCGATGGATTTTATAATGTTCTATTAACGATGTTGGTGTGTGCTAATTGGATCCAAAGTATTCGTTGACATAATTGAAAAATATTTCAAGATTTCTATAAAGCATAGAAACCATTTATAAATTTTGCACTAATATAGCTTACTGAGCCATATTCAAAATCTATTAAATAGGTTTTTCCAGTTAACCCTAGACAGAAAGATCCAAACGACAACCCACAATATTGGCAATAATCCACCCAATTTCCACAGCCTAATATTTATCGGCAAGAGTAACACTGCCATATTTATTGATAATTCCTTATGATATAATGGGTACTAAATCTTAATGTGGCGCTAATTTATCAGCCACTATATTTGAGACTACAGTTAAAGCTTTTATTCTGTTTTATTGTTATTCTTCGTCCATTTTGTTGTCTAACTTAGGTAAAATATAACTAAATATTGTGTTTGTGATTTTTAAACATAATTTTTGCATAGTTTGGCGACCTAATGATTATTAAGTTTTCGATAAACAGTTATCAGAATATAGAAAATTACCCAGTACTGATAGCTTCCTGCCTATATCATGCATTGATTTTATTTATTAGCTCAAATCTGCGAGATTGTACTTATTGGAATTATTATCATGATGGCTTATTTCATCAACTACTAATTTTCTCTTAACTGCGAAATATTACTGAATTTGTCTTCTGCGTATTTATTTTCGGAAGTTTTCTCGGATTGCTTGAGATTCATTGGAAATTTGATAGTTCATCTAAGAGTATTATTTTGTTTGAATTATTATAAAAATATTTGGTACTTGATTTCGTTACTAAATTCTTTAACATAGCCAAATATACTATGAATTATGTTTAATTTTTACAATATGCAAATAGTTATTGTTGGATTGTATTATAAATATTTAAACAATTTATAAACAGCCGTTCATATCCTTCATGCACAGTCAAGAAGACTCCGTAGAAAAGCAAGTCGATGATATCTTCAAAACCATCGAGCAGTACCTAACACAAAAACCCCTTCGCAAAAATATATAGGCAGATGTTAATAAAGAATTGAAAAAGATAAAAAAGTAACATCAATTTCTATACTCTTAGTCTGGTTAACCTAAATAAAGACCCCATGGCCGATAACTTAAAGAAATCTGTTGCAGTAAATTATTTATTTACGTTAGAATAGAGAGAAAAAAGTAAGGCAAAATCTCTAAAAAGTCAAACCTGTCGTGTATATTACACCTGAATAAAGGATTGCGTATCGAGATGAAATTGTAGGAGTACTCAAGCAAATTTAAAAGAAGATAACTACATTAAATGAAAAGAAGGATAACAAGAAAAGACAAACAAGTATATAGTTCTTTAAGGAACATCAAGCTAAATTGACTATGTTTGCAGAATGGATTGCATCTCCTTCTCGCAAATTTCCAGCTTAAACCATGAAAAAGCTCAAAGGATACATTCAAGATTTAACAATTAGTCACGATGATACAATATTTCAATAATAACTCAAAGAAGTGTACGATAAAATAATCGCATCAGCTAATTAGCCTGCTGAAGTGTCTCACATCCAATTCTTGTCTTCGTACTAGAACAGACCAAAAATTAACGATTATTTATTGACAAAGCAGACTAAATAGACAATCCCTCGAAATTCAATCTTACCGCAATATAAAATGATCGACCTGTCAGTGATTCCAAAAATGCAGCAGTAGACCCTATTTTTTATGTTCTACTTCCATAAGGGTGAACCAGAGCAGTACTTGGTTGCGAAACAGCTCATGAGATGCTCGTGGAGATTCTACAAAAGATTCAACATTTGGCTAAGAAGAAACTCAACGCCAACTTTTGATGGGCCTGAGTTTGAAACTGGCAAATATATCAGTATGAATAGTGAATTGCAGTACAAGGAAAGGGGTGGCATCAAAGTGTATCATAATGCGTTACTTAGGACGCTTTGATAATTTTGAATTATGTTTAAATTCGATATATGGTTTATATTACAGAAATAAGAAGAAAATATGCTCATTATTTTTATATTCGATGGTCGCGTGCTGAAGATGGTGCTCTCACTTACTACTTCCTGACGTTTTACTTGAAATTATAAATATTGTCGTTCAATTGTTTGACCTCTTGCTGTAGAAACTCCACATTTAATGTCACAATTTCTCCATTTATTTCATCACCTTTCTTTTTGACATCTTTTACTTTGTCATCGAGTTCACTTATTTTCTTATACTCTTCAAATATGAGAACTTAGTCTTTTCTCAATATTAATTCAATTGATTTTTTAACTTTGCTAACTTATTCATAGTGGAGATTGATAAGTTATAGAAAATTAGTCAATGTTTGAATGTTTTTCTTATTAAGCTCTTCAACAGTCTTCAATAATTAACGTTCTCGTAAAGCCAAAGCATTGCGAATTGTATCAAACTATTTCGAGATCAATGATTTGTCCCGCATACTCTTTTAATTTGTTTCTTTAATATGCTTTAGGAACATATCTTTACTTTTAGACATTGATGTCTGTGATGTTGAAATCAAGTTCATTATCTATAGATAGTCACCTTTGACTTAATTTAATGCTTTTTTTATTAATTTTACATCGTGATCTTTGTGTTTGCCTATATAAATATTTTTCTACCATGAATTGCGCATTCAGGACAAATGTTCATGTGACAGGAAAAACAATAATAAGATATTTCTTACTCGCTATGCTCTTTGCAAAAATATGCGGTTTTCTTGTTTACGCTGCTGTTTGAAGTCTACTTCTTCTTGGTGTTTGGACTTGCTGAAGTGCCCATTGTTCTGCTCTTGCTTGCCACATGAGACTGTGTTGTCACTTTTATTGATGAAGGCATTTTTACAAAGCTTTTAGCCAAGATGTTAAGTTCACTGATTGTGGAAGCATCTAAGTGAGTTTCCTGACCACAAATTTCACAGATAAAATTCTATGCATCATTTTGAATTTACATTTGGACTTTGCCCTTTGATGTGCACTTGCTCTGCGAATGAGCTGGCTGCACAATTGATACAAGGGTCATGAACACAAGAAAGCATTAACATTTGATCATTTGGCTTTTTGCAGATAGAGCAGGTATCATTTGCGTTCATTTTGATATGCGAAGTAGTTCACAGTTATAATTCTAATAACAAATTTTATATATTATAAACAAAACGCCATCTTCCAAAAAAGTAAAATACTAGCATTTTTAGTGCATATGACGATGAAATTCAACCTAAATGATAACAAGTTTTTCAAGTATCAAGGCTTTAAAGTTCACAAGGTTTTTATGATAGAACTAATAGCACGAACCGAATTTATAAATTTATATTCTATTTTGAGTCATACTTTAAGAATCTAGTTGAATTAACAATTTATAATGTGAAGAATGAAACAAAATACCACTTTAACGTTCGAAAAGATTCATGAACTTTATTAAAGATCCTAGTTTGATAAAATGGTATTGCGATTAAAAATAGGCTTGTTACTGGCCTGTATAAATCTTGCTACTGTTATAGACAACATGAATAATTTATATTTGTGGGTTGAAGATCATATGCAAGTTTAGAAAACCCAGATATGCATTTGATTTGCAATTTGGTTTCAAC
>APMI01000090.1_pt1 | contig 18643 bp, 19 predicted proteins | sample 667938 | NCBI WGS metagenome assembly APMI01 (sample SAMN01084076, study PRJNA167559) | wastewater metagenome | biome: Wastewater | place: Denmark: Ejby Moelle, Odense | collected 2011-11-28 | reverse complement strand
CCGGCATCACACCCATCATGGCGCCTGCGATCGAGATCGTGCCGAAGGTGAGCATGACGATGAGCGCCACGCCGGAACCGATGAACGGAAGTGCGCCGGAAAGCGCCCGCTGGCTGGTCTGGGTCTGCACGGTTTCGTTCCTCTCGGGCATGTTGCTTGATGCTCTGGAATTCGCTGACATCGGCGCCGCGGTTACAGTTCCCTCGCTCGAACGCGGGCCATTGTCTCAGTTGGTGAATCGCACGCCCGGCCGTTCTCGCGTATCCACAAGCAGCTCGAAGATGTCGGGCCTCGAATAATGACCCGCGGTGTCGAGATAGAGGCGCCCTTCGGCCAGCTTGTCCGGATCGATCGTGGCGGAGAGCGTCGAAGTATCCCCGCTCGCGGCGATCGCGACAATCGAGGCATCAGGGCCGATGATGGCGCTTCCCCCCGATTTCAGCAATTCGCGCTCTGCGGGGATCGCCTCCAACATCAAACGCGCACCGGGTTCGGCAGTATCGAGGCTATCGAACCCTTCGAGCACATCGTGCCGGGTCAGGACGGTGCCCGCCGCGGCGACATAGCATTGGCCTTCGAAAGCATAGTGACGGCTTGCAAGAAGGTGGAGTTCCGTCACTGCGGGCCACAAGGCGAAATGCAAAACCTCGCCATGTTGATGCCGTGCCGCCCTGGCGAGCGGCATCCAATGCTCCCAACAGATAAGTGCGCCGACAGGTCCGTGCGTTCCGGGCCAGGGCCTCAAGGTGCTGCCGTCGGCGGCCGCCCAGATCAGCCGCTCATTATGCGTTGGCATGACCTTGCGGTGGATATCGCGCCATCCGCTCGGGGTCACGCGAACGACGCTATTGTAGATGCTCGAGCCGCGCCGTTCCTGAATGCCCATGACGATCTCGACGGACAGTTCCGCCGCAAGATCGGCAAGTCGCGCGATTTCCGGTCCTTCCAAGACCGGGCAGTTCGCGAACAATATACGAAACAACAACTCCGCGGGGCGATGCCCCCAAAGCGCCGCTCCGGCGCTCTCGTCCAGCCATACCGGGTAGCCGGGCAACCAGGCTTCCGGGAACACCACAACCGTGGCGCCAAGCCGGGCCGCATCACGGATCAGTTCCTCCGCCCGGTCCATACTGGCGGCGAGATTGAGGAAGACGGGCGGCGCCTGGATGATCGAGATGGAGAAATCCGTCACTCTGGCGCTCCCGTCTGGAAAAAATGTGTGTGGCGGGAAGTGAGGGGCTGTCCCGCCACACAGCGCCGCTTTCTTGACTTTGCTTACGCGGCACATCGCGTCATTCGGTCTTGAACGACCTTGGGTTACAGCAAGTCTCGCCTACTCACGCGATTTCCTCGAGACTATCGACCTCTCCGCAGCTGCGGCGCTCGATGCGGACGCCTCATCCGCCCGCGCGAGCAATCAATCGGCGACGTTTTCAGCGCGCTCCTTCAATTCAGCATCGATCGGGCAGTTCGCGCAGGCATCATGCTTGCACAGGCGGCAGATGCGATACGAATGGTCTGAATCGCGCAAGCGGGCGCGGAGGACTCGCCGAGACATATCCGCCAAGATGGCAACCTCATCCGCGCTCAGGACGTCCAGGCTGGACGCCAACGCTTCGCTTCTGGCGTCAAGCACAGCGGCTGAGGCCTGCTCCCCCGACGGGGTCAGATAGAGCGAGCGAACGCGGCTGTCGTCCGCATGTCCCCGTCGTTCGATCAGCCCCTCGGAGACCAGTCGGTCGACAAGTCGAACAGTGCCTGCATGAGATAGGCCGACCCCGGCTGAGAGCGTCCTGATCGACAGCCCCGGCTCATGATCCAAAAGCGCCAGCGCTGCGGCAGTCGGGCCGGCATCTGGTGCCTTGGACGCGACCACACGGGCAATTTCGTCTCCGATCAATAAGGCGAAGGCCCCGATCGTGTTCCGGTCACGGTTCATATCCATCGCCTCCATTTATATGCGCGACGCATATAGACAAGCCTCAAACGAGGATATATGCGCGCCGCATACATTCCACGTATCGGAGCATGAATGCACGAGCGGGCGCTCGATCAACCAATCCGGTGCCTCCCATCCGAACGCCGCAACGGGCGTGCTCGATCAAATGACGACGGCCCCCTGAGAAGCGGGTGGGACGCGACATCACACCAATTCGCTTATGAAAGGACTGAAAGTATGAGAATCTTTGACAGCTACGATTTTCGAGTCGCGGAGCACAACCGGAACGATCTCGCGTTCCTGCGCTGGGCACTGGTCATCGTATTCCTATGGTTTGGCGGGATGAAATTCACCGCCTATGAGGCAAACGGGATTGCACCATTCATCGACAACAGCCCCGTCATGCACTGGCTCAACATGTTCGGCGTCCAGGGGCAAAGCTACGTCATTGGTGTGATCGAACTCGCGACGGCAGCCGCCCTGATTGCTGGCGCCTTTCGCTCCGCTTTTTCGGCTCTCGGCGCTGCGATGTCGATCGCGACCTACGCCATAACATTGACGTTCTTCGTGAGCACGCCTGGCGTGGCCGAGCAAACCGCGGGCGGCTTCCCCGCAATTTCGGCGGCGCCCGGTCAGTTCCTCTTGAAAGATGCCGTTCTCCTGGCCGCCTCGTTGGTCCTGTTTGTAAACTCGGTCCAGCGGAAGGGATCAAGCATAGCCTAGTCAGGCGGCGGATTGACCGAGAGGCGCACTTGAGGAGGCGGCAACACGCCGTTTCAGGGCGGGGCACAGGCTCCGCCCCCCCAACCGAAACGGGGTCATGTCCGACGTCAAGACACGCGCAAAGGTGTTCGGCGGATGCGCCGTTGGGCTTTTTCAGGCGCATCCTCTGGTTCTGCCTGAACCCATATCGACCCCCCGGCCTGGCCCCAGCGTAACCGATTGCCTCGCGGCTGCGAATGTAGTGTCAAGACTCGCGGCGTGGAGGCCCGTCGACCGAGTGTTCGACGGAGCATTTGATGAATACCGAAGTGTTGATTGCGGAGCTTTCCAGAAACCTGCAGCCCGTGCCCCCGCACGGCCCGCGCACTTTCCTGCGCCGGGGCCTGATCTGGGGCGCGGTCCTTGCGACCGCCGTACTCCTGTTCTGGCCTTCGCTTGGCGCACGCGGCGACCTGTTGGAAGCGGCCGCGACGATGAGCTTTTGGGTGAAATTGCTCTATACCGCTTCGATTGCCTCGCTCGGCTTTTTCGTACTCGAACGGCTGAGCCAGCCAGGCACCGGCGACTTTCACTGGACCCGTCTCCTTTGGCCTCCGGTCGCGCTTCTGGCATTGGTGACGGCCATGCAGTGGGCCATCGCTCCCGATGGCGGTTCCGCTTCCTTCTGGATGGGGTCGAGCTGGTTTCAGTGCCCGCTCTATGTGACGCTGTTGTCCGTGCCCGTTTTCGTTGGCTTGGTGCGAGCGATGACGCATCTTGCCCCGACACGGCTTGAAGCGGCCGGCGCAGCGGCTGGGTTGGTCGCGGGCGCCACTGGTGCCTCCATATACGCGCTGCACTGCGCCGAGACATCGCCCGGCTTTGTGCTGCTCTGGTACTCGCTCGGCCTCGGCGCAGCGACGCTAATCGGTGCGGTCATCGGGCCTCGGCTGCTCCGTTGGTAGCCAACCGAGCCGGTTCCGGGCGCTTGCTATGAACAGCGACGCGAAACTTTCGGTCCCATTGTAACCGCCGGACGTTGCCCCTCGAATTCCGTCATGTGCCGGGCTGTCCCTCCGTCCCGTCCGGGCCCGGCACACCTATCGGAGTATGTCTGTGCCGGAAGAAACAATCGCACCATTTCACGGTTTCGGGCTCGGCTTGCGCATCCCGCATTTCCAGAACTACCTGACCGAATCCGTTCCTGTCGATTTCGTCGAGATCATCTCCGAGAATTTCATGGTGGCCGGCGGGCGCCCGCTCCACGTTCTCGACGAGGTGCGCGAGCGCTGGCCGGTTGCGATGCACGGCGTTTCGATGTCGATCGGCTCGGCCGATGGCGTCCGCTCCGACTATCTTGAACGCCTTAAAGCGCTCGCCGACCGGGTCCGGCCATTGTGGGTCTCCGACCATCTGAGCTGGTCGCGCGTCGGGGAGGTCAATTCCCATGACCTGCTCCCGCTGCCCTTCACCGAGGAAGCGCTCGACACCGTTTGCGCGAACATCGAACATGTCCAGAACGTACTCGAACGCCCGCTGGTCCTCGAAAACCCGTCCACCTATCTCACCTTCGCCGACGACCAGATGACCGAGTGGGCCTTCCTTGCCGAGATGACGAAGCGAACGGGCTGCTACCTGCTACTCGACGTCAACAACATCTATGTCAGCGGCACGAACAACGGTTTCGACCCCTATGACTATCTGGCGGGCGTGCCGGCGGAGCGTGTTCGGCAAATCCATCTTGCGGGCCACAGCCAGGGGCGGGGTCGCCTGATTGATACCCACGATGAGCCCGTTCCCGATCCCGTTTGGGATCTGTTCGCCCGGATCTACCCCGGTCTCGGCCCTGTAGCCGCCATGATCGAACGCGACGATAACATCCCTCCGCTTCAGGATCTGCTGGATGAGCTGGATATTGCGCGTCGCATCGCGGGCGATGTGACGGCGGCTGCGGCATGAGGCTGCTCGATCTCCAGCGGGATTTCCTGGATTTCCTGGTCGATGCGCCAAGTGACATCGCGGTTGGCGGTGACGATGGAATTGGCCTCGCGGTTTATCACAACGCCTACAGCGCCCAACTCGTGGAGTGCCTCAAGGACAGTTACGAGCGCCTGTGGGCATGGCTCGGCGACGAGGCGTTCGAAACGGCTGCGCGGCGACATATCGCCGGCCACCCGCCGCATAGCTGGACGCTCGCCGACTATGGCGTCGATTTTTCAGCGACGGTGGCCGACCTCTACCCGGACGATCCCGAAGTCGCCGAAATCGCCGCGCTCGACTGGGCCCTACGGCGCGCCTTCGACGGCCCCGATGCACCGGCCTTCGACCCGCAACAGCTCGGCGCGGTCGATTGGGATGAAGCGGTGATCGCGTTCGTGCCGACACTCACCTTGCTATCCGTCAAGACCAACTGCGCCTTGATCTGGAACGCGATCGCCGCCGAAGAAGAAGTTCCGGCGGCCGAGATGCTGCCCGAACCAGGTTGGGTGCGTGTCTGGCGTGTCGGCCTCCAACCGCATTTCGCCTCGATTGAGACCACCGAGATGGGAGCCATCCAGCTCGCATCGTCGGGAATGAGCTTTGCTCGCCTGTGCGACCGCTTGTCCGAAGAGATCGGCATCGAAATTGCGGTCGATGCCGCAAGTCGTTACCTCGCGTCCTGGGTGCAAGACCAGATGATCGCGGAAATCCGGTGAGACCGTTTTGTATGAGGACCAAGCGCCGATGATCCGCTTCTATTTTCATCCGACCCCAAACCCCTTGAAGGTCGCCCTGATGCTCGAAGAACTCGGCATCGACTATGAGCTTGTACCTGTCGACACCTATAGGGGCGAACAGCGCACCTCCTCCTTCCTGGCGATCAATCCGAACGGGAAAGTCCCCGCGATCGTCGATACCGAAGGTCCGGGCGGGGTTCCGACGGCGGTCTTCGATTCAACCGCGATCCTGCTCTACCTCGCGGAAAAGCACGGCAAATTCCTCGGGTCGCACGAGGATCGAGGGCAATTGCTCTCGTGGCTGTTTTTCGTGGCATCGGGCCTTGGACCGTTTTCCGGCCAGGCGGTGCACTTCCAACGGGTCGCACCACCGGGCCTGGACTATGCGCTCAACCGCTATCGGCGCGAAGCCGAACGCCATTACCAGGTTCTCGACGATCATCTTCGCGAACGGACCTATTTTGTCGGCGAAGCCTACACCATCGCCGACATGGCCGCCTGGGGATGGATCGAACGCGCCGGTTTCGTCTTCCCTGAATTCGATGAGCCTCTCGATCGCTATCCGAATGTGGCCCGGTGGCACAGGCTGATCAATGCACGGCCGGCGGTGTGGCGCGCCCGCGACGTCGGCAGCGACCACGAGTTCAAGCGCGAGTTCGACGAGCAAACCCTGCGCGCGCTCTTTCCCTCAAATTATGCGGCAAAAGGCTGAGGACACCGATCGTGGACGTCGAAGGAAAACGGGTTCTTATCACTGGCGGGTCGAGCGGCATCGGGCTTGCCATGGCGCATGGGCTTGCGGCACGCGGCGCGCATTTGGTCATCGCCGCGCGCGGAGCAGCGCGCGTCGATGACGCTGTCGCGGCTTTGGACGCGTCTGGCGCGGAGGCCGCCGGCATCGTGGCCGATGTCGCAACCGAGGCAGGGCGAGCGGCGGCCTTGCAGGGCGCCATCGACGCATTCGGCGGGCTCGATATTCTCGTGAACAACGCAGGCGCGGTCCGCGCCGGTCGCCTTGATGCGATTGATGAAGATGAGATTCGCGCCATGATCGAGGTGGACCTTGTCGCCCCCATCATGCTGACCCGCGCTGCATTGCCTCTCCTGCGAACCGGCCCAGAGAGCATGATCGTGAACGTCTCTTCCGCGATCGCGCTGGTCGCGATGCCGTACTATGCGACCTACGCTGCGGTGAAAGCTGGCCTGGCGAACTTCGGGGAATCGATGCGACGCGAGCTCAATGGAGAGGGTATCCGCGTGATGACCGTCTATCCCAGCGGCACCGACACGCCGATGATGGCGACGAATAATGCGGGCCCGGAGATCGGATTCTCGCTTGAGCCGGCCGAAGCGGTCGCTGAGGCGATCATCGCAGGTATCGAGAACGACGCCATCAGCGTGGTGCGCGGCGGCCCCGAACGACAGGTTCTGATCGATCTGAATCGCGCGGATCCGACGTCGATCGACGCCCATTTTATCGCGATCAAAGACGTCTTCGAGCGAGGCGTGCAGTCGCATCGCGCGCTGTGAAGCAAGTCGATCCTCGCAGGGAGGCTCCCATGCTGACCAGACCCGAAGGCTCCTTGCCGGAAGATTTCCACCTCACGCGACGGGCAGTCGCGGGCATGTTCTTCGGCGGCTATGCCCTCGCGGCTTTCTCCGCGGAGGCCGCGCCGATCACGACATCCGCCGACGGGCTAGTTATCGAGGGCGTTACGATTCCGAACGGAGCGTCCCAGCGCCTACCCGCCTATATCGCCCGACCTGTCGGTCAGGGCCGACACGCTGCGATCATCGTCGTGAACGAGATCTTCGGAATCCATGACTATATCAAAGACATCTGCCGACGGTTGGCGCATCTCGGCTATGTCGCGATCGCGCCCGATTTCTTCTATCGAGCGGGCGTCAATCTCCCGGCCATCGCCGACATCGACCAGATCATCCCGATCGTCCGGCAGGCGACACCCGACCAGGTCAAAAGCGACGTTGCCTCAACCTCGACCTGGCTGAAAACACAGACCTTCGTAGAAGGAGCGCGTATCGGAATCACTGGCTTTTGCTGGGGTGGTGCAGTCGTCTGGCGCGCCGCAATGGAAGATCCCGATATCAAGGCAGGCGTCGCCTGGTATGGGCAGCTCAAGCCGCTGATCGGCCGCGCTGCGGAATTGAAGGCCCCGGTGCTAGGCCTCTACGGCGCGCTTGATCAGGGCATCCCACCAGCCGACGTCGACGCCATGCGTGCTGCGTTGAAAGCAGCCGGGAAAACGGGTTCGGACATCCACGTCTATCCCGACGCCCAGCATGGATTTCACGCCGATTACCGGTCGAGCTACAACGAAGGCGACGCCCGCGACGGATGGTCGCGCATGTTGACGCACTTCCGGGAAAACGGTGTGGCGTAAATCGTCGCATGTTGACCGCGCTAATATCTGACCGCAGAGGGGCGTAGCAGGCACGGCCATGTAGGCCGTGCCCCAAGAACTGATAGGTTACTCCCGTACCTGCAGGTGCGCTGACGCGAGCAACGCTCGGCGCTGTCGCAGCAGCAGATAGGCAGCGGGCAGCACAAACATCGACAGCAGCGGCGCGGTCAGCATACCGCCGATCATTGGCGCGGCGATCCGGCTCATGACCTCCGAGCCTGCGCCCGACCCAAGCAGGATAGGCAATAGACCGGCGAGGATGACTGCGACCGTCATCGCCTTGGGCCGAACGCGGAGCAAGGCCCCCTCCCGGACGGCCGTCTCTACCTGTGCCGGGTCGGGATCCGCACCCTGCTCCTTAAGCGCGTTCTTCAGATAGATCAGCATCACCACGCCGAATTCGGCCGAGACACCGGCGAGCGCAATGAAGCCGACGCCGGTTGCAACCGACTGGTTGAAGTGGAGCAAATAGAGCATCCAGATGCCGCCGGTCAGCGCGAACGGCAGCGTCCCCATGATTAGAGCTGCCTCGTCGAGCCGTCCGAAAATCAGATAGAGCAGCACGAAGATGATCAGTAGCGTCGCCGGCACGACCAGCTTGAGCTTGCTGACGGCACGCTCGAGATATTCGAACTGCCCGGAGTAAGCGATGCTGACGCCAGGCGAGAGCTTGACCCCGCTTGCCACCGCGCGCTGCAGGTCGTTGACCACCGAGGTGAGGTCGCGCCCGCGGACGTCGATGTAAACCCAGGTCGAGGGTCGCGCATTCTCGGTCTTGAGCATCGGGGGACCGTCCGCGATCTTGACGCTCGCGACGCTGCTAAGGGTGATCTGCTGCCCCATTGGCGTCAGGATCGGCAAATCGCGAAGCCCTTCGAGGCTGTCGCGCAATTCCCGCGGATATCGGACATTGATCGGGTAACGGGCCAGGCCCTCCACCGTTTCGCCGACATTCTCACCGCCCACGGCTCCAGAGACGATCGATTGTACGTCGGTGATGTTGAGCCCGTACCGCCCGGCTGCGGCACGATCGATGTCGACATCGACATAGCGCCCGCCGGTGAGCCGCTCGGCGAGCGCCGAGCTGACCCCGGGCACGCCCTTGGCGACCGTCTCGACATCATGGGCGATCCGGTCGAGATCGGCGAGAATCGGCCCGGAGACTTTCACGCCGATCGGGCTCTTAATGCCGGTCGCCAACATGTCGATGCGATTGCGGATCGGCGGCACCCAGACATTTGCTAGACCGGGAAGCTTCACCGTCCGGTCCAGCTCGTCGACCAGCTTGGATGGCGTCATGCCTGGACGCCACTGGTCGCGCGGTTTGAACTGGATGGTGGTCTCGAACATTTCGAGCGGTGCGGGATCGGTGGCGGTTTCGGCGCGACCGGCCTTGCCGAACACGCTCTCGACCTCGGGCACGGTCTTGATCAGGCGATCGGTCTGCTGAAGCAGTTCGGACGCCTTCGCGGCCGACAGTCCAGGCAATGCAGAAGGCATGTAGAGCAGATCGCCCTCATCCATGTTCGGCATGAACTCGCCGCCCAATCGGCTAAGGGGCCAAGCCGTGGTCGCGAACACAAGGCCTGCGACCAGCAGCACCGTCTTGGGGCGATTGAGCGTCCAGTCGATCGCCGGCCGGTAGAGGTGAGTCAGCCAGCGATTGACCGGATTGGCCTGTTCTGCCGGAATCTTTCCCCGGATGAGCCAGCCCATCAGAATGGGGACGAGCGTGACCGACAAGATGGCCGCCGCCGCCATCGCATAGGTCTTTGTGAAGGCAAGGGGCGCGAACAGCCGGCCCTCCTGTCCTTCTAGCGTAAACACCGGCACGAACGAGAGCGTGATAATGAGCAGGCTGAAGAAGAGCGCCGGTCCGACCTCGGCCGCAGCTTCTGTGATCACACTCCAGCGCTCGGTGCTCCGCAGAGATTCTCCGGGATGATCGGCTTCCCAATGTTCGATATGCTTGTGGGCGTTCTCAACCATGACGACTGCGGCATCGACCATTGCGCCGATCGCTATGGCGATCCCGCCGAGAGACATGATGTTGGCGTTGACCCCTTGGAACCGCATGACGACGAAGGCCGCGAGCACGCCGAGCGGCAGTGTGAAGATTGCAACCAGCGCCGATCGCCCGTGCCAAAGGAACAGCACGCACACGATGGCAACGACGATGAATTCCTCGACCAGCTTATGAGTGAGATTGTCGACCGCGCGATCGATGAGCTGCGAGCGGTCATAAGTGGTGACGATCTCGACCCCGGCCGGCAAGCTCCTTTTCAGTGTGGCCAGCCGATCCTTCACGGCGGTGATCGCCTCCCGCGCGTTCTTGCCGGAGCGCAGGATCACAACACCTCCGGCGACTTCCCCCTGTCCGTTCAGTTCGGCGACCCCGCGCCGCATCTCGGGGCCCACCTGGATGGTGGCGACATCGCCAAGCGTGACGGGTACGCCTGCCGAGGCCGTTCGAAGGGGGATAGCGCGGAAGTCGTCGAGCGTATTCAGATAGCCCGAGGCGCGGACGATATATTCGGCCTCGCCCATTTCGAGCACCGATCCGCCGGCTTCTTGATTGGCTTTCTGAATGGCATCGACCGCCTGGGAATGCGTGATCCCGTATGCGGCAAGTTTCACCGGGTCGAGCTGCACCTGATATTGTTTGACCATGCCGCCGATGCTGGCGACTTCGGCAACGCCCGGGACGGTCTTTAGCTCGTACCGCAGGAACCAGTCCTGCAACGATCGAAGTTGGGGCAGGTCATGTCGCCCGGTCTTGTCGATGAGTGCATATTCGTAAACCCATCCGACGCCGGTCGCATCCGGACCCAGAGCGCTCTTCGATCCTACCGGTAGTCGGCCTTGGACCTGGTTCAGATATTCCAGCACCCGGCTACGCGCCCAATAGAGGTCGGTGCCGTCCTCGAAGATCACATAGACGAAGCTGTCGCCGAAGAAGGAATAACCGCGCACCGTCTTGGCGCCCGGAACCGACAGCATCGTGGTGGTAAGCGGATAGGTGACTTGGTTCTCGACGATCTGCGGCGCCTGCCCCGGCCAGGACGTGCGGATGATGACCTGCGTGTCGGACAAGTCCGGCAGCGCGTCGATGGCCGTGGTCCGGACCGCCCATACCCCGATCGCTGCGACGACGAGGACGCCGAGCACGACGAAGAACCGGTTCTTGACCGATCCGCGAATGATGGATGCGATCATTGGCCAGCCGCCTTCGTCATGCGGCGAACCGCTGGCCCCGACGCCGGCCGATCAAAGCTGAAGCGCACCCGATCGCCCACCTTGTAGCCTCGGGCAATCGACGGATCGGGAAGCGCGAAGCTCATCGTCATCGCCGGCCATCCGATCGTCGGTATCGCTTGATGGCTAAGCGTGACCGACGTGCTGGTAAGCTGTTCGATCCTGCCGGTCGTTTCGCTGCTGACTGCCGACGTCGGAGGCTTTACTGCCATCGCCATCCCGCTGATTGGACGCGCCTGAACACCTGACAGACTTGCCTCCGAGTCGATCAGGAACTGGCCCGAAGCCACCACCTTCTCACCCTCCGAAAGGCCCGCGAGAATCTCGATATCGTCACCGGACTCGCGGCCGGTCTGCACTTCGGCCGGCTGATAGCGCCCATTGGTAAGGGCCAACATCACCAGCGTCCGCTTGCCCGTCCGGATCAGGGCCTCGGACGGGATCAACAATGCCGGTGTCGCGTTGCCACCAAATCCTACTGTGGCAAACATGCCGGGGCGCAGTCGTCCTCCGCGATTGGGAAGTTCGATGCGCGCGGTAAGCGTCCGGCTCCCCACCTGCACGTCAGGCAGCACCGCCGTAACCCGACCGGTGAAGGTTTCGCCCGGATAAGCGGTGAGCGTGGCGGTCGCGGCCTGGCCGATCTTGAGCTGGCCGGCGAGCGCCTCCGGCACGGCAGCATTGAGCCAAACGGTCCCGAGGCCATTCACCTCGGCCAACGTCTGGCCCATCGCGACGGTCATGCCCGAGCGGACACCAAGCGTCTTGATCACGCCTCCGGTCGGTGTCGAGATCGTGATGATGTTCTGTGGCCTGCCACTGCGTTCAACGGCAGCGATCGTCCCTACCGGCATCCCGAGCAGGGCAAGCCGCTGGCGGGCGGCAGCAGCGAGCGCAGAATTGCCGGTGCGGCGCACGGCGAGATACTCGACTTGCGCGCCTGCCCAGTCCGGCACCAGGATGTCTGCCAGAGGCGCGCCGGCACCAATCACGTCACCCGGCGCACGCGCATAGACGCGCTGCACGAAGCCTGCCGCCCGTGCCTGGACGATCGCCAGGTCGCGCTGGTTGAAGTCGATCATGCCCGTTGCGGAGAGCTGGCCCGCCAGTTCTCCGCGCCGAACCGTCACGGTGCGCAGACCGAGGCTCTGAGAGGCTGCCGGATCGATCCGGATCCCAGGAGCACCGCCGCCCGCGTCGTCGGCGTATTTCGGGACGAGCTGCATATCCATGAAAGGAGATTTGCCCGGCTGGTCGAAGTGCTGCCCGGGCACCATCGGGTCGTAATAATAGAGCGGCTTGCCCCTGCCGCCATCTGTCGCAGGGGCAGATGGGGTCGCGGTCAACGTCAGACGAGCTACGCCGTAGCCCAAGCCCCCGCTCGCCAAGATCGCGAGGATGACGGCGCGTCCTGCCGGCGTGCGTGGTATCAAGGACGAAACTTTCATTGTTCAGTGCTCCGATAGGTGAGCGTCAGCCGTGCGCCATCGGCGGCAACCGTAGCTTCGCGGTCGAGGGTGTTGAGCGTCGCGTCGACGAGCGCCGCATAGGCACTGGCCACATCAACCAAGGTCGCGCGTCCCGCCCCATAGCTTGCGATCTCGAGCTTCACACGCTGCTCCGCGAGCGGCTGCAACGTGTCGCGCGCGCGCACCCATTGTTCATGGTGCATAAGATGATCGGCGAGGTCGGCTTCCAGATCGGCCGTCAGCGAACGCAAAATAGTCTCGCGGTCGGCAGCAGCCCGCCCGGCCTGCGACCGCGCCGCGCTGATATCCGCCGACTGGCGCTTCCGCGTGAAGGTCGGCAGGCTGATCGTGAGTCCCGCCGAAACATAGTCGCCGAACCGGGGGTCGCGACGCTGGTAGGCGAGATTGACACCGAAATCCGGTCGGCGACTGGCTTCGGCGACACGCACGTCCGCATCCGCCTGCACCCTTTGTGCGTCTGCCAATCGGAGCGACGGGTTGCCCTCGATGCCCGCTCTCAGCACAGCCCCGTCAACAATGAAATCGGGGACCGGCCCAGAGATTTCGGGATCAGGCTCGCCTGTCCATCTTGTCAACATCGCCTTGGCCCGCGCGACCTGGGAGACTAGCTCCGCCCGGCGATCCTGAAGGGCCGCGATTGCCTGCTGGCCTTCCAGCGTTTGCGCCGGTCTGGCATTCCCGGACGCTACCGCGACCCGTGTCGTGCGGATCACGCCGTCCAGTCCGGCTAGCAAGCGGTCGAGCGCGGCGAGGCGCCGCTCTGAATATGCGAGGTTGATCCAGGCAAGCGCCGTTGCGACCTCAACGTTCCGCGCTTCCACGGCTTCGCCGGCCTCGGCCGCCCAAATATTCGTCGCTGCGCGTGCCTGTTGCGCATGGCGTTTGGCGAGGTTGGGAAAGTCCTGGGAAACGCCAACCCGCGCCATCGTGAAATCGTCGCGGTTCGGTTCAAATGCCAGCGGTCCTGAGACGGGGAAACTTTCGATGCCCAACGCGAGGGTAGGATCAGGCAGGGTTCCAGCCGCGTCTCGCGCCGAACGGGCGGCATCGACCCCAAGCGCCTTAGCCTTCAAGGAGGGTGCAGCTGACTGCGCCTGACGCAACGCAGCTTCGAACGTCAGCGGCCCAGCCCAAGCCGCATCGGGAAGCGCCGCGAGCAGCGGCACAAAAAGTAGGTATCGCATGAAAAACTCCCGATCGAGTTGATCGAGCCGACCGATGCCCTCAGCGCTGGACGCGCGTTTCCGGAGGCGCGGCGATGCCGCTCCCCCGGAATTTATGTTCTCTGTTGCCAGAGGCGTCGGATCGGCCCGGGTATCAGCCGGCCGAAGCTGCCGGCGCGCACGCCATATCGCCGGCCGCGCGGTCGCCAGCCTCCGCGTGGTCGGGCACCCACACCCGCCGCCGCACCGGGAACGGGCTCTTGGGACCGAAACTCGGTCCGGAGCGCCATTCATAGTGTCCACCCGACATGGCCATTTGCTCGGTGTCAGGAACCCAAACCCGGCGCGGTGCGACCAGCGGAGCGCGAGGCCCGTAGGTCGGCGCCCGGCGCCATTCGTAGTGGCCGCTGGAAGCATCGGGCTGCGAGGGGGAAGCGTGAGCCACGCCGGCGAAAGAAAGAGCGGCAACTATTGCCGCGACAAAGGTTGAGGTCTTCATTGGTCAATCTCCGAATCTGAATGAATTGCAGCAAACCAGCGCCTGCGAGGGCTCAGCCCGGCAGCAAGCACACTGGATTGCGAGATTCAGATCAGATGATCGGAGGCTGGATGTCGGGCGGCGGCGAGCGGCCTCGAAGTGGGACGGTGACGTTCAGCGTCACAATCGAATTGGCGATATAGGAGCGGACCGCGGACGGAACCGTATCGGGAAGCGCTAGCGCCATTCCAGAGCAGGCAACCATGTAGTTGAGGCAATCCGCTGGCGTGCAGCCCTTGTGCTTGCTTGGCCCGTGGTCCTGATCCGATGCTGATTGCATCATGTTCATGCAGTCGGCCATAGACATCGCCATGTTCCCCGCCGGCATCGGGCCCTGAGCTGCCGACGCCGCGCTCTGCCCTACCGCGCTGAAGAGCGCGATCGAAAGCAGCAGAGAGAGGATTTGGCGGATCATGAGCAGCATCTGCCACTTCGCTTGGAATGAGACAACGACGATAAGTTCGCGCCTCAATCGAAGATGGTTACACTCGATCCGAAAATATCACCTCATCTGGCGTGACGGTTTGGCCTGCGCTCTATCAGCGAATGACCAGCACGCCGCCGGTCGCACACCGCCAGGAGGACTGGCGGTGTGCGTTACAGAGATCAGGCCTTCCAGTTCTCTGGGAACATCCGCTTGAGCGCCTCGACTTTCGGCCGATCATTGACGATGATGTAGGGGTAGTTCGGATTACGAGCCATGAAGTCCTGATGGTAGCCCTCTGCTGCGAAGAAGCCTTTCTGCTGTTCGAGCCGCGTAGCGATCGGCGCCGAATAGACGCGGGCCGCGCTCAGCTGGGTGATGTAGGCGCGTGCTACCTTGGCCTGAGGTGCCGATAGAGGGAACAGGGCGGTGCGATATTGGGTGCCTTGATCGGGCCCCTGCCGGTTCACCTGGGTCGGATCTGCGACTACCGAGAAATAGATGCGCAGCAAAGTAGCGTAGTTGACCTGCCGCGGGTCGAACACGACCTTGACCGCTTCCGCATGGCCGGTCGTGCCGCTCGAAACGGTCTCATATTGCGCGGTCGATGCCGAGCCGCCGGCATATCCGGAGGTCGCGCTGACTACTCCCTTCACATGACTGAAGACCCCCTCGACACCCCAGAAGCAGCCGCCAGCAAAGATCGCAGTCTCGCGGTTTCCACCAGGCACTTCCTTCACGACGGCAGCGGGAACCTTGATGGCGCTATCGCGCGCTTCGCTGGGCTTTATTGCAGCGGTCACGCCGATACCGACGAACAATGTGGCCGCAAAGGCAGTGGAACGTAACATTGACACAGACTCCGGAAACGCGCCTCCGGTCCTGCATTCGTTCGTGCCACAACGCCGGTTACAGGCGACCTGTAACCATCCTGCCCCCAGCGACGTATATGTGGATATGGAACGATCACTCTCCCAGCCCACTCGCCGCAAGCTTCTCGGGCTTGGCGCAACCGCAGCACTCGGCACGCTCGTATGGCGATTGATCGGTGCCGATGACGCTGCGGCTGTGGCGGCCGCACCCGCCACATTTCGTCTGACCGATGCGGAATGGCGAAAGCGGCTCTCTCCGCAGGCTTATGCCGTGCTCCGGCGAGAGTCGACCGAACGTCCCTATTCAAGCCCGCTCAATAACGAGCACCGCAAGGGCATCTTCGCGTGCGCTGGATGCGCCCTCCCGCTTTACTCGTCAGCCACGAAATTCGACAGTGGCACCGGCTGGCCGAGCTTCTACGACCACCTACCTCGCGCAATCGGCGAGCGCATCGACAACAGCCTGGGCGTGGAACGCACCGAGGTTCATTGCGCACGATGCGGCGGTCATCTGGGGCATGTCTTCAATGATGGCCCGAAACCGACCGGGCTTCGCTATTGCATGAATGGCGTTGCGATGACGTTCAAGCCAGCTTGAGCAGACCATGACGGGCGCCATATTAAGTGTCGCCTGGCTCAGCTGCCAAAATCATCATGAAGGCGGCCGGTATTTTGTGCCTCGGCGAGCCGGATTGATATCCGGAGCGCGTACAACAGCAGCAGCGACCAATGTCCTTCGGACGGTCGTCCGCTGATGTCTTTTAGCATTTGCCAGATACGACACGTCCTCGCCGCTGCCGATCACGGTAGCTTTTACAAGGCCGCCCGTGCACTGGGGATGGAGCAGTCCACACTTAGTCGGGACGTTGCCAAACTAGAACGGATGATCGGCGTCCAAATTTTTGTGCGTTCGCGCGCAGGAATAAGCACAACGGTGGCGGGAAGGGATTTTATTCGATGCGTTAGGCCAATGCTTGCCAACGCGGATAGGTTAGTGGCAGCGATGCGTGCTTCTGGTCAGGGTCGCGCCGGCGAGCTCGTTATTGGACATTATTGCTCCCTTTCTGCGGGAAACCTGCGAGCGACGATATTAGGTTGGAGTAGCACGCATCCAGATGTCAATCTCGACGGAATAGAAGCGAACCGAAGCGCTTTGCTTGCTGGTCTCGATACCGGGGAAATCGACATCGCCATTCTGGCGGGCGAAGCCGCTCATGATGGCTACCGACGCGAAGCCTTCTGGAGCGAGCGTGTGATGGTAGCCCTGTCTTCAAGCCACCCTCTCGCGGAACGCGAGATCGTGCATTGGACCGACCTGCGCGGCGAGCGATTCCTGCTACCCGCCGCGGACCCAGGCCCAGAAATTTGCGACATGCTTGTCGGTCGACTTTCAGTGACCGGGGTCCAACCAGACATCAGGATGCATCGATGTAGCCGCGAGACGATCCTGAGCTTGTTGGGCGATGGGCTTGGCCTCACCGTCATCTGCGAAGGTAGCGCCGGGGCGTGCTATCCTGAAGTTGTCTATCGGCCCATTCATGGTGAACAAGGGCCGATGCTGATCGGCTATTCCGGCTACTGGCGCGACCTTAACAGCAATCCCGCGCTTCTGCGCTTTCTCAGGTTCATCAAGTCGCGCTACGCGCTAGCGTTTGATATTTCGGATAGCGCGGTAGGATAGACCTGTTTTGTCGGAGCTTATTTATGTCGCAGAATAAGGTGCTTATTGTCGCGCTGACCGCACTCGTCGTAGGATTTGCAGGCGGTTTCGTCATGCGCCCCGTGATACTGCCCGTGCCGCAATCCGAGACTGTGGCTGACGCGCCGCCAATGGCCGCGACATCAAGCGAGGCGCGAGGCGTCCAGTATTTTGTAGCGCATCTCGAAGAAGCGCGCCAAATCGTGGCTGGATGCCGTGATGGTTCGGTGCGAGGTGGCGAGTGCGCCACGGCCGAAGAAGCGATCATCAAGGTCGATGCCCAAGAGCGCCGGAAGCGGTTCTTGGGCAATTGATCGCCGCACGGATTCAGCTCCTCGAGCTATCGCGACGGCGGGAAAACCCCCGATCGCTTGCCATGAACTTTGCCAGCATGGGCGAGACGAGCTTCTCGGGCGCAACGGCCTCGCCGCCCATCTCCGCCCCGAGCGCGGCGGCGTAAGCCACGAGATCGCGGTGGACAGCGGCCGGTAGCTCCACGGTCAGCTTCACGGGCCGGTCGTCGGCGAGCGGCCCCAGCTTCAGTTTCGTCATCGTGTTGCTCCCATCGGTTCGAGCACCAGGTCGCGGGTCAGAACGACGCGCAGCGGATGGCCGGGCCGGATGGCGAGCGTCGGCGACACATTGAGCTGCCGACGCACGATCTGCTGGCCGGTCTGGTTGATGGTATCCTGCGATCCACGCCGCAGCGCGCGGGTCAGATCGTCCTCGCTGTCCGCACCCAGCTCCGCGCCCACGCCGAGGAGCGTCGAAACCGCGGCGGCCTTGAGCAGATTGCCCCAATGCTGGTTCACGCGGTCCTGTAAGCCCGCGAAGCCGGCCCCGTCCGTGCCGGGCTGGCGCTCGAGAACGATCGAGCGGCCGTCCGGCAAGATGAGCCGATCCCAGGCGAGCAGAACGCGGGTCTGTCCTGCTGCGATCTCGCTGTCGTATTCGCCGATCAGCCGCGCGCCCTGTGGAATGAGCAGGATGCGCCCGGTCGGACTGTCATAGACATTGGCCGTCACCTGCGCGGTGATCTGGCCGGGAAGGTCGGAGCGGATGCCGGTGATGAGCGCGGCAGGGATGATGCTGCCCGCCTGCACGATGTTCGCCGAGGCCAGAGCCGTCAGTCGCTCGACGCTGACGGTGCGCTGGTTGGACGCCTGCGCCAGGAAAGCGCGCTTGCCCGCCTGATCGCCTTGGGCCGGTGCTTCAGGAGTCGGCGGGGCCGAGCCGGACGCGGCCAAAGCCGGCATAGCCGGTGCGGGCGAAGATGCGGCGCCTCCACCACTGCCGAGAAAGACCGAGCTGGTGCGCGCCGCGTCGCGTTCCTGAGCGGCGCGCTGCCGTGCGGCTTCGGCGGCCTGGGCGTGCGGATCGGGCGGCCCCGGTTGCGCCCCGATAGGCGGAACGGGCACGGC
>APMI01010630.1_pt1 | contig 18644 bp, 13 predicted proteins | sample 667938 | NCBI WGS metagenome assembly APMI01 (sample SAMN01084076, study PRJNA167559) | wastewater metagenome | biome: Wastewater | place: Denmark: Ejby Moelle, Odense | collected 2011-11-28 | reverse complement strand
ACCGCCGACAAGTCGGGCTATGGCGCGAACCTCGTTCAGGTCGGCACTTTCCGGAATGCACGCATCATCGACGTGCCGTTGACCGTCAACGTCGTACCGCAGGAACTGCTCAGGGCCCAGGCCGCGCAGGGTTTGTTCGATGCACTCCGCAATACGGCGGGTGTCAGCCGTTCGAACGCCAGCGGGGTCAGCGCAGACAACTTCACTATCCGCGGCATTCGCGTCGAGAACCGCACCAGCTTCCGCCTCAACGGATCGCTGCCCGTCATCAACCTCGTCGACTTGCCCATCGAGAACAAGGACCGTGTCGAGGTACTGAAAGGTGTCGGCGCGCTCTACTATGGCTATTCGCCGCCGTCGGGCATCATCAACATGGTGACCAAGCGCGCCGACCGTGATGTCACCGACTTTACCGCAAGCGTCAACGACTCGGGCGGTACGCGTACGGCGATCGATATCGGCCGCAAGATCACGGACAACTTCGGTCTGCGTGTGAACGCTGGCGCAGGTATCGTCGCGCCCGGCATCAAGAACGTGACCGGCGATCGCTATTTCGCGTCGCTTGCCGCCGATTTCGCCGTGAGCGATGCGCTGAAATTCCGTTTCGACATCGAGCATGTTCAGAAGGATATTCCCGAAGTCGCTACCCTGACCGCGCCCGCCGTCGCGTCCGTGCTGGTCCCGCCGGTGGTTGCCGGGAAGCGTACGATTCCGGATATTCCCGCGATCGACGTCAACCTCGGCGGGTCGGGCCTGCGCAGCTATGCGCGCGCGACGAATTTCCTGCTGCGTGCCGACCTGAAGCTGGGATCACAGTTCGCGCTGACCCTGGAGGGCGGACAGGCGCAGACGACGCGCGATCGCGATTCACCGACGCTGACCAATTACGACCTGCGCCCGACGTCGGCGAACTATGGCAACGGTACGCTCAGCATCTCGCGCACGCGCGACCAGCAGTACCGCAACCGCAATGTCCGCGCAGAACTTGCCGGCGTGTTCATGACGGGGCCGGTCAAGCACAACCTGATCGTCGGCGGGAACATGAACTGGCGATACCAAAACGGCCGCTCATCGACGACGGTGACGGTTGCCCAGAACATCTTCAACCCGATCAACATCCAGTTGCAGGAGCCGACGACCTTCACGACGTCTCCGCTCGATGTGCGCGACACGGGTGCTTACGTCACGGACCGCCTCGAAATCGGTCCTGTCGACCTGCTCGCCGGCGTCCGTTACAGCGACTATCAAAGCCGGACCGCCTCAACGACAGGTGCCATCACGGAATTCCAGGTGCAGACTTGGACGCCGAGCTACGGCATCGTCGTGAAGCCGATGTCGAACCTCAGCCTCTACGCGACCTATCTCGAAGGGCTCGAGGAAGTGACCCCAGCGCCGCTGAACGCCGCCAACGCGCAGGCTGTACTGCCGCCCGCAAAGTCCGAACAATATGAGGTGGGCATCAAATACGAGCCACGCACCGGCTTCTTGATCCAGCTTGCAGGCTTTCAGATCGAGCGCGCCTCGGCGTTCACCGATCCGGTCGACAATATCTACAAGCTGGCGGGACGCGCGCGCTACAAGGGGATCGAGGCATCGGCCGCGGGTGAAATCACGCGCGACCTGTCGCTTTACCTGAGCGGCACGTACCTTGATGCGAAGGTCATAAATGCCACGCCGGCAACGCTGATCGGCAACAGGCCGGAAGAAACGCCGGAATGGACGGGCAGCGCGTCGTTCGAATACCGCTTGCCGATGATCCGCGGCCTCGCAGTCGGCGCCAGCGCCTTCTACGTGTCCAGCCGTCCCATCAACGCGCAGAATGAAGCGTTCATCGACGGCAGCACCGTCTATGGCGCATCGATCCGTTACAAGGTGCCGGGCGTTGCCAAGGACATGACGATCCAGCTGAACGTCGATAACCTGACCAACCTGCGCTACTGGGCCGGGACCGGTTCGAACCTGCTCGGCTATGGCGTGCCGCGCCAGGCGAAGCTGACCGTCCGCGTCGGTCTGTAGGAGCGATGGGCATGATGATCGGCCGGTCCAAACCGTTCGCGCTCGCCGCTGCGGCGCTGTTGACTTTCGGTTCGGGTACCGGTGCACGTGCTGCACCGCCGGCCGACATCATCCTTTACAACGGCCATGTCTGGACGGCCGACGACAAGCAGCCAGAGGCACGGGCGGTCGCGATTGCCGGCAATCGCATCGCTCGTGTCGGCAGCGTGAAAGACGTCATGTCCCTGCGCGGCAAGGCGACCCGGATGATCGATGTCGCAGGCAAGCTCGTCGTCCCGGGCTTCATCGACGCCCACACGCATTTCGAGAATGCGACCGAATGGTTCTACGAAGTGGCACTCGGTGCGGTACACGACGACGATGCGCTCGCCGCCGAAGTGACGCAGGCCGTCAAACGCGTGCCGAAGGGGATGTGGATCACCGGTGGCGAATGGGACCGCGATGTCGCCCGCAAGGCCGCGCACGGCGGCAGCTATGTGCCGTTCCGGCCGTCGCTGGCGAAACTCGACGCCGTGTCCCCCGATCATCCGGTCCTCATCCGCCGTTTCGACGGGGCATATTTCATCAACTCGAAGGGGCTGGCGATCCTCCACCTCGACCGGCTTTCGCCCAACCCGGCCGACGGAAGCTTCGAACGCGACCTGAAAACGGGCGCGCTGACCGGCCTGCTGCTGGGACATGCCGGGCCCAAGGTCGAATCCCAGCTGCCGCCGAAATCGCGCGCCCAGACACTGGTCGCGGCGCGGGCATTGCTGCGCGACCTGAATGAGCTGGGCATCACCGGCATTCACGATATCTCGCGGGTCGACGGCGTTTCGCAGACGCGACTGTTTCCGTCTGCTGTCGAAAGGAGTTTTTCCGACGTCAGCATCTTTACCGACCTGAAGGCCGCGAACCAGTTGACCGTCCGGGTCCATCCGCTGCTTGCGCTCAACAGTGCGCCCGACCTCATCCGTTTCGGGATCAAGCCGGGATCTGGTGACGACTGGATCCGCTACGGCGGCACGAAGCTGATGATCGACGGGTCGCAGATGGACGCGCCGTTCAGCAACAATCCGCCTGAACGTGCGGACTATGCGGGAGACTTTGCTTTCCGCGTGACGAACGGCGACGACCTGCAAAACCAGGTCATTGCCGCCGACGCGCTGGGCTTCGACATCGGGACGCATGTGCTGGGCGACAAGGCGCATCGCCTGCTGATGAACTGGTATGAAAAGGCGGCGCAGGTGAACCCGCCGCGCGAACGCCGCTTTCGATGGATCCACGCGTGGTTTCCGGCGATGGCCGAAATAGAGCGTGCCGGGCGGATGCACATCATCGCGGACATTACGCCGCAGCAGATGATGGACGATATCGACACGGTTGCCGCCAAGCTCGGGCCGGAACGCACGAAGACGGCCTATGCGTGGCGCACGCTCATCGATCACGGCATTCGAATCAATATCGTGTCGGACTGGCCGGGGACCTATGATAAAGCGCGGGCTTCTCCCATTTCGCCCCTCGAGAATATCTACATGGCGGTCGCGCGTCGCGAGCCTGGCTCGAACCGGACAGAGAACCGCCGTCTGGATCAGGCTTTGACGGTTGAAGAGGCTCTGCGGGCTTACACGATCAATCCGGCATTCTCGTCGCGCGAGGAGAACGTCAAAGGATCGATCTCGACGGGCAAGCTGGCGGACATCGTCGTCCTGTCGCACGACATACTGAAAAGCACGGCCGAGGACATATTGAAAGCCCGGGTCGAGCGGACGATCCTCGATGGACGGATTATCTACTCGGCACCGGGAATTGTCCCTTAGAAGTGCTTCTGTCGCCGTTCATGTCAGCTTGAATGCACGGCCTGCCTCCAGGAAGTTCATCGCGAATTTCTGGCCGATTACGACTTTTCCGGTGCGACGATCGGCGTATGAAATCGAAAACTCCGGTACGCGTCGCATTGTCGAGGCGGCACGGTTCGCGATGGAGGTATGATGGCGGCGGGCGGTGTTCTTTCCGGATTCCGGATCATCGAAATGGCGGGGATAGGACCTGCGCCTTTCTGCGGCATGATGCTGGCCGATCATGGTGCAGAAGTCATTCGCGTCGAACGACCGGGTACCGCGCCCGACAAGCGCGATCCGCTATTGCGCTCGCGACGGTCGATCGCGCTGGACCTGAAGGACTCGAAGGCGATCGAGACGCTGACCGCGCTGGCGCGATATAGCGACGGGTTGATCGAGGGATATCGCCCCGGCGTCATGGAGCGCCTCGGCCTTGGTCCCGATGTGCTGATCGGCGCCAATCCCAAGCTGGTCTATGGACGGATGACCGGTTGGGGGCAGACAGGCCCCTATGCGAATGCCGCCGGGCACGACATCAACTATATCGCGCTGTCGGGCATGCTGCACGCCGTCGGCCGCGCGGGCGAGCGGCCCGTGCCGCCGCTCAACCTGTTCGGCGACTTCGGTGGCGGCGCCATGATGCTCGCCTTTGGCATGGTCGCGGCGTTTCTCCACGTCCAACGCGGTGGCGCGGGGCAGGTGATCGACTGTGCGATGACCGATGGCGCGGCGACGCTGGGCTCGATGATCTATGGCTTTTTCGCCAAGGGGCAGTGGCAGGATGAGCGCGGCGCAAATATCCTGGACGGGGCAGCGCCTTTCTACGACACTTATGAGTGCGCCGACGGCCGCTATGTCGCGGTCGGATCGATCGAACCGCAGTTCTATGCACTACTGCGGCAAGCCACCGGAACCGCTGACGATCCGTCGTTCGATGCGCAGTACGACAAGGGCCAATGGTCTTCGCTCAAGGACAAGTTCGCAGCAATTTTCCGGATGAAGACCCGCGAAGAATGGTGCGCGATAATGGAGTTCGGCGACGCCTGCTTCGCACCGGTGCTGTCACTGGCCGAGGCGCCCGGCCATCCGCACAATGTCGAGCGAGGAGCGTTCATCGAGCTCGACGGCACCGTCCAGCCAGCGCCTTCTCCACGTTTCCTCGGTACGCCCGCCGCTCCGCCCAAGCCGTATGATAATGCCAATATCGACACGGACGCCTTACTCGCGGAACTTGGGATCTCGGCCGGCTAGGCGGTTCCGGCGAAACGCCGTTTCAACGATGTCTGCTGAAGCACCGTCGCATTCAGTCCCGACGCGATGGCTCCGAGCGCGGCTTCCAGATCGTGCGCGCGTCCGCACATGAAGATGTCGACACATGCGCTGCCATGTTCAGGCCAAGTGTGGATCGAGATATGCGATTCCGCAAGCAATGCGACCCCGGTCACGCCCATGCCCGGGCCGAAGGCGTGAAGTCGCACTTCGAGCAGCGTCGCCCCAGCCACGGCTGCCGCCTCCCTGAGGCAGGTTTCCACATGATCGACATCGTCCAGCCGGTGCCCGCCGACCAGATCCGCGATCAGGTGGTGTCCCTCATACTGGTCGGTCACAGCAAACTTTCATGGCGGAAATCGAGGAATGTCATCGCAGCCTCGGCGGCGCGAACGCCGTGATAATGCGCTTCTTCGAATAGGGAGAGGCCGCTCAGGTCTGAGTGTGCAAGGAACAGCGGCGCTTCGGGTTGCATCTTGTCGGCCTGCCAGAGAAACCCCGGCGTCGGCCGGGCCATTGCATGGCCCCAGCGCCACAGGTCGATCCGCTCTATCGCAGAGTCGAGATCAGGATGCATTTCCAGCATGTCGTCGCGCACGATGCGTTTCCACTCGTCCGCCGCACGCTCGACCAGCAGGCGACGTCCCGCTTCGGGCGTGACGTTAGATAGGGGAAGGTACCAGGTCACGACGGTATGCGGGGCGATTGCATCCGGTCCCTGATGCGTCGCGACGACATATCCAAGCGAGTTGCTCGTGCTCGAAACATTGTCCCAGGCGAGCGGCACTCCGCGCCCCGCCGGCAGGCGCGAAAGCGTTATATTGGCGACGATCCACGGCGCGTAGCTTATCGCCCTGTCATTGCCCAGATCCTTGCAGATCCGCGTTGCCACGAAATGAGGTGTCGCAATGATCGCCGCGCGTGCCCGCGTCCGCGTGGTCGTCGCAGTGGCAACGTCGAAGCTGTCGACCAGCACATGATCCTGGTCACGGGCGACGCCGTGTACGATCTGTCCACGCCCGATGTTCTGCGGAAAAAATTTCGCGAGCAGGCCGACCAGTCTGCCGTTCCCCTCTGGCCAAGTCAGTTCATTGTCGCCTGCTGCATTCGCGGCCCAGCCGCGCCTGCTCGCAAAATAATGAATGCCGGCCCAGGCCGACACGTTGCGGGGTTCGGTTCCATAGTCGTCGCGCATGGCATAGCGGATGTATGCGCGAAGAGCAGGCGCTCTCCAGCCCTGCGCGTCGAGCCATTGCGCGAAATTCTGTGTGTCGAGCGCCGCCAGGTCGGCATCGCGCGAACTATACGCCATCGGCACGGTAAAGGCGGGCCGGCCGTCGCTGCCGGTCCGGTCCGAGAATGCGCGCATGACCTTGGCAAAGGCATCGAACTGCTCGCGGTCGCGCTTCGGCAAACCCGTGCGCGGGATCAAGCCTTCCTGCCAGCGCCCCTGCCAGAAAAGCCGTTCCTGCATATCCGCGCAGAGCTGCTCTGGATCGTAGACGGGGACGCCATCCGCATCCCCGATAATCATGCCCAGCTGGCGCAGGAGGTGGCGGAGTGCGCGCGCCTCCTTGTTGGCAACCGGCAGGTAATGCGCGCCAAGCGGATAGGCGGACACCGTGTTGCGGCCGCTCCGTGCATTGCCGCCGACCTGGTCCTCGAGTTCGAGAAGCCTGAACCGGTCGAACCCGGCGTCTTTGAGACGCCATCCCGCGGACAGACCCGCAGCGCCACCTCCGGCGATGACGACATCCACCTCATCGTGCCGGCTGGGCGCCGGAAAATTGCCGCTCCTCAGGCGATGGCCGCGCGCCATGTCGGCGCCGCCAAGGTCTCCGTCGGGCAATGCCGGTTCGCGCTGCAGGGCGTAAGCGAGACCGCCGCCCGCAACAGCAACGGCCCCGACGCCAAGGCCTAACACGGTTCGGCGGTCAGCCTTCATATTGACCCCAGGCATCGGCGAATTCCCGGACGAGCACCTGATTGTCGAGGCGATTCACCGGCGTGGGACGGCGAGCCATGTCCGGCGGAAAATCGAACAGCCGCTGATCGATTGCCGGTGTCAGGAACCGGCCATTGAAGATGCGGGCCTGTGTGGGGATGGTGTCCGGCGACGCGAGAACGAAGCCCCATTCGCCAAAGCTCGGCACATAGACATGGTAGCCGCGGGTCTGGAAGCCGGCTGCTTCGAGCGTGGAGGCAACCGTCCAGTAGGCCATGGGAGCGACGAGCGGGGACGTACTCTGCACGACCACCATCCCCCCAGGTGCAACGAGCTTGCGCACGGCGCGATAGAATGTGTCGGTGTAGAGCTTGCCCACCGAATAATCGACGGGATCGGGGAAATCGATGATGATCGCGTCGTACTGGCCCCGCGCTTCGGGGACCCAGCGAAACCCGTCCGCGTTGATGACCGTCATGCGCCGGTCGGTCAGCGAACCCCCGTTGAGGCGCGCCAGCATCCCGGTGCCGGTAAACAGGCTCGTCATCTCTCCGTCGAGATCGACCAGGGTCAGCCGCTCGACACTGGCATGCTTGAGCACCTCCCGTGCGGCGAGACCGTCGCCGCCGCCTAGGATCAGCACGTTGCGCGGATTTGCGACGCGGCCGAGCGCGGGATGCACCAATGCTTCGTGGTAGCGGTATTCGTCGCGCGAGGAAAACTGGAGGTTGCCGTTGAGGTACAGCCGCACGTCGTTGTCGCGCCGGGTTATGACGATGCGCTGGTACTTGCTGGAAACGGCATAGATGACCGGCTCTCCATAGCTCGCAACCTCTGCCCAGCGCTGAAGCCGGTCGGAAGCCGCAAACCCTGCACAAAGGGCGAGCAGGACAAGGACCGCCGTGATCTTTTCGGCGCGGTAGCCGGCGGCGCGCGGCAAGGTTACGAGAAGCGCCAGGGCCACGGCCGCATTGAAGATGCCGAACATGAAGCCGGTCCGGATCATGCCGAGATGCGGCATGAGCAGCAGCGGAAACAACAGGCTGGCGACGAGTGCGCCGACATAGTCGAATGTCAGGACGTTCGACACGGTCTCGCGGAAATCGAAGCCCCGGAGAATGCGGATCAGCAAGGGGATTTCGAGCCCGACCAAGAAGCCGATCGCGACGACCAGGCCATAAAGCGCGACGCGAAAATGCTCGACGACCGGGAAGAGAAGGAACAGCGCCCCGGCGGAGCACCCGCCAAGCAGCGCGATCAGCAGTTCGACGCGCACGAACAGGCGGAGTTCGTCGCGCTTCACATAGCGCGAGCACCAGCTCCCCAGTCCCATGGCGAACAGATAGCTGCCGATGACGGTCGAGAATTGCGTGACGCTGTCGCCGAGCAGGTAGCTTGCGAGCGTGCTGGCAAGAAGTTCGTAGACCAGTCCGCACGTCGAGACGACGAATGCAGAGGCCAGCAGCGCCGCGGTCGGCGCCGAAGCACGGGTCCTGGGACTGGCGGGATCGTCCTCAGCCATGGATTGCGGCAGAGACGATGATCGCGAGCCCGATCGCAACGGCTCCCGCAAAGATCGCCACGGCGACGTTCTGCTTTTTTTCGATCTCGTCCCAGAGCTTGCCCGGGGTCAGCATGTCGAGGATTACGAAGCCGGCGACGAAGACGATGATGCCGATCGCCGAATAAAGCAGCGTGCTGAGCACGGCGGGTAAGGTGGTGACCATTGTCTTCTCCCTATTTGTGGTTCGGACCGTAGAATCCGGACGGCGTCCGCGCCCGGCCCCCTTCGGCGAAGGGTGACCAGGCGTGGTAATTCGTGGCCATGAACATAAGGACGATGCCCATGCACCAGAGGGCGTAGAGGAACGTGCGTAGCGTCATTCGTCGCTTCCCAGGCTGAAATCGCTTTCTTCGCGGCGCGCTTTTTCGAAGTTCAAATGCCGCCACAATGCGAACGCCAGGGGAAGTGCTGCAAGCACCCACGCGATGAGCAGGTTCGAAATATACAGCACGCCGTGGCTCACCTCGATGTTCAGCTGCGGCGAACTCGAAGCAGTCATCCAGCTCCAGTCAAAACCGTTTGCGATGGGCGATTCAGTCCAGCGGTTTCCCTTGTAATCGATCACCAGGTCGTATGTGCCCGCAGGAACGCTTGCGATCGAGATGGTCGAGCGGCGCGAACCCTCCGTCCACGCCCCGTCAGAATCGCGTCCGGCGTAGCGCTCGGCGGCGCCGTAACCCTCGAACACTTGCTGGGTCCGGCGGTCGACAAGGCTGTAGTCGAGATCGACCCAGCCATTTTCGAGCACGGGAACCTCGGCTGCCACCTGCACGCGCTCGTAAGGCCGTGACAGGGTGATGGGGCCAAGGGTCGCGCTTTGCTCGCGTCCATCGGAGGCAATGGGAAAATTGCCGGAGATTGCGCTTTCGGATCCGCCGAAGACGAACGCAATCAGGAATAAGAACGCGAACGCGATGCCGAAAATCTTGAAACCGCTCTTCAGCCAGGCGCCATGCGGTGATGGCTGGTGTGGCAGGGGCGGCCAGACGTAATCCGGCGAGACTCCGAAGGCGCCGCTTATTTCCCCAGGCGGAAGCCACCGGCTGAGCGTCCAGCTGATCTCGTTGCCGCTTTCCTCACGCGACAGCATTACGCCCGGGCGCACCCAGTCGCTGGTCTTGACCTCTTCGCCAACCGAAACGCGCCAGTAGAATTCGCCCAGGACATAATCGACCTGCGCGCGGCCATTCGAAAAAAAGCGGCCATATGTCTCGCCGCCGACCTGCAGCGTATCGAACGACTGGAAGCGCGGCGTTACCGTGAGCAGTTCGCCCAGGCTCCAGCCGTCGCGGACGTTCACGAGCCAGCGATACCCGTAATAGGGATTGAACAGCAGGTATTCTTCCCAGCCGTACGCCTTGTTTTCCGATCTCCGCAGGTATCCGATCGCTTCCCATTCGATGCCATCGAGCACGCCGCGCGCGCCGAGCGGAATGTCGATTTCCCTGCCGGCCCGATTGTGTTCGGTGATGAGCTTGACCTGCGGGCTGTCCACATCGAGCATCGATCCGCAGTACTGGCAGGCGACGTGCACCGTATATCCGGCCGCGCGGATCTGGACGCTTCCCCCGCAGGAGGGGCAGGTTATTGCGCGAACCGCGGGTGCTGCCTGTGCGTCGATACCCGGATCAGGCGGCATAAGCGGGCGTGGCCCATCCTTCCATGACGCGAAGTCCACGCGGTTGGAGTTCGGCGAGAGTCACATATCGCCCTTGGTAGAGCGACGTTCCTTGCTCATCGCGTTGAACCGAGACGCATTCGCCATCGCGTCCGCGCAAGTCGACGCTGTAGAGCTTTAGCCCGGGCTTTGGAACGAAGGGCAGCTCTCCCTCGGAGGTCAGGCAGGTGACATCGCGTGCATCTCCGACGAAAAGCTTCTGTTTGGCGATTTGGACTTCGTGGCCCGGTATTACTTCGCCGCCACTTGCGATGGTTTTGAGAATGCCAATGGGCGCCCTTTCCATGGGGCTTTCCCGAAGCAGCATGAACTGTCCCATGGCCTCGCCCAGCCAGGCGGTGCTGCCGTCGTCGAACAACAGGAACCACTCGTTCCAGGCGCCATCGGTCCAGGACCAGCGGATGCGGCCGATGACCTCGAATCCCGCACCGTCGGCACGCCCCTTCATGCCGATCTGCACCGGACTGACATCGAACGGAAGCGCCGCGGTCTTTCCAGCCACGGCAACGCCGGAATCGCTGCGCACCAGCAACGTCTGGCAGTAATCGCAGACGCGCGCCGGAAGCGCCGCCGATCGAAAGAGAACGTCGGCACCGCAGTTCGGGCAAGGCAGAGCCACACTCATCGTGGTCAGCGAATTCGGCTCAGCAATTCGGTCTTTTTCGCGTCGAATTCGTCTTGGGACAGCGCGCCGATCGTCAGCAGCTTGTGAAGTTTCTCGATCTGCACATATGCATCCTCGCTCGCAACTGCCGGCGTCATTGATCCCGCGCTCGTCATGGCCCCCGCCATGGCCTGGCCGATCGCCATGCCTGCCGCCATGCCCGCCCCGGCACCGGCCACGCCGCCAGGCTGGGCCGCGGCCGTCTCGATCGCTGCACCACTCTGAAAGCGAATGAAGCTGTCCAGATCACCGACCACACGCATCGAACTCGCCTTGTCGAGATAGGTCTGCACCTCTTCGGGCAATGACAGGCTTTCGATGAAGAAGCTGCGGCAGCTCAAGCCCCAATACGCCAATGCCGGCTCGACAGCTTTCTTCAGCGTCTCGGAAAGCGCCGCCTGGTTGGCCGCAAGGTCGAGGAAAGCGATTTCGCCGGTACCGAGCGTAGAGGCGATCGCGGTCGCGATGGCGCCGCGAAGCTGGGGTTCGATATCCGCGACCGTCATACGTTCGAGCGATCCCATCATCTTGACGGCAAAGTCGGGAACGCTCTCGATCCGAAACGAATAGGATCCGAAAGCGCGAATGCGCAGTGGACCGAAATCCTTGTCGCGGACGGTGATGGGTTGCGTGGTTCCCCATTTCAGCCCCGCCTGCTCTTTCAGGCTGTAGAACTGGACATCCGCCTTGAACGGCGATGCAAAGCCCTTGTCCCAGTTCATCAGTGCCGTGAGCAACGGCAGATTGGCCGTTTCGAGCGTGTACATCCCGGGCTGGAATGCGTCCGCCAATTGGCCCTCGTTGTAGAACAGCGCCGTCTGGCCGCTCCTCACCGTCAGCTGGGCACCATTCTGTATCTCGCGATCCGCCATGGGATAGCGGATCGCGAGCACGCCAGGTTCATCGACCCAGTCGATGACGTCCACGAACTGCTTCGAAAGAAAATCGAATACACCCATATCAACCCTCTCACCCGCGTCGAGTACGGATACTGAAGAGGCGTCGATTCCAGAAGGTTTATTTTTTACGGTTACATGCCGGTCAAGTAATCCAGCTGCTCAACTGATCGAATTTCCACTGCCCCTTCACGCGGCGCATGAGATAGGTGCCGCCAGCCCATCCGGTAGACCATTTGACGAAGCCACGATTGCGTTCCCGGTTGAAGGTGATCGGCGGTAGCTCCACGGCATGAAAATCGGGCGTAAACCGCTGCATGGCCGCGATATCGTTTGCATCATACACGATCATCTGCCGACCAGGGCGCAGGCAGAGGTAATCGTTCGGATCGCCGAGGATGAACAGGGGGCGTTCGGCGGACGCCGCAGCACGCTTCCATCCCGAAAAAATGTCGCCGGACGAACGATCGGTCGGCTCCACAATCGCGGCAGCGCTGGGATCGAAAAGCTTTCCGAGCAGTGCGGCGCGCGCCTCGCGCTCCGGCGATACTGGACCCTTGCACATCGAACGGTCGTCGCTTCCGACCACGAAAGGCGTTGCTCCGGCGGCTTTGGGCTTGTCCAGCAACAGATGTCGAGCAGCGATGTCGGTCAGGCCGTCTCCATCGCTGTCCTTGCGCAACGCCTCGAGCGGGATTTCCAGATAAAGGCCGGTGGCGCGCCGGCGTGTCCGTAATCCGACTGGAGGATAGGTAATGGACGCGGTGTCGATCTCCGCGATGTCGACGGCCAGGTGGATCGTGTCGCCCGAGAGAAGCGGCATGCGCGACCGGGCGACGACGACATATGGAAACCGGTCGGCCAGGCCCGTGTAAAGCGGAGGTTGCCAATGCGCCCCGCCGTCGTTCGACAGATGAATCCAGTAGCCGCCCTGCGACAGTTCACCGGTCGGATCGAGCGTCTGCGACACACTGACGGCAATGGCGCGAGTGCCCGAATGCTCCGCGCGGACAAGGGAGTACCCCCCAGGCAACGCGGCAAACTTGCTCTTTGTCGTTGCGCTGGCCGGGCCGCGAAGGGATTCGGGGACCGGGTGCTCGATGTAGCCGGGAGTAACAGGAATTACCGTGGCACGGCCCGGTCGCGGCAGTTCCGTGCCCGTGGCGTGTGCGCCAAAGAGTTTTGCGGATTCCGCTTCGAAGGCGGCGCGCGCGGGGGCGAATCCGGGCACGAGCCGAGCGAGAACAGTGTCAGCCAGCGTCCTGTCGTCCGCATCGCCCGATCCCTGATCGAGGTCGGCCGAAGCAGCCGCCCATTTACGCGCATCGGCGCATAGACCACCGAACTGGTCGTCGGGAAATGCCCGGCATTTGATATCGGCATTGATCCACGTACCACCATCGTTATCGCTCAGCGTGGTCTCGGCGATGAAATAAGGATCTTCGCCGGGATGATTGAGCACATGATCCAAAACCAGCGCGTAGGTCGGAAGGCGGTTCGAATCGCTGCAGGACGACCGCTTCTCCGCCACGGCGTCGAATTCGCACTCGGCAGTCCTTCGGGCAGCCGCCAAGCCAGGTAATGTTGCGATCAGCTGTCGTGCTTCCGCGTCACGGCGGGCAAGAGTCAGCGCTTCTGCAACCTTGTAAATAGGAGCAGATGTCGGGACATCTGTCTCGACCGCCGGATCAGGTTCGCGGTGTGCGATTGCGGGACGGGCTGCAACAGCCTTGCGTTCCTTGCCGCCGGCCGCTTTACCTCCAAGATCTTCGATCAGGGATTCGGCTGCGTCGGTCGCTGCATCGACGGCGTCGGCGGCCGCTGCAACCTCGTCTGCGGTCGGTCTTTCACTGCTCCGCCCGTAGGCGCTGCCACTTTCACCCCTGAACGTCATCGTCAGGCCGTCGACGGTTGCGCGTTTCAAAGGAGTATCGCGCGCTGCGAGGATTCTGCTGCGCCGGTCTGGCGGCAACGCATCGAGCAGTGCCAGTGCCTTCGTTTCCATGCCGGCCTTGAACAACTGTTCCAGATAACGTTGCCAGAGGAGCGCGGATAACCGCGGCCGATCCGGCTCTGCGATACGTGCCAGCGCTTCGGGGCTCGTCAGCCAACTGTATAGCGGTAACGCTTGGCGCAGTGTCAGCCCTCCATAGCCTGCGACACGGATGAGAGCGGGCATTGCGCGATCAGGGACCGCCAGCGCGGCGCGCAGGAAGTTTCCGGTACAGGTTGCGGTGTCCGCAATCAGGTTGGCGTCCGCTACCGCATTGGTGGACCCGGCCATCAGCGAATCGAAATCCGTCGCCGAACATGAGAGCGGTCCCCGGGCCGCCTCGAGTGCCTCCGTGGCGATCGCGAGGCCCAGCGGCATGTTACGAACCGCCGGCAGTATTTTCAGCACATCGTCGCGGACCGCCGATTGCCAACGGCTGTCCTCCCGGACATCGTAAACCCGCGATTGCGCGATTATCCACGCGTTGGCCAGGCTGCGCATCTGATCGGCCGTGAAACCGTATTTTGCTGCGATCTTTTCGGAAGCACGTGCGACGGAGCTTTTCTTCAGTTCGGCTCGGAGATCGGCCTCCCACTCGTTCAGTCCGGCGGGCGGATAAAACCTGCTCGTTACGCTCGAAGTCAAAACGCTTTTTACGTCGCTGGCGGTCGCGGCGACTGTCTGCGCATCGGCTGCAGTTCCTGCCACGAGAAACGCAACAACTGCCAGAATTCGTAATGACATCCCTGCTCCCGAAGCGATCACTTCAGCGAAAAGGTGCGCCGAACGCGCCAGAGAGACAAGGGCCTCGTCAAAGCGACTCGCGAAACACTGGCGGCGTTCAGTGTGTTAGGGGTCCTGAACTTTTCCTTCGATATCAGCGTCGTGAGGTGTCGAATTCCTGCGGCTTCAGATCGATGAGGGGCGGACGGACGGGGCCGGGATAATCTCGTCCGGGAAAAACGTCATGTGGTCAGGCTATCCTGCAATGTGGTGAGGTCGCCGGGCGAGGCGCACCAGAACTGTTTGAAGACGCCGTTTTCGCCGACGATGGCTTCGGCGATGTGTTCGCGTCCCTGTGTCAGCCACAATGTCGCCAGTTCGCCGGCCATCGGATCGGACACGGCAAAGCGATCGCCTCGAACATAATTTATCCAGGCGGACAGGGCAGCAAGGATCGCCGGGCAGCGCGAGCCGAGCCTTTGATGATATGCCAATGTCTCGAGCCAGCGCTGGGGAATCTTCTGACTGCCGTCCATGGCGATCTGGGCGAGCCGGTGATCGATCGCTGTGTTGGAGAATCGCTCGAGAAGGGCGCCGGCGTATCTTTCCAGGTCCTGTGCCTGCGCAGCCGCGATCGTAGGTGCGGCTTCCCGGCGCATCAGTTGCTCGGCGAGCGCCCTGATCTCGGGATCGGCGACAGCTTGGTGAACGAATTCATGGCCTTTCGCGAGGCCGAGATAGGCGAGCGCGGAGTGCGCGCCGTTCAGCATTCGGAGCTTGGCCGTTTCGAATGCGTGAACGTCGATCGTGAATTCGGCCCCGACATTCTCCCAGCGCGGCCGCGGCCCGGCGAATGCTTCTTCGATCACCCACTGGGTAAACGGTTCGCACACGATCGCGGCATCGTCGCGCAAGCCGAGTTCGGCTTCGATGGTGCGACGGTCGGTGTCGGTCGTTGCGGGCACGATGCGGTCGACCATGGTCGAGGGGCATCTGCATTCGCTTTCGAACCAGTTCCGAACCTCCGGCGCAAAGCGGTCGAGGTATTCGGTCATGAGCCGCGAAAGCTGGGCACCGTTGTCCGCGAGATTGTCGCAGCAAAGCAATGTGAGCCCCGGCAGTCCCTTCGTCATCCGCTCCCGCATCGCGCGGGCGAGATATTCATAAGCGGATCCGGCGACCAATCCGGTGTCGAGCGATCCGTCCGCACGACGGCAATAGCCCTTCTCGGTAATCGTGAAGCTGACGATGTGCGTTGCCGGGGACGATAGTGCTTCAACAACGGCGTCGGACGCCTGCCGCGCGACGATCACCTGCTTCACGGCGCCGATCAGACGCATATGATGCCCGGCACTTGATCGTTCGGTCACTGTGTAAAGCCCGTCTTGCGGGTTCATTTGCGCCGCGACCGATGGCGAACGCAGCGAAATACCTGTGATTGCCCAATCGCGGTCACCCGCGCTCATGGCGTCGTCGGTATAGACGGCCTGGTGCGCGCGGTGGAATGCGCCGATCCCGAAATGGACAATCCCGCAGCGCTGCGCGTCGCGATCATAAGCGGGCCTGACGATATGCGCCGGTAATTGCGGCGCGGTCGCCGCTGAAAGTCTCACAATTTATAAGCCCGCTTGGCGAGGCTATAGGCCAGGTCGGTTGCCAGCTCGGCGGCTTCCCACTCTTCCATCCGGTGTTCCGCGACCAGCCGGGCGAGAAAGCTGCAATCGACGCGCCGTGCGACATCGTGCCGCGCGGGGATCGACAGGAAAGCCCGTGTGTCGTCGTTGAAGCCGACGGTGTTGTGGAACCCCGCCGTTTCGGTCGTCATTTCGCGGAAACGCCGCATCCCCTCGGGGCTGTCGTGGAACCACCACGCCGGACCCAGTTTCAATGCGGGATAATGCCCGGCCAGCGGTGCGAGTTCGCGCGCATATGCGCTCTCGTCCAGCGTGAACAGGATGATCGTCAGCGCAGCGTCATTCCCGTATTTGCCGAGCAGTGGACGAAGCGCGTGGACGTAGTCCGTACGTGTCGGGATGTCCGCGCCCTTGTCGCGCCCGAACCGGGCAAAAAGGGCGGGATTGTGGTTTCGGAACGACCCCGGGTGGATTTGCATGACGAGGCCATCGTCCAGGCTCATTCCGGCCATGATCGTCAGCATGTGTGCGCGGAACAGTTCCGCGTCGGCCGCGGACACATTGTTCGAGGTGACACGGGCAAAGAGCGCTTCGGCCTCCGCCTGCGTCAGGTCCGCTGTTTGCGCTGTCGGATGCCCATGGTCGGTGGAGGTCGCTCCCATCCCGGCGAAAAAGGCCCGGCGTGCCCGGTGGGCCGACAGATAGCCGCGATAGGAAAAGGCATCTTCCCCCGTCAGCGACGAGAGCGTTCGCAGGTTGTCCCGAAACCCTTCGAATTCGGGATCGATCACGGGATCTGGGCGATAGGCGGTGACGACCCGTCCGCTCCACCCGCTGTCGCGGATCGCCTTGTGATGGCGCAGGTCGTCGATCGGCGACTCGGTGGTCGCAATCACTTCGATATTGAAGCGTTCGAACAAGGCACGAGGTCGGAAGGCGCCCGTCTTCAACGCCGCCGTGATCGTGTCGAAGTAAAGGTCTGCCGTCTCGGCACCAAACAGGACGTCGAGGCCGAACACTTCCGCGAAAACCCAGTCCAGCCACATGCGTGAGGGTGTGCCCCGAAACAGATGGTAGCGTTCGGCGAACAGCCGCCAGCTTTCGCGCGGGTCGGCATCGGGATTGCGAATGCCGAGCGCCTCGAGCGGTACGCCCTGCGAATAGAGCATGCGGAAAACATAGTGATCCGGGTGAAGCAGCAGTTCCGCAGCATTGCCGAAGGGCGCGTCGGTCGCGAACCATTCGGGGTCGGTGTGCCCGTGCGGGCTGATGATGGGCAGGCCGGCCACTTCGGCATACAACCGGCGCGCGATATCTCTCATGCCGGGGTCGGCCGGGAACAGTCGGTCGGGATGGAGCGCTAACGCATGCGGCATCTGGCGGAACTCAGGACTGTGAAACGGGCTGCAGCTTCGGACTCAGCACATGGACGATGGCGAGCGCAACGAAATAGGCGCTTCCCGCAACGATGAAGATCGGCGTGTAGCTGCCGATGCGATCGAGCACCTGGCCGACATAGAGCGAAAAGATCATCCCGCCGACCGCGCCCACGGTGCCGCCGATTCCCACGACCGAACCGACCGCGGCACGGGGAAACAGGTCGGACGGCAATGTATAGAGATTGGCAGAGAAGGCTTGGTGCGCCGCGGTCGCGATGCCGATGACGAGTACGGCGACCCACAGGTTGTCGAAATACTGTGCGAAGAACACGGGCGTCACGGCGACGGCGCACGCAAGCATCGTCATCTTGCGGGCATAGTTCACCGATTTCCCGGCCTTCATCATGCGCGACGATGCCCATCCGCCGGCGATGCTGCCGATGTCGGACAACAGATAGATCGCGACCAGGGGCGGCCCGAAGGTCTTGAGGTCGAGCCCGTAGCGCGTTCCCAGATAACCCGGCAGCCAGAACAGGAAGAACCACCAGATCGGGTCGATGCAGAATTTGCCCAGCGCATAGGCCCAGGTTTCACGAACGCGCGCGAGCTTTGCCCAGGGTATCGGCGTCGTCGGGTCCGCAGGGTCGCTTTCGATCCACGCGAGTTCGGCGGCCGACACCCGGCTCTGTTCGCGCGGGCGGCGGTAGATCGTCACCCAGGCCACCAGCCAGAGCAGGCTGACGGCCCCGGTCACGACAAAGGCGGCGCGCCAGCCATAAGCTAGCGTCAGGGCCGGGACGACCAGCGGCGTGATGATCGCGCCGACATTGGCGCCAGCGTTGAACAGGCCGACGGCGAATGCGCGTTCCTTCGCCGGGAACCACTCGGTCACCGCCTTGATACCCGCAGGGAAATTGCCCGCCTCACCGACGCCCAATCCGGCACGCACGAGGGCGAATTGCGTGACCGTATGCACGGCGCCATGCATCATGTGCGCGACCGTCCAGATGACGAACGCGATCGAATATCCGGCGCGCGCACCGATTCTGTCGACGATGCGGCC
>APMI01003052.1_pt1 | contig 18645 bp, 14 predicted proteins | sample 667938 | NCBI WGS metagenome assembly APMI01 (sample SAMN01084076, study PRJNA167559) | wastewater metagenome | biome: Wastewater | place: Denmark: Ejby Moelle, Odense | collected 2011-11-28 | reverse complement strand
AGCAGGCGATCGCCGTTGAACCCGCCGATGCCTGGTGCGTCGCCGGTGAGCTTAGCGTCGGTATAATTGCCGAGAGCGGTAAATGTCAGTCCGCGCGTCGGCGTCAGCGCAAACGTCCACTCGACACCTTTGCTGACAGCACTGCCGGCATTGCTCGTAACGTTATAGGCAACGCCGCCGCTCGGATAGGACACGGTGATCTGGACATCGCGCCAGTCGATGTAGAACGCCGCAAGATCGATCGACAGCTTGCGATCGAAGAAGCTGCCTTTCAGACCCACCTCATAATTAATCGTTTTGTCTGATCCAAACTGCGTCGGCAGATTTGCCGGGGCGTTTGGAATGAACGCTTGTGGGCCGCCCGGCCGGTAACCCGACGCAACCCTCGCATATACCATGGTATCCGCGGCAAGGTGATAACGCGGCGCGACCGAAAACGTCCAGCTCGTTTCAGCAGCACCCTGAGCCGGCACAACCTGCCCGAGTGGCACGCCCAGAAATGGACCGCCCTGTACTCCATTCTGCGACTGCGTATTCCTGAAGACACGCCCGCCGGCTTCGATGTCGAACTTGGATGAGAAGTAATATGTCAGGTCTACATAGCCAGCGACTTCTTCATACCGCGTATATTGCTCGGCTTGAAGGACAAGAGCGCTCGTCGGGCCGAACGGCGTAATGACATTCTGGCCCGATGTCTGATCCTTGGTGTAATAATTTGAAATCGCGTTGATGCGCTCGCGCGTGTAAAAACCGCCAAGCTGCCATTGAAGACCGCCTTCCTGTTTCGCATTTCGCGTTGAGTAGATACGCACTTCCTGGCTGAACTTGTTCAGGTCTGTGTTGATATCGTAAAACAGGGTTGTGTTGGGCCGGCCGAACAGCAGGCCGCCGAACACCTGGCCATAAAGCGGCACATCGTTGGTCCGGTAATTGTCGATCTTGCCATAGCTCGTGATTGACTGGGCGGCGATCGGACCGAAATCATAGCTCACATTGCCGATGTAGAGCTGCGATCTCACGCGCCCCGGCTGCGCCAGGAAGGTGTCGAGATTGTATCCCTTGAGCGGTGCGAACTGATTGGTTGGCTGCGTCAGCCCGTTAACTTCGACCGCATCGAAGCCGCCGGTCTGAAGATCCTGATAAAGCGCGGTTAACCGGACTGTCAGGGCAGCGGACGGCGTTAGCAACAGCGATGCACGACCACCATAGCGCGTGAAATTGTTAGCGTCGGTCCGATTGCCCAGCTGGTTGTCGATCCAGCCCGGGCTGTACTGATAATAGCCCGCGACGCGCAGTGCCGCGACATCGGACGAAAGTGGTACGTTCAGATAGGCGCGTCCCGACGCGCCTTGACTACCGTGCGCGACATCAAACATCCCGACATCGAACCCAGCTGCAAGACGGTTTGTATTGGGCGCTTCGGTAACATATTTGATGAGGCCGCCTTGCGCGGTTGCGCCATAGAGTGAGCCCTGCGGTCCGCGCAGAACCTCGACGCGAGCTAGATCCCAAGGCTCGAAATCGGTGGCGAAACTTGCGCTGCCGACAGAAAAGCTCAGAGGCGCATCGTCTACAACGCTTGCGACCGTCGCAGCGCCGCTGCCCGTATTGAGACCACGGATAATAATTTGGTTGCCATTGCCCGCGATGCTGCCTGAACGGATGAAGCTGATGCCGGGCACACTGCGGGCCAGATCCTGAATATCCTGCACCTGCTGACGAACCAGTTCATCGCCGGGAACCGCCGAAATGCTGAGCGCGACGTCCTTCACACGTTCTTCGCGCTTGTTGGCGGTGACGATGATGTCGCCATTGTCGACCGTATCGCCGTTTGCGGGGGGCGTCTGTGCGAAAGCTGCACCAGAAAAAAGCAGGCCACTCGTGACGAAAGTAGTCGTCAACATGAACTGTTTTACGCCGCGCATCGCGAATCTCCCTTTATCCCCGCCGCCCACAATGTTTGTGCTCACGGCCCGCCAAGCAACGTAATCAAGGTTTTTTGTTATAACAAGTGGCAAATGAATCTTGTGTAGTCGACGCGTCGCTGCCAAAATCGGGCCGAAACGGAGCGGCCACAAATGCAAAGGCTTTTTAAATTTGTCGCGGCAATGCCGCTCATTGCCGTGGCCTATCCGGTTCTAGCCATTGTGGAGCCAATCGTCGCGCCGACGCAGCAACCGCCAGCGCAGGTGGTTGATGCGATTATCAAATCGGCAGTACCAGTGGGGCCAGCTGTTGAAGCGCCAAAGCCTGCGGAAGCAGCGGCGATCGATGCGATTATTTCGAACGCGCGAGTTATCGGATTTGGCGAGAGCAATCACGGCAATTCCGAACCCCTTGAATATCGCAATCGTTTGATCCGATATTTGGTGGAACAGCGCCGACTAACCGCGGTGGCCCTGGAAAGCGGTTTTGCAGAATCGCGGCAGCTGTACGACTATGTTCTCGGCGGGACAGGCGATCCAGTGGAGTTGTTGCGTACTGGTTTGACCCACGGCTTCGGCGACCTGCGCGAGAACCTAGAACTCATCCAATGGCTTCGCGCGTGGAACCGGGCACACCCGACTCAACAAGTACGGCTTTACGGCATCGACCGATCGACGATCCTGTCGGCTGGGCCCGGCGAAAAGGGGTACGGTGTCGTGCTGCCCCATATAATCGCCTATCTCGAACGCACGGTTCCTGCCGAGTCGCAAGCCGTGCGTCAGCAGTTGCAGGGGTTTGCCGGACGGTTCACCGAAAACGACTTTCCGGGATACTCGGCTGCGGAACGACAAAGGCTCGACCGAGCCTTAGCCGAGACAGAGGCTTTATTCCGTACCCATCGAGCAACGATGGTCCGCAATGGAAGCGCGGCCGACTATGAATGGGCCGCCCGCGAGGCCTATGATGCGGCACGTTTGCCCTCGCTATTTGCCATCTGGAATGTCGATGGTTCCGACTTGCGCAAATTGAAGGACGTCATCGAGGTTCGTGATCGTGCTATGGCAGATCACGTTCTGTGGGTCTTGCGCCGTGAAGGACCGCATGGACGCGTATTGTTGTTTCAGGCGAATGGCCATGTTGCAAAGGCGCCGATGATCGGAAGCGTTATGCGGAACTTTGCCGCCCAACCCGTATTGACCGGTATCGCACTGCGCCAAGCGCTCGGGCGCAATTATCGTTCGATCGCGACCGTTTCTAGCCGTAATCGAGGACCTAACGATACGGGTTCGGGCAGCCTTGACCGTGCGTTTGCGGCTTCCGTTCGCACGCCCGTTCTTTTGCCTCTGCAAGCAGCGGTACGCTCGAACTGGTGGAACCAGATCCAAAGCGCATCGCAAGGTGACAAGCGGCTCGACGATTATGTGCCGACGGCAGCATTCGATGGCCTGGTATATTTCAAAACGTTGACTCCGGTGGTGCCGCTACACCCACGCAAGATGCCATGATTGCCAGCTCTGCTACTGCGTTGATCGGCGAGACGCCGCTCATCGCGCTCGATCGTATTCATCGCGGGCCCGGTCGCATAATCGCCAAGGCTGAGTTCATGCAACCGGGCGGTAGCGTGAAGGACCGGGCAGCGCTGGCCATTCTCGATGCCGCGCGAGCCGACGGTCGACTGGTCCCTGGACAAGCCGTAGTCGAAATGACCAGCGGCAATATGGGCGCAGGCCTAGCCGTTGCATGCGCGGCGTATGGACACCGCCTGATCGTCACCATGTCGGCGGGGAACAGCCCGGCGCGTGCGAAAATGCTCGAAAGCTTAGGGGCAGAGGTTATGTTGATCGCCCAAATCGATGGCACTCCCGGTCGCGTGACCGGAGCCGATATCGCCGTGGCCGCCGATGCGGCGCAACAGATCGCGGTCGAGAGCAGGGCCTTTTACGTCGATCAGTTCAACGCCACCGAGCCAGTGCGCGCGCATGAGCATACCACCGGTCGCGAAATCCTTACGCAGGCCAATTGCCCCATTGCGGCCTGGGTTGCGGCGGTCGGCACTGGTGCGACGTTCATGGGCGTAGCGCGGGCTCTCAAATCCGCATCACCCGCGACCTGGTGCGTGGCTGTCGAGCCCGAAGGATCGGCCCCGCTTGCAGGAAAATCGGTGACCAAGCCGGGGCACCTTCTCCAGGGAACCGGCTATGGCGCCGTCCCGCCCCATTGGGACGCCGCGCTGATGGATGAGAGTATGGCGGTCGGCGACGCCGATGCAACGGCGTGGCGGCATCGTCTTGCGGTCGAAGAGGGACTTTATGTTGGATATTCGGCTGCCGCAAATGTGTGTGCGGCATCGCGCTTGCTGAACTCAGGGCATCTGCCGGATGATGCCGTGGTGGCAACTGTCCTGTGCGACACCGGCCTCAAGTACTGAAACGGTCCAAAGCAAACGGCGCAAGATCGACCGCCGGCGCTTCTCCGATTGCAGTAAGCGCGGCAGCTTCGCCGACAGCGGCCGCATGTTTGAACCCATGGCCTGAGCACGCCGAAACCCATGCAGCCCCCTCATGGACATCGATCATGAAATTGGTGTCGGGCGTCACGGCATAGGGGCAGATGCGTGACCGCTGCGGCAACGGCGCCACGCCGGCGAGCCGCCCAGCCACATGATTGCGCGCCATGATTGCCCCATCGGAAGCGTCCGCTTCGCGTGACGCGCTGTCGACGTCATAGACGCCATCATAGTCTTCGCGCGCGACCTTCACGAAGCCGTCGATCGGCGGAAAGCCATAAAACTGGTCGGTGCTGTTCAGCCCGTGCGTCCAGATGAAAGTCGGCGTCCGGCCTTGATGATAGGGTGCACGATCGATCACCGGAAACCAGTGCAGCACCTGGCGGTGGACCGCGATTTGCCGTGCGATGGATGGGCTTGCGAGTTCGGGCAGCCACGCTCCTGTCGCGACAACGATTGTCCGCGCAGCGATCGTGCCTTGGTCTGTCCGGATGACGGTGTCGGTACGACTCCGCTCGAGTGCGCCGACGCGTGTACCGGTCATAACGATTGCACCTAACCGCTTGGCCTCGCTGAGCGAGGCGGCAATACAATTTTCAGGCCGCAAATAGCCGCCACCGGGCTCGTAATACGCCGTTTCGTCGCCAACGAGCCCGGTGAACTGAGGAAACCGGCTTTCGACCTCTGCTGCGTTCAGAAGTTCATGGTCGATGCTAAAGCGAACCGCCGCATTGCGCGTGCGTTCGAGAAATCCGGAGTGGCCATGGTGGCTGGTCGCCGCATCGTCGCGGGTCATGAACAGGAAACCGCAACGCTCGAGCAGCGTTCGTCCCGTGGCGACCTCCAGCTCCTCCCAGATTGCGTTCGAGCGGAGCACCAGCGGGACATAAGCTTCGCCCTCGCCGATGGCCTGGCGCGTGATCCGGCTTTCCCCGTGGCTCGATCCGCGATCGTGGGGAGGATCGAACCGGTCGATGCCGATGGCGGCAATGCCGCGGCGTGCTAGCTGGTAGAGCGCCGAAGCGCCGACCGCGCCTAAGCCCACGACGGCCGCATCGTACACCCGGTTCATCGGCGGTGTCAGGCGCGGAGCGCGACCGGATCGTCGCGATAGGGTCGGTAGACGTCGGTCGAATCCTCAAGATCTGCTGCCAATGCCGCGCGGGCGCCCTGAGCATCGCGCGCCTTCAATGCGCGTACGAGATTTTGGTGATGTTCGAGATCGACGATATCGGCGAGGTTACCATCCTGCATCGAATCGACAAGCGCGCCCAAGTGCGGACCGACTTGCAGCCACAATTTTTCGATGATCGACTGAAGGAGATCGCTGTGCGCCGCGCCATAGACGGCGAAATGAAATTCCTGGTTTGCCGCCAGAAATCGGTCGATTTTGTTGCTACGATATGCCTTTTCGGCGCGGGCAGATGCCTGTTCGATCGTGAGCAGTTCATCCTCGGTCGCACGCACAGCGGCAAGCGCAACCGCTTCGCCCTCGAGCAAAATTCGGTAGCGTTCGACATCACGCAGCGCATCGAGCGCAAGCAGCGGCACGCGGACGCTGCGCCGATGATTTTCGAGCGCCCGTTCTGTGACGAGACGCAAGACAGCATCGCGCGCAGGAATAATGCTTGTGCCGAGTGCTGCGGCGAGAGGCCGCAGCGTCAACGTTTCGCCCGGCCTGAACTTGCCCGACATAATCGCCTGACGCATCTGCATGTACACACGCTGGTGCACGTTTTCCGTGTTGACCGGCGCGAGATGTGCGATGCCGCCCAAATTCGTTGCCATTTCGTCCACTTCCCGCTTTAATCAGCATAAATGTTATAACGAGTGAACATGGGTCCGGCCAGAAGCAATCTCGCTCTATTTCCAGACGGCGGCCGCGATCCGCGAATAATTGCCGCCCATTATTCCCGATATCGCCCCTTCATCATAACCCGCCTGCTCCATGCGCGCGATAACCTGCCAAATGCCTTCGGGCGGTAGGTAAGCGATACGATCATAACCACCGGTCACAGCCGTTGGCCATTCGTCCGGCCGTTCTGCAAAAATGCAAAGCACGGCATCCGCGTCAGCGACGTAGTCGGTGCCGAAACCGACATGCTCGACCCCGATCAGTTGCACGAAATGGTCGATATGCGCGAAAACGCCCTCCGCCAGATCGTTCCAATCGCCCAGATAGGCGGACGATCCCGAAATACCGACCAGTCCGCCAGACGCTGCGCACGCGCGCGCCTGACCATCTGATACGTTGCGATAATGGTCGTGCAAGGCGCGAGCGTTAGAGTGGGTGAAGACCGCGGGGAGACCGATACGCTCGATCGCCTCGATTGATGATCGTTCGCCCATATGGCTGCCGTCCAGCAGCATTCCGATCTTGCCCATGCGGTCGACGAGGCGTCGACCGTACCGGCTCAGACCGGGATCGACGAGGTCGGCACAGCCCCCCGCCGCCGAGTTGTTCTGGTTGAACGCGAGGATCGCGTGCCGGATGCCGAGCGCGTACACCATGTCCAGCACGTCGGGATCGCGTTCGAGGCATTCGGTGCCCTCGAGATGTAGGCCCACCGCAAGCTGCCCGGCCGCGCGCGCCGCCTCGATATCGGCAAGCGAGGCTGCAAGACGCAGCGTATCGCTCCGTTCCGCAATCGCCCGCCGCGCCTGCGCGAGGCGATGCATGGCTTCGGCAAGCCCGCAGTCGTCGCCGGCGATGGTCAGCGATACGAAATGATGGCCGGCAGCACGAAAGCGTTCGACCAGCGCGAAGTCGTTGCCGACTGACGGGGCCAATGGCAGCACCATATCCCACAACAAACGGCTGTTGGATGCCGAAATCACGGTCGTGTCACGCTGAGCACAATCTCGGGTGCGCAGCTAAGCGACGCAACCACCGGAGATGCATGAACGGCGTCATCAAGCAGCGCCTCCAGATCGGAACGTGAAGCCGTCGAGCGCAGCATCACGGCAATGCGCGTGTCGATCAAGCCGCGCGTTTCTGCGACGCGAGGATCGAAAAATGCCGCAGCATCCATCCAAGCGGACAGCGTAATCGCAATATCGTCAACCGAAAGTGCTCGAAGCGCTGCATGAGCGGTCAGCGTCACCGAAAGGCTTGCGCCGACCGCCGCCAGCAGCAGCTCAGCCGGATCGGCCGCCGAACCGGTTCCGCCGAAGTCGCGCGGCTCGTCAATCACCACCCGATGTCCGCTTCCGACCGACCCTGTATTCAGAAAACCCTGATCGCGGGCCAATGTAACCGAAACGGTCTCTGGCGGCGCGAGCCCCGCCACGACCCGCGCCCGATATGCCTTAATCGCAGCCTCAAGCGCGACGGGCTTCACTCCTGCTATAACGCTCATCACGATCACAGTAAGTTCGTTATAACAAATGGCAAGGTGGATTATTTTGCCTTACAGTCCAAATTTGTCAAATGATCGCCGCAACACGATCAGTGATACGGCGGCGAGCGCAGCACAAATAGCGATGATGGCCATAACGCGCGCCTTATCACCTTCAAACGCAAGCGCGCCGATCTGCCCGCTGAGCCATGCGCCCAAACCGATTGCCGCGCCCTGTGAACCAATCGCCAGTGTTGCGTACTGCGGCGGTGCTAGCCGCGTAGAGGCAGCCATTCCGGCAGGTGAGTAAAGCAGCTCGCTCGCAGCAATCGTCATGATACTAACCGCAACCCATAAGGGACTTGTCAGAGTACCGTCATGAGCAATCGTTGCTGCTGCAACGAGTGGCAGGAAGCCGACGGCCATCAGCAGGAGTGCTGCGGCAATATGCTGAACCGTAGACCAGCTGCTCCCCGGGCCACCAATGCGCCATAGGCGAAGAAGGATTGGTGTAAGAATCATAATGGTTATGGGGTTGAGTGCGGTGAACCAGGCAGGCGGGATCACGAAGCCGCCGATGTCGCGCGCGACGAACTGCGCGGTGAACAGGCTGACGAAACCGTAGGATTGGAACGAGAAGCTCGAACAGGCGACGAGCAATGCCAGCAGGAGCAAGATCGAGACATACCAGCGAGCCGGTTCTGCCCCGGCAGAAGCCGCGGTCGATGGGCCCTCACGCGGTGCAAGGAATGGTTGCAGATACGTTCGGTCCAGAAGCAACGTCGTGGCAATCGCTACGATCATGCCGATCGCCGAGCCGGCAAACGCCCAGCTCCAGCCGAACTGCTGCGCGAGCCAGCCACCGAGCAGAACCGAAAATAGGCCGCCGACATTGATATAGAGAAAGAACGTTGTGAAGGCGGCCGTGCGGGCGGCCTCATCGGCGTGAGGCAATCGTCCGACTACGACCGTCAGGATCGGCTTGAACAGACCGTTGCCGATCGCGATCGCTGCGACAGCCGTGTAGAAACAGCTGCTGGTCACAAGATAGCGCGACGCCGCTGCGGGCGAGAGTCCGTCGGGCGCAAACCCGGCAAGCGAAAGCTTCGCGGCAACCACGCTGTCGATCAACGACGCATTGCCGTTTGCCGGGAGCCAGGGGATTGCCGCCGTTACGGCTAACAGCCCGTGACCGAGCATCAGCGCGATGGCGCCAAGCCGGAGCGACAGGCGCATGCCGATGACCCGGTCGGCCAGCAAACCGCCTGCGATCGGCGTGACCTGCACCGCCAGCAGGTACGTTCCGAAAAAGCGCAACGACTGTGCTGCGTTCCACCCCAGACCGCCGGTCGTAACCGGTGCCGAAGCGAACAGCGCGAGCAACGTAAAGGTCGTGTAATAACTGTAGCGTTCCCAAAACTCGATCGACGAGAGCCGCAGGACGGCAGATCGCGCAAAGGCCGGATCGGCTTGCACGCTCATCGTTCGAGCACCGGCAAGACCAGGGCGGAGGGGTGTATGGGGCCCAAGTAAATCGTGTTGTCAGCGACTTGCCAATGCGCGTCAGCAAAATTGTTCCCGCCGGTGTTCAGGTTACGATCGAACACCGGAAAATAGCTGGAGCTGATTGCCAGCCGCAAAGCGTGCCCAGCCGGAATCTCGATGGCGACATGCCAGAGATCGACCGTGACCGGATAAACTTCGCCCGGTACCATCATCGTTGGACGATCGAGCCCATCACGGTAGCGCATTCGTGCAACGCCGTGCGTGATATTGATCGACTGCCCCTCCCCGTCGACCTCGGTGAGGACGGCCACAAAGTCGGTGTCGGGTGCGGACGACGACACGTGCAGCTCTACGCTGACAGGACCGGCGATGCCGAGCGGTTTGTCGAACGGCGCTGTCGTAAAGATGACGACATCGTCGCGCGCCTCGATTGCGGTTCGGTCGGCATAGCCGCCTCCAAGTAAATCGACGGGCGTACCGGGCGGTTCGGAGGGCGTGGGATCGTCCGGATCGTATCGAAAACTGAGAGATGTCGCGTCTGCGGGTTCACTCCATTGAAGGCCATTATTCGAATCGAGATAGAGTTTGCGAGAATCCGACTCGCGCGGAGGCCAGTCTGCGGCTTCCTCCCACCGGTTGCGACCCGCCAGAAAATATCGGACGCGCGGCCATTGCGGGAGGTTGGCCGGGCGGTCGCACAACCAGTGTGCGAACCAGTCGATGAGCTCGCGGTAATAGGGCCGTCGTGTATCGCCAAAATGACGCGCGCCGAACCACGTATCGGCCTCGCAGGCCGCATAGCCGCTGTGCACAGCTGGCGTGAACCAAAGATACTGGTAGCGCGCGATTTCGGCATTCGTCGCATTGGTGCGGAACAGACGAAAATTGTCGAAGCTGCTACCGCCGCGTTCGAGCGGGCCCGTCACGAAAATCGTGGGCGTCGAGATGTGATCGACCTCGGTCAGAAAACCCTGATCCGCGAAGAACGCGGAAGACGGTTCTGCTGAGGCCTTCATCTGCGTGGCAAAATCGCTTGGCGCGGCGCCGGTTCGGTCAAGCAGATCGAACACTGGCAGCGTCTTGAGGTGCGTATCGTAATCGACCGGGGGCTGGCGAACCGGCTGACTCTCGTAAGCATCAGCCCAAGGTGATTGGTACCAGCGTTCGCGATCGACGCCCGCTGGCGGGCCGAACGAGATCTTCGGCACGAAGTCGCGATACCATCCGAACATCATGCGAAGCAATGACACACCGCCTTGCAGATAGGCGCCGTTGCGCGTCTGTCGGCCCCCATAGCTGCCGTCGAACATGACAACGCCGCATTTGTGCGCGGGATGCTGCATTGCGGCGGTCTTGGCTGCGGTTTCGCCGGTGTAGGACGAGCCAAGCGTTCCGACGCGGCCGCTGCACCACGGTTGCTCTGCGATCCAGTCGACGGTGTCGTACCCGTCGAGCCTGTCGATCCCCGAGCAGGCCATGAATTCGCCTTCCGACTCGTAGCGGCCGCGGACGTCCTGGATCGCGTAAATGATGCCCTGCTCCGGCAAAAGTGCCGGCATCGCGGTGGGTGCCTTGTTCTTGTCATAGGGGGTTCGGACAAGCACGACGGGCAGCGGCAATTCGGCACCGAGCGGGATATGGAAGTCCGTCGACAGCCGCACGTTGTCGCGCATCGGAATGAAGACGCTTCGCACTCGCCGCGTCGCGAATCGTGGCGCAAGGCCGTCGAACAGGAACGGCCGATCGGCATCGTATCGCGCGCTGCGCTCGAGCGGCGGCTGATCGAACCCGGCCGCGAAACTGTCTGTCGTGAGTGTCATCGAACCCCGTATCGCTCGTCGCGGTAAGATCTTGCCGTGTTATAGCATATGACGCAATATGCCGTTGTGTGGCGATACTTCGCACCCTTACTGATTCTATTCGCGGCGACGTCTGCCGTCGCTGAGCTGCCGACAGTCTCGCGAGCTGAAATCGCGCGCGCGGCCCTGTTGATGCGGAACAACCCGGCGACGACAATCCGGAACGGCCGGATCGTCCCGCGATGGTTCGCAGACGGCAGCCGGTTTTGGTACCGTCGCGAGACGGCGGCCGGAAACAGCTATGTCATCGTCGATGCACGGACGGGGCGCAGCGAGCCGGCATACGACCGTTCGAGCCTCGCCGCCGCATTGCACGCGGTCGGCGTCGTACGGGGGCCGGACCGCGCGAACATTCTCGAGATTGCCGCCGACTATGTTGAGTTCGCGATCGATGGCCATGTTTATCGCTGTGCGACCAAGGGTGCGTGCGTCGGGAAATCGACTAACGACCCGGCGGCCCTGCCATCACCGGATCGGCTGCACGCCATATTCCGCCGCGACGGCAATCTGTGGATCCGTGAGATCGCATCCGGGGCCGAACGGCCGCTGACGACCGACGGCGGGGCGCAATTCGGCTATGGCATGCCGTCGGATCGCTACGATCAGGACAAGCTGGTCCGCGATCGCACGGGCGCCACGCTTCCGCCGGTGCAAACATGGTGGTCGCCTGACGGAAGGCATATCGTCACGGCCCGCCTCGATCAGCGCCATCTGTCACCCTATTATTACCTTGAGAATGCGCCAAGCGACGGCAGCTTTCGCCCTAAATTGCACGAGGTGCGCCTGCCGTTGATGGGCGAGCCTGCAGGGCGTCTCGACTGGTGGGTCATCGATATCGCCACCGGCGCTAAGCGCCGGATCGATTTTCCGGTCGATCGGATGATTGCCGCGAACAACGGCATCGACGATCTGAAAATCGCGTGGGGCGCGGGCGGGCGGACGTTCCTGGCGATCTCGGGCATGACCAATTACGTTGGTGCCGAAGCCTTCGCGGTCGACATCGCAACGGGGGCGGTTCGCACAATCCTTCAGGATCGCTCGACGCCCGGGCACCCTTTGGTGGCAGGCGGCTATGGCGCCCCCGTCGCACGGTTCATCAAGGGCGGACGCGAGCTGCTATGGTACGCCGAGCGCGACGGCTGGGGGCATTTGTACCGCTACGATGTAGCAACCGGTCGGTTGCTCAACCGCGTCACCCAAGGCGCTTGGCTCGTTCGCGATATCGTCGCGGTCGACGAGGCAAAGGAACAGTTGTGGTTTACCGCGATGGGACTGGAACCAGGCAGTCCGTACGACCGCTATCTCTATCGCATCGGTCTCGACGGACGCGGCCTGACCTTGATGTCGCCCGAACGCGGCGACCATTTGATTACCGATCCGTCGGGCAGTGCGTTGGTTTTCGACGGTGCCGGGCCTACCGCGACAGTCGCGCCCGATTTGAGGAGCTATGCCTATGACGTCTCGTCGGTTACTGAGCCTACGCGCTCGATCCTGCGCCGCGCCTCCGATGGCGCGTTGATTGCCACTTTCGAGCGGGCCGATGTTTCAGGGCTGAAAGTCGCAGGCTACCGCCCGCCCGAAGAAGTCACGATCCGCAGTGCTGACGGTCGTCACGATTTGTGGGGTCTCGTCTACCGGCCGTCAAATTACGATCAGACGCGCAAATATCCCGTCGTCGACATAGAATACGCAAACCCCGCCGTCGCCCGGACGCCGCGCAACTACGCCGGGGCAGCGACCTACGTCGGGACGGCCGTGACGCCTGCGGCCCTTGCCGAACTGGGGTTCGTCGTTGTCTGTGTCGATGCTCGGGGAACGCCGTACCGCTCGGCAGCATTTTCGCGCCCGCCGCGCGGCTATCTGGCTACGATGGGGATTGAGGATCACATCGCGTTTATTCGAGGTGTCGCCGTGCGCGACGCAGGACTGGACCTAACCCGCATCGGAATCGTTGGCCAGTCCTATGGCGGCTATTCGGTTCTGCGCGCTCTCATCGAATTCCCCAATGTATTTAAGGTCGGCATCGCCGGCTCGCCGCAGACCGCCTTTCACAACATGGCTGCCGAAGCCGTGCTGCACGCCTATGAAGGCGCACCCGATTACGGCGGCGTATCGTCGCTCCGTCCGACGCCGACGGCAGTACCGGACAATTTCAAGCGCTTCGACGCGACAGCCCAGATCGATCGGATCAAGGCACCATTGCTCATTTTCGCAGGGGAGCAGGACGAAAATGTTTATCCCGGCAGCATTGTGCAATTTATGGACAAAGCGATCGCCATGAACGCCAACATCGATTGGGTGTGGATGCCCAACACCGGGCACACCGGCCTCTACACGCCCTACGCCCTACGCCGTAGCATTGAATTTCTCACGCGCCATTTGCAAGGGCGCATGCTGCCCCTCGACATGCCATCGCTGCCGAGCCCCGCACGATGACGCTGCGGAACCTGTATCAGAATGTCGAACCCTATCGGCACGGGATGCTCGATGTGGGGGACGGGCACCGGCTTTACTGGGAGTTGTGCGGTAACCCGGAGGGAAAACCCGCCGTTTTCCTCCATGGCGGCCCGGGTGCGGGATCGTCCATTCCCTCGCGCGGTCTGTTCGATCCCGCGCGTTACAACGTGCTCTTGTTCGATCAGCGCGGTTCGGGTCGATCGACACCGCATGCCGGACTCGAGGCCAACACGACCTGGCATCTCGTCGCCGATATAGAGCGCTTGCGCGCGCTGGCGGGCGTGGAGCAATGGCTGGTTTTCGGGGGCTCATGGGGTTCGACCCTGGCGCTTGCCTATGCCCAGACGCACCCAGAGCGCGTTTCCGAACTGATCCTTCGCGGTGTCTTCACGGGTCGAATGTCCGAGATCGACTGGATCTATCATGGCGGGGCCGACCGGATATTTCCCGAAGCCTGGGTCGATTTCGTCGCGATCCTTTCTGATGGGGAGCGTGCCGATCCAAGCGCGGCCTACTACGCCCGGCTGACGTCGTCCGACCCGGCTGTACGCTTGGATGCGGCGCAGCGATGGAGCGAATGGGAAGCGCGTATCGTCCAGTTGGAAACGGATCCTGCCGTAATTCAAGCTTATACGGAGGATGAGTTCGCGGTGGCGCTTGCCCGGATTGAGGCCCACTATGTGGTCAATCACCTGTGGCTCGACCACGATCAACTGCTACGCGACGCCGGGAAGCTGAGAGGTATTCCGGGCGTTATCATCCAAGGCCGCTACGACATCTGCACGCCGCCACGGACCGCCTTCGACCTGGCGCAACGATGGCCCGACGCCCGACTGGAGCTCGTGACAGCTGGCCACCGCTTCGACGAACCGGCGACTCTTGACGGGCTGATACGTGCGACCGACCGCCTCGCCGCGATGTAAGCGCAGCGGAACCGATAGCTTTTCATGCGACAGTTGGTCGATCTCATTGACGCCGGTCAGTCCTGACGCGACGTTCATTCAGCCGAACAGCTATTGTTTGGCCGTTCTAAGGCTATGCGGGCTATAAACGAATTCAGGATAAAAACGCACGCGGCAGTTAGGGCGGCCACCGGCGCGAGTAGCCAAATGATATCGCGTGCGGCCATGCCATTTGCCAGCAGCAAGCCCGGTGCCACGGGGCCTATGATTGAGCCGATGCGCCCGACACCCACCGCGGCGCCCGACCCCGTGCCGCGTGCGGCCGGTGGGTAAAGCAATGGAGCCAGCCCATAGGCCGCATAATTTGTGCCCAACAGCAAGAATCCCGCAAACGCACTAAGTGCGACGATTGGGACGCTGCTGGTAGCCGGTGCTAGCAGCAATACCAGGCAGACAAATACGATGTAACAGCCCCCGAGCAGGTAGGCGCGAGGCAATCTGTCGGATAACAGTCCGACGCCGACCGCGCCCGCTGCCCCAGCAAGATTGAACGCGGCAGAGGCGTGCGCCGCAACCCCCATCGGCAACCCTTTGCTCACGATCAGCGTCGGTAACCAGTATAGGACGAGATACAGCGCCATCAGCGTGGGCGCGATCACCGCCCATAGCAGCAGTGTGGTCAGCGCTCGCCCTTCGCCGAACAATATCTGTAAGGCGTTGGTCTGCCGTATCGTTGGGAAGGCGGCGGGCCGCGTCTCGGGAAGCCACCAGTACTGAAGCAGCGCGACGATTAGCGGCAAGGCTCCCCCCACCGCGAACAAGGTGCGCCAATCGAGCGCGGGCGGAAGTGCTTGCGACAACAACGCGACGGTCGCGCCACCTAAAGGAACTCCGCAAAAAATCAGCCCGGTGGCAAAGCCCCTGCGCTCGGGCTGCGTGATATCGGCTGCAGTTGCGACAAGATTGGGCAGCGCCGCTCCGAGCCCCAATCCCGCCAGGGCGCGAAACGCGAGTAACGGTGCAAAACCAACCCATACTGCCACAGCAAGGGTGAAAGCGCCGAAGATCGTACTTGCGGCGATCAACACCGGACGTCGTCCGAAGTGATCGGCCAGTGCACCGCCTGCTGTGGCACCGATGAGGATGCCGAAATTCGAAACGAAAAACAGCCAAGATAGATCGGTCGGTGGGAGCGTAAACGCTTTCGCTATCAAGGGGGCCGCGATGCCGATCACCTGGATGTCGAATCCCTCAAGGATGCCAACAGCAAAGCAAAGCACGACGATTCTGTGCGGTGCCAATACGCCGCTCATCAATATCCTCCAGTCTTGTCCGAATTCAGCGCGGTGTTATAGCAAATGACATGAATGGTAATAGCGCAGATGGTTGTCACCGTGAAATTGACGCCTGCATTGCGGCGTTGACCGAGCGCTTCGGCGCAGCCCTAAGTACGCGCGAAGCGATTTGCCATGAGCACGCGTCAGGCGAGGGTTTTGTGGCCGCACGCCAGCCCGACGCGGTCCTGTTTGCAAAGACGACCGGCGACGTCGCAGCCGCTGTCAAAATCTGCGCTGCGCACCGCGTTCCAGTAATCCCATTCGGGGTCGGAACCTCGCTCGAAGGCCATGTGCACGCCGTGTGCGGCGGCGTAACGATCAACCTTTCAGGCCTCGATCGGATATTGACGGTGCACCCGGCCGATCTCGATGTTCACGTTGAGGCCGGAGTTACCCGCGAGGCGCTCAATGCGCATATCCGCGATCTAGGCTTGTTCTTTCCGCTCGACCCAGGCGCCAATGCTACGCTGGGCGGCATGGCGGCGACGGGTGCCAGCGGCACGAATGCTGTTCGCTACGGCACGATGCGCGAGGTGACACTGGGGCTAACGGTGGTGACTCCACAAGGGGATGTGATCCACACGGGCGGCCGGGCGCGCAAGTCGAGCATGGGATATGATCTCACACGGCTGTTCGTTGGATCGGAAGGTACGCTCGGGATCATCACCGAGCTTCGGCTTCGCGTCTTTGGTATTCCGGAAACGATCGCAGCTGGGGCGTTCCAGTTCGCGGAAACGACGTCGGCCATCGATGCCGTCATTGCAACGCTCCAGATCGGCGTGCCTATCGCACGTATCGAATTTTTGGATGACCTGCAAATGGAAGCCTGTATCGCGTGGTCGAAACTCGACGACTTTGAAGCAAAGCCTACCCTTTTCGTCGAGCTTCATGGCTCGCCCGCATCGGTCGCCGACCAACGCGCGCAGATCGAGTTGGTTTTTTCCGAAATGGGAGCCGGAGCCCCACGGTGGGCAGAACGCGCAGAAGACCGCTCACGGTTATGGACCGCGCGGCACAACGCCTATTGGGCGGCGCGGGCGTTAAGACCGGGACACGAAACGGTCACCACCGATGCGTGCGTGCCGATTTCAGAACTGGCCGAAGTCATCGCCGAAGCGAAAAATCTTGCAGTGCGGAGCTGTTTAACGTCCCCTATTGTCGGACATGTCGGTGACGGAAATTTCCACGTCATGATCCTGCATGAGCCAGCGCAAGCGAGCGCGGCCGATGCGTTAGCGACCGCTATCGCGAAGCTTGCGCTACGACACGGCGGAACAGCAAGCGGCGAACATGGGGTCGGCTATTACCGCAAGGTCCTGCTTGCCGAGGAACATCATTCTGCCCTGGCTCACATGGCGGCAGTAAAGCGGGCCCTAGACCCGTTGAACATTATGAACCCGAGCAAGCTTTTTGAGCTCGAATCAATCGCCTCAGTCGGACCCTCTCTACCGATCAGCTGATCCCTGATTTTTGTTTACTCGGCCTTGTTTCGGAGAGCTTATGAATGGGCGCGGTATAAACCACGCTTGATCGTCGCGCCGTAGACGGTGGCACCGCAAAAAAGTGCTTGAAAGCTTTCGAGAAATTGCTGGTGTTAGCAAACCCGCATGCTGCACTCACTTCAGTCATGGACGCCGTCGTCTCGGTCAATCGTCTGTACGCCTCCTGAAGCCGCAATGCCCGGTAATGATCTCCAACCGTCGTGCTCAGCGTCACCCTGAACAGTCGCTCTAAATGCCGGATCGATATGCCCGCGATCTCTGCGAGTGCACCCTTGGACAACGGCTCCGCCGTGGCTTGCTCCATGGCGGTCAGGGCGCGTGCCAAGCCGTCATGCGAAATGCGATGGCGCAAAGCTGGCGAACGGCGCTGCCGTCGGCTCGGCTGGCGCTGCTCCGTCTGGATATACCAGTCGCTCACCATGCCCGCCAACGACGGTCCGTGGCTGGCAGCGATCAGTGTTGTTGCCAAATCCAGCCCGGCGAGGCCGCCCGCGCAGGTCATCCGTTTTCTGTAGATAACGAAAAGTCCGTTTTCGAGTTTGGGTCAGATAAGCGTTTCGCGAAACGAGGCCTCATGTTCCCAATGAACAGTGCAGCTATATCCGTCGAGCAACCCGGCCCGGGCAATTATAAATGGTCCTCCCGATACGCCGCAACGCTTCGGAGTCTGTCTGTCGTCAAACACCGCAGGATTGCCGCCTGCGCAGACAAAGATGATGTCCGCCTTGTCCATTGCTGTGACAGCGCCCTCGACGGACAGTTCGACGCCGCTTGACGCTTTCGCGGGCGCACCCGTCACCGAATAGTGCCGCCAGCTGTAGCGGGTCTTTCCACCAAGACGATTGGCCGCACGAAAGGGCTCGACGCGTTCGACGACGTGTCCTCCAGCGCTGCGAGCTGCGCATCGACGCTCGCGGTCATGCGATGCTTGCGATGTTGTAGGTGGAGACGCCGTCGGCCTTCACTTTGCCGATCGCGTAACCCTTCTTGCGCAAGCCCGTTAGCGCTGCGCGCGTCGTGTGCGGCAGCCAGCCATTGGCTGCCACGAGGTCGCCGAGTGTCGCGCCGCCCTCGCGCTGACGCAGGGTTATGACGGTTGTGGTCTTATTTGGAACTGCGGGTGCAGCGGCCTCTGCAGCCGGGGCAGGGGACGTTGCAGTGTTGGGTTTGGCGTTTGCCATGGGTGTTCTCCGGTTGATGGGAGAAGCACCGTGCCGCTCCCACCAGCCAGAGCCCCGTCAGTCACGCCTGACAGGGGCAGCCGCCGCGCGTTCGCGGCGGCGATTCACAAGCAGCGTGTTTGCTCTGGTGG
>APMI01005038.1_pt1 | contig 18647 bp, 16 predicted proteins | sample 667938 | NCBI WGS metagenome assembly APMI01 (sample SAMN01084076, study PRJNA167559) | wastewater metagenome | biome: Wastewater | place: Denmark: Ejby Moelle, Odense | collected 2011-11-28 | reverse complement strand
GGAAGTATCATTTCTTGCTATCTCTACAAGACTTATCCTGAAGAGAATGAAGGTTTTCTTACTCAGATGAAATCTAAAATTGTAAACCGAAAGAACTTAAACCTTTTGGGAGAAAAACTTAGGCTTACAGATTTTATACAAAATGGTAGCCATGGTAGCTTAGGAGAAAATATTAATGGTAATCTCTTCGAAGCTTTTATTGGAGCTATATATTTAGATTTTAATTATAACATTTGCAAAGAGATTGTTCTAGATAAAATTTTTTCTGAAAAAGAAATAGAAAAACTCGAAAACAAGATTGTAAGTTATAAAGGCTTACTTCTGGAATGGAGCCAAAAGAAAAAAGTATCTATAAAATATGATACAACAGAAGAGCTTCTCCCTAATAAAAATTTCATTTTTAGAACCTGTGTATATCTTAATGCGAACAAAATAGCCAGTGCCACAGAATCTTCTAAGAAAAAAGCTGAAGAAAAAGCCGCACAAAGAGCATTTTACTCACTTAATAAAAAAGAAAATATCGTTGAGCAAAAAAATATTTCTTGAATTAGAAGAAGACGAGCCTATCAACATCGGACTAATAAGGCAAGCGAAAAGATTGCCAGATTATGAAATGTTTTTTGAAATCAATAAGGTCAATTCATTTAATTTTTATAGAATAGACGATATAAAATATAAAAAATTCAGTTTTCCTAAATTTGAAACATATCATCCGGAAAACAAAACTTGCTTTCAAATTATCGCGAATAAATCTGTGCCTAATAGAAAAAAAACGAGTAACGAACTCTTTTCTCAGGCGGAAGAAATAAAATTTTTGATGCCTAAAAATAGAGATGTTGACTTTATTATTTATGCAAAGGATAGTTTTGCAGATTTTTCACTAATTTTGCTGCCGAATAATATTTTATTTCAAATTCAATATTTTTCGTTAAATCCAAAAACAGAACTGTACAAGTTATTACAATATTATGAATAAAAGATCAAAAAAGACAAAGATTATAGCTACATTAGGTCCAGCTACTTCTTCTAAAGAGGTAATGCTAGAATTAGTGAAAGCTGGTGCAGATGTATTCAGAATAAACTTTTCTCACGCTGATTATGAATTGGTGAAAAGAAATGTAGATATCATCAGAGAGATCAATCAAGAATATGGTTTCAATACTTCTATTCTAGGTGACCTACAAGGTCCTAAACTAAGAGTAGGTGTAGTAAAAGACGGTTCATACCTTAATCCTGGTGATATTCTTACCTTTACTAATGAAAAATGCGAAGGAGATTCTACTAAAGTTTATATGACTTACGAGAGATTCCCTCAAGATGTAAAAGTTGGCGAAAAAATATTAATTGATGACGGAAAACTCGTTTTAGAAGTTATCGAAACCAACGAAAAAGATACCGTAAAGGCAAAAACAATTCAGGGTGGACCACTGAGTTCTAAAAAAGGTGTAAATCTGCCTAATACTAATGTATCTCTTCCTGCGCTTACAGAAAAAGATATAGAAGATGCTAAATTTATGCTAGACAATGATTTTGATTGGATTGCTCTTTCATTCGTTCGTCACGCACAAGATATTATTGATTTAAAAGAATTAATCAAAAATCATTCTAATTCAGAATTCAGAACACCAATTATCGCCAAAATCGAAAAACCAGAAGGAGTTAAAAATATTGACGAAATTATGGTGGAGTGTGATGGTATAATGGTAGCACGTGGAGACCTAGGTGTAGAAGTACCTATGGAAGAAGTGCCTGTTATCCAAAAAAGATTGGTAGATAAAGCTAGATATTATTCTAAGCCTGTAATCATTGCAACTCAAATGATGGAAACAATGATTAATAGCCTTACCCCTTCTAGAGCTGAGGTAAATGACGTAGCAAACAATGTATTAGATGGTGCAGATGCGGTAATGCTTTCTGGTGAAACTTCTGTAGGGAAATATCCTGTAGATGTAATCAAGAATATGACTAAGATTATCAAAAATATAGAATCTACTCCTCTTTACGAAAAGAAAAACGATATCATCGAAAAAATTACTTGTGTAGATGATCGTTTTATTACTGATATGGTTTGTCTAAATGCAGTAAAAATTGCTGAAACCACTGGTGCTGAAGCTATTATTACATTAACCTACTCAGGTTATACCGCTTTCCAGATTTCTGCACACAGACCTCATGCTAGAATTATAGTTTATACCTCTAATCCTAGAGTGCTAACGATGCTTAATCTACTTTGGGGCGTAAAAGCATTCTATTATGATATGAACAAATCTACAGACGAAACAATTATACAAGTAAATATGCTTACTCATAATTATGGATATGTAGAAAAAGGCGATTTCGTTGTTAATCTAAATGCAATGCCTGCTTATGAAGGTGGAAAAACCAATACACTAAGGTTAAGCACCATATAAAACTAAAAGCGCTCAATATTTTTTGAGCGCTTTTTTTATAGATTTCCTATAATCGCTTTCTTAGAAACAAATTCGTGGAGTGCATACAAAGAAAGTTCTGTTCCATAACCAGAGTTTTTAATTCCGCCGAAAGGAAGTCTAACATCTGATTTTGTAATTTGATTGATAGAAACCGTGCCAGATTCTAAATTCTCTGCAAAAAATAGGGCTTTTTCTTTATCATTTGTCCAAACTGAATTTCCTAGACCAAACATGGTATCATTAGCAATGGAAAGCAACTCTTCATCATTCTTAGCAGAATAAACCATTGCTAAAGGTCCAAAAAGTTCTTCATCATTAATCGGGTTTCCTAGATTCATTTTTAAAATCCCTGGTTTGAAACCAGCTTTAGAAATTCTTTCTAATGGCAAAATATATTCTGCTCCGTTTTCTAAGGCTGTTTTGTATTGCTCTTCTAAATCATTTGCTAAATCTTCTCTTGCCATTTCAGAAAAATTAGTTTTAGCATCATTCGGATTGCCAACTTCATACTTTTTAAAATTCTTCAATAAAAGAAATAAGAAACTGTCTAGTACTTTTTCGTGAATGATAAATCTCTTTGAAGCAATGCAGGTTTGTCCGCAATTTTGTAGTCTTCCAAGAGCTGCACTTTCTGCTGCTTTTACCAAATTGGCATCTTCACACACAATAAAAGCATCACTTCCGCCTAATTCTAAAACACATTTTTTTAAATTTTTGCCCGCTGTTTCAGCAATTTTTCTACCAGCAGCTTCACTTCCTGTAAGCGAAACTCCTTTAATAATAGAATGAGCAATCATTTCTTCAATCTCTGAATGAGAAATTTCAAAATGCAAAAAAACACCTTGAGGAAAACCTGCTTCCTCAAAAATTTCTTGTAAAGTATTTCCACTTTTTAAGCAAATAGAAGCGTGTTTCAACACTACACAATTTCCTGATAAAATGGTAGGAACGGCAAATCTTATGGCTTGCCAAAAAGGAAAATTCCAAGGCATAATGCCTAAAATTACACCAAAAGGTTCGTGATGAACTTCAGAAAACTGAAATTCTGTGGGTACTTTTTCTGGCTTTAAAACATTTTCTGCTTTTGCATAATAATCACAAAGTGTGGCACATTTTTCTATTTCTGCAACAGATTGAGAAATAGGTTTTTTCATTTCTTGTGTAATGATTTCGCCAAATTCTTGCTTTCTTGCTCTTAAAATTTCTGATAGTTTAGCGAAATGTTTTTGTCTTTCTTCAAACGGATTTTTTTTCCATTTTTTAAAGGATTGTTGGGATTGTTGTAGTTTATTTTGAATGTTTAAGTTCATTTAATTGGTTTTAAGTGGTTGTTTTATCTTACTAAAAACATCTAAACTAAGAATTAGAAGTTATTTACAATATTCTACATCATCTTAGATGCTTCCAGCAAGACAAACTACGTGGTAATTTTAATGCTTTAAAGATAATTATTTTGTAAACAATTTGCGTTCCGTAGGAACGTAATGTGTGTAGAAAATAACAAAATTGATTTTGGGCGTTCCGTAGGAACGCAATGTCTTTGAAAGATTGTTGAGAAAAGTCGAAAAGAAAACCGAAACCTATTTCTAGCCCTGATTGTAGTGGAAATCCTGTAATTGTGAGCAAAAAGTTAAGGATTGCTTCGCTTTGCTCGCAATGACAGATTGTAACGGAAAGCAGGACTGAAAGTGAAAAATAGCAGAAACGTGTTGCTTCTAAATTATAAACCATTCATTTACCAAACTGGCAGCCAATCTTGCGGTTCTCTCGGCAATATCAAACTCTGGATTTACTTCTGCTACATCAAGCGCAATGAGTTTCTCGGATTTTAAAATATTTCTATATAAATTAAGAAAAGAAGCATCTGCAAAAATGCCATTATAAGCCGGCGCAGAAACTCCCGGAGCAATTGCCGAGTTGAAAACATCCATACAAATCGTGAGATATACTTTGTCTGATTTCTGAATGAATTCATTAATTTCCGAATTAATTCTAAGAAGATTTTCGTAGAAAATTTCATCTGCTAAAATGTACTTCATTCCATAATTTTTGGCTGTATCAAACAGTTTCAAAGTATTAGAATTTCTCTGAATTCCGATGTGAAGAGAGTGAATTTCTCCTTCTTGTGCAATTTGCCAAAAACCTGTTCCTGAGCTTACTCCTACTTCATTTTCGGGTTCACGATTGTCAAAATGAGCATCAATATTGATAATGCCAATTTTTTGGTTGGGAAATGCTTTTTTGATGCCTGAATAATGTGCGAAAGTCACTTCGTGACCACCTCCTAAAACGATGGATTTTGCATTTTTTTGTAGAATATTAGAAACTTTTTCTGCTAGATTTTCTTGACTTTTTTCTAAATTTTGTTCTTCACAAGTGATATTCCCGAAATCTAACAATTTAAAATCTGGAGAAACTACAGGAAAATTGCTCATATTTTTTCGGATAATGTTTGGAGCTTTGGCAGCGCCTATTCTTCCTTTGTTTCTTCTAACGCCTTCATCTACCGCAAAACCGTGCAAAACGAAATTGTCAGGTAAAATATCTTCATAGTTTTCCGAAATTTCTACTCGTTGAAAAATTCTGTAATGAAGCGGTGAATCTCCATCGTTTCTGCCTTGCCAAATGTTATTATTATTCATTGTAATTTATCCGTTGTTTGTCTTGCTCTAAGCATCTAGACAAAGTTATTCAAATAAATGATTAAGAAATTCCATATTTGGATTTGAGTTTCTAATTAAATCTAATTTAATATTTCTGTTCATTAATTTGATTTCTTTTTCTCTTTCAATTGCTTGCTGAATCCAACCATATTTTTCATAATAAACTAAAAACTCTACATTATATCTCGCTGTAAAACTATTTGGATTAAGCTTTTCTTTATGTTGTTTTAACCTTACCTTGAGATTATTCGTAACACCTGTATATAAAACTGTTCTATTTTTATTTGTCAAAATATAGGTATAGAATGTATAAATTCCTTCAGAATATTCTTCCATAATTTTAAATTTTTGTTTAACAAGACAAAGTGAACGCTACAAATAAAACACTGAGTTTGTCTTCCTGAAAGGAACTAAATTCATTTTGTATAGTTTTAATACTTACATTTTCTATTCTTTGTATAGATGCTTTCAGCAAGACAAAGTGTGTGCAGGATATTTGCTTAAAATTAAATAATTCTTTCTCCATCAACATAAACTTCACTCGCTACCAAACTTCCTTGATTGTACAAAATATTTTGGAAATTATCGGTTTCAAAAACCACAAAATCTGCCTTCATTCCTTTTTTCAAAATTCCTCTATCTGTTAAATTCAAAGCTTTTGCAGCACGAAAAGTAATTCCTGCTAAAACTTCGGCAGTAGAAAGTTTTTGATAAGTAGCTAAAATGGAAGCTTGTGTAATCAAATTTCCCATCGGTGCAGAACCAGGATTCCAATCACTAGCAATCGCTAAAATTCCGTTTTTATCTAAAATTTTTCTGGCAGGAGTGAAAGGTTCTCCCAAACCTAAGCTAGCACCTGGAAGCGCCACTGCAACGGTTTCTGAATTGGCTAAAAACTCAATATCTTCATCAATTGTTGCTTCTAAATGGTCTGCAGAAACAGCACCAACTTCCACAGCAATTCTAGAGCTTCCCGCAGTGAATTGATCAGCATGAACCGTAATTTCAAATCCTAATTCTTTGGCTTTTTCTAAAAATCTTCTGCTTTCTTCTGGTAGAAATGCTGATTTTTCTATGAAAACATCGACTCTTTTTGCCAAATTTTCTTCTTTTACTTTTGGTAAAATTTCATCTACAATATACTGTAAATATTCTTCGGAAGTTCCCTCAAAATCTCTTGGTTTCAAGTGAGCAGAAAGACAAGTCGGAACTAAAGTTGCCTTTGTTTTTTCTTGTGCTTTTTTAATCACACGAAGCATTTTGAGTTCGCTTTCTACATTTAATCCGTAACCTGATTTTATTTCAATTGTAGTAATTCCAAGAGAAATTAAACGATTGATTCTTTCTAATAATTTTTCTAAAAGTTCGTCTTCTGAAGCATTTCTGGTATGTTGAACGCTACTCCAAATTCCGCCTCCTTTTTCTGCAATTTCTAAGTAGGTTTTTCCTGCATTTCTCATTGCAAAATCATTGGCTCTGTTTCCTCCAAAACAAATATGAGTATGACAATCTATAAAAGCGGGAAGAACTACGAGTTCCGAGTTTCGAGTTTCGAGTTTCGAGTTTGGAAAGTCTGATTTTAATTTTTCAAAATCTCCGACTTCTTCAATTTTGTTTTCAGAATTAATTAAAATTCCGCCGTTTTCGATGATTTCTAAGTGTTCGTCAGAAAGTTTTCCTCGAAGTGAAAGGTTATTTAAAGTAACGATTTGTTTGAAAGGCCCGATTAATTTCACAGAAAATTGATTTTGGTAAAATTAATGATTTTTGGCTTTCTCTTTTTTAAAAACAAGAGAAGTTCTAGAAATTTTTCAGAAAATTTAGCCAAAACTTTGTCCAAATGTAATTAAATTATGGTCTGGGTCTAAAACAGAAAATTCTATTTGTTTCCAAGGTTTTCTTTCCAAAGGATGTACTTTTATATTTTTGGAAATGATAGACTGGTAAATTTCTTGTATTTTTTCGGTTCTAATGTATATCTGACCATAGTTTTCTAAAGGATTCAAATCTTTATATTCAAAAAAATGAATTTCAAAATTACCTTTTTCTAGCATCAGATAATAGTCATAATCTCCAATTTCTTTGAACCCTAATTGATTGATATAGAAATTTTTTGTCTCTATTTTGTTTCTCATAGGAAGTTTGGGAATTACTGAGCTAATCATAATAAAATCATTTATGATTCAAAGATAAAAAAAATAAGTACTGAAAAAGAGTTAATTATTTTTCTTCAAATGATCAAAAACCATTTTAGAAAGTGGTATGAACATAAAACCGCCGATGATAAAAGTAATAAATGCTCTTTGCAATCCGAAAGCATGCGCTAGATAACCAATAATTGGAGGCCCTAGAAACATTCCTACTGTAGAATAAGTACTTACAATAGAAATCACAATTCCTACAGAATATTTTTTGGCTTTCCCTGATAAGATAAAGGTCATAGGATACAAGCCCGAAACGCCAAATCCTACCATACAAAAACCAATAAGTGCCGTCCAGAAATACGGAAAAATGACTGCCATTGTAACACCAATCATAATTAGAAAAGAACCTAAAATATATAATTTTTTCATTCCAAATTTCTCCATCATTTTATCAATGGTTAATCTAGAAATCGTCATACAAACCATAAAAAGCAAGTAACCATACGTAAAAACCTCTTCTTTTACGACTTCTTTGAAATAAACTCCATTCCAATCATACATTCCTCCTTCACAAATGGCTGCAAAAAAGACAATTAATCCTAGCAGCGATATATATTTACTGGGCTTCCCAAGTTTAAAACTATTTCCTTTTCTAGCTTTATCGCTTTTCAATAAGTGGGGAAAAGCAAAAAGAATCATCAAAATCCCAAAAACAGCTACCATTATGAGATGCCATTCTATGGAGATTTTAAATTTAATCATAATAGTAGAAAACAAAACGCCTAGAATTCCGCCAATGCTCCAAATTCCGTGAAAAGTTCCTACAATTTTTTTCTCAAATTTTTCTTGAATCGCAATAGATTGTGTATTAATTGCAATATTAATTACGCGAAGTGAAACTGAAAATACAACCAAAGTAAATACAACCCACCAAATAGAAGGGGCAAAACCAATAAAAAGTAATGATAATAAAAATGTGAAACTGGCAATCTGAAGTGGGATTCTGTTATCAAATTTTGCCACCAGCCAACCAGAAAGCGGAATACCAACAATGGCACTTGCAGGCATTACCATCAGCAAATTACCCAAAGTATTTTCGTCAAGGTTAAAGTTATCTTTTATCGTAGGTATTCTGGAAGCCCAAGTAGAAAAACAAATCCCTGAAAGAAGGAAATATGCAGAAAGGGCAATCCTCTGTTTCTGTCTTTTTTCTAATTCATTCATTTCGTGTGCAAAATTACGGCAATCTGTTTTAAAAATTAGAATGTTTTCTCATCAAATTCTTATTAAAATCTAACTTTTATGATGATTGAAAATAAATATCACTCATTTCTCACTACAAAATTTTCTATCTTTGGGATAAATTATAAAAGATGCCCGATTTTTTACACGCCGATAAAGATAATTTTTCTGATGATGAATTAATGCAGGAAGAAAAAATCCGTCCGCAGAGTTTTCGTGATTTTGCAGGACAGAGAAAAACGTTGGATAATCTGGAAGTTTTCGTGGCGGCTGCCAAAAACAGAGGTGCTGCTTTAGATCACGTTCTTCTGCACGGGCCTCCAGGCTTGGGGAAAACGACTTTGGCGCATATCATTGCTAATGAACTGGGAGTTGGTTGTAAAATTACTTCGGGACCAGTTCTAGATAAACCCGGAAGTTTGGCAGGACTTCTCACGAATTTAGAAGAAAATGACGTGCTTTTTATTGATGAAATTCACCGTCTTTCGCCAATTGTAGAAGAATATTTGTACTCTGCGATGGAAGATTATAAAATCGACATTATGCTAGAAACAGGGCCTAATGCTCGCTCTGTGCAAATTGGCTTAAATCCTTTTACTTTAGTTGGCGCAACCACTCGTTCTGGAATGCTCACCAAACCAATGCTCGCAAGGTTTGGGATACAAAGCAGATTAGAATATTATACCATAGAACTTTTAGGAATAATTATTGAGAGAAGTGCAAGAGTTTTGGGCGTTCCTATCTATGAAGATGCAGCACTAGAAATTGCGAGAAGAAGCAGAGGAACTCCTAGAATTGCGAATGCACTTTTGCGCAGAGTTCGGGATTTTGCCGAAATCAAAGGAAACGGCGAAATAGAAATAGAAATCACCAAATTTGCTCTGAATTCATTAAATGTAGATGAATTCGGACTGGATGATATGGATAATAAAATTATGCGGGTGATGATCGAAAATTTCAAAGGAAAACCTGTAGGAATCTCCGCTTTGGCAACTTCCATTGGTGAAAATCCTGAAACGATAGAAGAAGTTTATGAACCATTTTTAATACAAGAAGGTTTTATTATTAGAACTCCGCGAGGAAGGGAAGTAACGGAAAAAGCTTATAAACATTTAGGGATTTCGAGACCGAAGAATCAGGGAGAACTTTTCTAACAAATAAAAAAAATCATAATTAAAGAATTGAATTTATGGAGAAGAAACCTAATATCATAAAAGATAAAAGTTTTGACTTTGCTGTGAGAATTGTAAACCTCTATAAATTTTTTGCATTCCAAAAGAATGAATATGTTCTTTCAAAACAACTTCTGAAGAGTGGCACTTCAATTGGAGCAAACGTTGAAGAAGCTCTTGGTGCTCAATCTAATAAAGAATTTATTGCAAAACTTCACATTTCATATAGAGAAGCAAAAGAGTCTTTGTACTGGTTAAAGCTTCTTTACAAAACTGATTTCATCAATGAAAAAGAATTTATATCTTTAAGCAAAGATTGTGAAGAACTCATTATGATTATTGTGCCTATCATAAAATCTTCAAAACAAAAAATTTAATTTTTAATCAAATATGAAACTCTATCCTATACAATGCGGAAAATTTAAATTAGACGGCGGTGCTATGTTTGGTGTCGTCCCGAAATCTCTTTGGGAACGTACAAATCCTGCTGATTCTAAAAATTTAATTGAACTTGGAACTCGTTCTCTTTTGGTAGAAGATGGTAAAAAACTCATCTTAATTGATTGCGGTTTAGGAAATAAGCAAGATGAGAAATTTTTTGGGCATTATTCGCTTTATGGTGATGATACTTTAGAGAAAAATTTGGCGAAATTTGGTTTTGTAAAAGACGACATTACCGATGTCTTTCTCACGCACCTTCACTTCGATCATTGTGGTGGCGCAATTGAATGGAATGATGATAAAACAGGTTACAGACCTGCTTTTAAAAATGCTCAATTTTGGACGAATGAAAATCACTGGAAATGGGCTACAGAACCTAATCCTAGAGAAAAAGCTAGCTTTTTAAAAGAAAATATCTTGCCTATGCAAGAAAGTGGACAATTGCAGTTTTTACCAACTCCAAAAACTGGAAATTATGGTTTTGCTCCAGATCTTAAAATGGATGTAATTTTTGTAGATGGACATACCGAAAAACAAATGCTTCCTGTAATACAATATCAAGAAAAAACAATTGTTTTTGCAGCAGATTTAATCCCAACTGTTGGGCATATTCCTCAGGTTTATGTGATGGGATATGATACCAGACCGCTTCTTACGATGGAAGAAAAAGGTAAATTTCTGAAGCAATGTGTGGACAATGAATATCTATTATTTTTTGAACATGACGCTCATAATGAATTGGCAAGTCTGAAAATGACTGAAAAAGGAGTGAAATTGGATGAAGTTTTTTCGTTGAATGATGTTTTTGGATACTAACCTGAAGGAAGCTAGAAGATGGAAGATGGAAGTTTAAAAACCACAAAAAAAATCATTGGGATTACGGGTGGAATTGGTAGTGGGAAATCTACAGTTGCAAAATTTATTGAAGAATTGGGCTATCCTGTATATAATTCTGATTTTTGGGCTAAAGAATTGGTAAATGTTGATGCAAATTTAAAATTGAAAATTGTAGAACTTCTCGGTGAGAATTCTTATGATGACAACGGAGCATACAATAGACCTTTTGTGGCCTCAATAGTTTTTGAAAATGAAGATTTACTTCTTGAATTGAATAAAATAATCCATCCTGCAGTAAAGGAGCATTTCGAAAATTGGGTAAATTCTCAAAATTCTAAATTTGTTTTCAAAGAAACTGCTCTTTTATTTGAGTTAAAACTAAATGAAAGTTGCTATCAATCTATCTTGGTAACCGCAGAAGATAACATCAAAATAAAACGGGTAATGGATAGAGACCATAAAACTTACCGAGAAATAGAAGCCATTATGCAAAAACAAATGTCTGAAAAAGAAAAAATTAAGAAAGCAGATTTTATTATCGAAAATAATTCAGATCTTGAAATTTTAAAATCCTTCACAAAACAGGTCATCCAGGAATTAGAAAAAATGGATTTGTAATTTATGTGTTAAATAAAAACAAAAAAACTTGAGAAATTCTCAAGTTTTTTTGTTTAATATAAATTTGTTTTACTTTTTAATGAATTTAGACTGAGAAGTTTTACCATTATCTTCAATTGTAATTACATAAACTCCCTTTTCTAATTTGCTAACCACAACTTTATTTTCTGTTAAATTCCCTTTATAAACCAGCTTGCCATCTACAGAGTGAATCGTATATTTCGCTTTAGACGAAACTTTACTCACATTCAAGAAATCTGTAGCTGGATTAGGATATATTTCAGCTGATGCTTTTAGATTTTCGGAAGTAGATAATAATGTTCCCAAAGTAAAACTATAAGAATCATAATCGGAAGAAAAATCAGTCTTATTTATCATTATACTTCCGGTAGACGTTGTAAGTTTATAATAACCATCTATTAAACCATCACCATAACTATCAAAAATTTTAAAAACATAACATGCATTATTTGCTAGGTTAAAAGTAAAATTTTTAACTGCTGGAGGTGTGGATGTATCATCATATACTGCACTACTGAAAAGTACATTTCCAGAAGCATCTTCTAATTTCCAAGAAGTTTCAGAACCGTATTCATCTAACTGAAGTGCTAATTTTACTTGAGTGGTATTAAAACTATTAGTTGTTACATATTGATAACTTTCAACACCAGAATTGTTGGCTGCTCTTTGGTCGGTAGAACCGTTTAGTGAAGAAATATTTACACTTACATTATTAGTAGAACTTTTACTCACCAAAGATATCGGAATAGAAACTTCTTTATTTGGTAACAAGTTTCCAGACCAAGATTTGTTATAATTCTGTGTACCATCTGTAATAGATAGAATAGCAGAGGTAATAGGAGAAGACCCTCTATTAATTAATCTTGCATTTAAATTAGCTTTTACACAATCATTAGAAATATCACAAATTTGATTAAGTTTTATTTCTCCATCTAGTGCATAAACAGTAACTGGAGTTAATGCATCTGATGACAAAAGTTCTTTTCTTCTCGGAGAATTAGCCAAAACTGCATTAAATCTATCTACTTGATTTACCGTAAAAATGTTCATACAGGTATCATCTGTATAATCCATGTAATTTTCAAACATTTCATCAGCCGTTCCACAGTCGTTAGGTTTTGGGTGAGTAAAACAACCATAATTATCCTCTTGATGAATTGGTGTATCAGACACATAATCTGTACCACAATTAGCATCTCCCCAAATATGTCTTAATCCTAACCAGTGCCCAACTTCGTGTGTAGTAGTTCTTCCATATCCATAAGTAGCATCTAAATTAAAACTACCATCATCATAATCTAAATTTCCGAAATAATTATAAGCAATTACTACTCCATCTGTATTAGCGTCAGATGTCATATCAGGCTCATCTAAACCACTTAATCCAGATGCACTTGGGAATTGAGCATACCCTAAAACACCACCTATCGTTGATACAATATCTGGTGTAACCCATATATTGAGATATTTAGTAGGATCCCAAATTGTTTGAGGCTTCAATATAGATTCTATCTCATCATCCCACCATGAAGTTTTACAGAAAGAAATTCTATCAATCCCATTAGTAGGATTTCCGTTTGGATCTCTAACTGCCAAAGCAAATTCTATATTAGCATCTGCTCCTACAATATTAGAATTATATCCTCTTGTTCCCACTTTTTTTCTATAATCATTATTAAGTGTGGTAATTTGGGAGATTACTTGTGCATCACTAATATTTGCACCAGTCCCTACTGCTTCCCCACTGCTTATTACGTGAATAACTACAGGTATAGTTTGTACAGCAGAAATTTTGCCTTTAATAGATTTTTGTTTAGAAATTTTTGTAGCTATCCAATTCTCAAAGCTATCATTAGAAGTTCTTTTATTATTTTTCTTTTGAAGTTTTTCTTCATTCTCCGTGGTATAGCATCTTATGACTCCTTTTGGAGATTTAGAAGCCGAAATAGATTTTTTCTTTACTTGTGCATCAAAATTTATTGAAAATAAAGCAACGAAAACAAATAATAGTATTTTTTTCATCAAATTGTTTTTTTTTAAATTAGTTTATAAAAATAGTAATTTTTCTTAAATTTAGAATACTTTACAAAAATATTTTAAGAAATACCATTACATTAATTAAAATTGATACACAATATTCCAGCTAAATCCCATATTAAATTTAGAAGAACTCTTACCAAATCCTGGGATAATCATAGGTTGCATTTTTTCTTGTTTAGAAGTATAGGCCAAATATCTAGGTTGTGCATTTACATCTACATAAAAACTAGATTTGAATAGCTGAACTCTAGCTCCTATCATTGCCTCAACCCAATATGAAGATTGTTTAGAAGATGGCAATTGCATGTATTGGTCTGCACCACCGAAAGCTCTTACTGGCACTGCTTTGTATTCTTGTTCGTAGAAAGAAGCGCCTAGTTTTCCACCAGCATAGAAACCATTATCTTTGTTTTCTTGATCCATAGAAAGCATATAGAAACCGCCTAATTTTGCAAAAATTCCTTTGGCAGAAGCATCATAACCTCCTTTTAAATAAACATTTTTATCATATCCTGCATCTAAAACTGCACTGATGTTTTTTCTCACTTTCGTAGAAGCATGTGCTTGAAATAATTTTCTATCACTAAAAGCAGACATGGCAGCGTTTAAAACATCTACACCTATGGCAAGATTAGGTTCATATTTGTATTTTGGTTTTATAGAATCTTTTTTTTCTTGGGCAAAAAAGAAACTTAAACTAAAAAATAAAATAAAAGTGAGTCTTGTTTTCATCAATAATTTGTTCTTGATTGCGTTCTATTTTTATCACAGGATTTGTTGTTTCTAAAGTTCCATCTACATTTTCGTATAATCTTTTGAAGCCGCATGCTGGAGAAACATACTCGGATTTTAAAGAATACGTTACTTTTATTTTTGAAGCATTTCCTTTATTGGTGGTTCTGAGAGAAATTTCTGTAAAGGGATTGTTATCTACTCTTAGAGGAATCGTTACAGAATCTATGCTTTTAGCCTTGATAACACTTACTAAACCCGAACCATAATTTACATCTACATACAATGAATCTAAAGTGGCAACTCTACCGTCAGCAGATTTAAATTTTACCTTCATTCTAGGGGTAGCTTCTCCTGAAACGCATACATCATCATCACCTTGGCAAGAAGAGAGAAATAACATTCCGAAAAATAATAAAAACCAATATTTCATTATTCATTTTTTAAGTTAAAAAAACCACAAAAACAAACAATTGCTTTTGTGGTTCAAAATTAAGATTTTTATTTTACTTCTAGAGCTTTATCTATTCTATAAACCAAATCTTCTAAATGATATTTGGTTACACTGTCAGAATACTGAGAAGCTGCTTTTGAAGCTTCATTTCTAATATCTCTAAGAGTTCCTCTTACCAATGCTTTTACATCAGAATTGTCTGAACCGCCCATTCTAATGATAGAAGCGCCGGTTGCAGAATCAGTTTTTGACAACAAATTATCTACGAAACTTCTCTGTAAATTTCTTCTATAAATATCAATTTTAGAAGATGTTTTTAATTCAGAAAAAATATTGGATTTCAAATCTTGAAGATAATCAAACAATGAATATGCATTAATGTCTATAGATTCTCCTTTGTTTAGATTTTCTAAAACGCCATTCATCAAAATTCTATTCAAAACTCCATTTTGTAAATTGCTCACCACATCTACAGGTGTTCTATTGATTTTATTGAGAACATCCTTTTTAAGAATCCAATTAGGGGTAGTAAAAGCATAATCATTTAAGAATTTAAGCGCTTCTTTTTGTTCTGTTTTCGAAACCAATTCATAGACAGCACCTTTTTGTTCTACTGTTTTTGGAGTTTCCATCACACCGCCAATGTATTTAGCAACGTGACCTAAATATCTTGAAAATTGCCCAGAAACTTGATTATATCTATCTGCCAATACGTTATAATCTTCATTTGGTTTTATACTCCAAGCTTCTAGATTATCTATTACTCTTTGTAGATTTTTGACCCCATATTTCCCTGCAATCATAGGATTATCTCCTACTTGTTCGCTTTGTGAACGTGGATCATAAGGATTGGTTTCTGTACCGAACCAAAGTCTAGGATTTTGTAATTTTTCTATCGTCCATTTATTAAGAAAAGTTTTCTCTTTTTCTGGCGAATCATAGTTATAAAATCTTTTGTATCCCCATTCTATAGCCCAATTATCATAATCTCCAATTCTTGGCATTAGATTATCTACGCTTATTTTATCTTCTGGCTGTGCAACATAATTAAATCTAGCATAATCCATAATAGAAGGAGTATGACCATTGGTTTTAAGCCATGCATTATTTCTGAGATTTTCTACAGGTACAGTAGAGCTAGAACCATAATTATGTCTAAGACCAAGGGTATGTCCCACTTCGTGCGAAGAAACAAATCTAATGAGCTGCCCCATCAATTCATCATCAAAATCTGCTTTTCTGGCTTTTGGATCGTTAGGTGAAGCCTGTACAAAATACCAATCATTCAAAAGTTTCATCACATTATGATACCAATTGATATGACTTTCTAAAATTTCGCCAGTTCTAGGATCAGCAATAGAAGGACCTGAAGCATTAGGAACATCTGAAGGTTTATAAACAATCGCAGAGAATCTGGCATCTTCTAAACTCCATTCTGGATCGTCTTTAGCATTAGGCACTTTAGCATATATTGCATTTTTGAAACCCGCTTTTTCGAAAGCTTTTTGCCAATCATTTACTCCTTGAATTAAATAAGGAATCCACTTTTTAGGGGTTAAAGGGTCTATGTAAAAAACAATAGGTTTTGCAGGTTCTACCAACTCTCCTCTTTTGTATTTTTCTACATCTTTTGGTTTTGGTTCTAGTCTCCATCTTTTGATTAAAGAAACTCTTTCTACACCCTGAGGATTAAGGTCAAAATCGGTATAACCTACTGCAAAATAACCAACTCTAGGATCGAAATATCTTGCTTGCATTTTATCTTCTGGAAGCAAAATAATAGAAGAATTAACTTCTACGGTATAATTACCACTAATTTCTGGCTTCGGAGCTCCAGGAATAGGAGATGCATCGCCTGCACTTCTGTTATAGGTTTTTGTGGTATTAATTTCAATATTTGTAGGGAATGATTTTACAAAATTAACAAAAGACTTATCTTTTTGGAAACTTCCTACTCTAAATCCTTTTTTATATCTTGTATCAAAAGAAACAATATCATTATCAGCGTTAATAAAATCTGTAACATCTATTACGGTAGATTTTTTGTCTTTGCCAAAAGCTTTTACATCAAATGCAAATTCTATCGCGTTTACATTGTTTCTCATCACGGTGTTGTACATTGCTGAAGTAGAATCTTTAGCATAATCTACAAAAGAAATAGAACGCACAAATACCTTATCATTTGGTCCTTTTTCAAAACTGATTACGTTTTGACTAATTTGGTCACCAGCATAACCTGCCATCCCTGAACGCATTTCTGCACCAGCTTTGGTCAATCTAGTAACTACTAAGAATTCTTTTTTAAGAGATTGATCTGGAATTTCGAAAAAATATTTATCTTCTACTTTGTGTACAGTAATAATACCATCATCGCTTACTGCCTTGCTGGTGATTACTTTTTCGTACGGTTGAATTTTTTCTGGTTTTTTGTCTTTTGGTTTGGTAACATTAGCAGTGTCTTTCTTGGCTTTCGCATCCACTTTCACACTGTCTTTTACCTGAGAAAATGTGCTTACCGATGCTAAAAACGATAAGGCACAAAAAAATCTTAGTACATTTTTCATTCGATTTTAATTACTTTTCTTGGTTAGATTTTAATCAAAATATGATTAAAAAAATTAGGGATTCTTTTTTGAACCCCCAATTTAGTTATTTTTTTATTAATAAAGCGATATTTTCTACGTGATGTGTCTGCGGAAACATATCTACTGGTAAAATCTTGACCACATCATACTCTTCTTTCATCAGCGCTAAATCTCTGGCTTGTGTAGCAGAATTACAACTTACATAGACTATTTTTTGTGGGGCTAATTTTAGAATTTGTTCTACTACTTTTTGATGCATACCGTCACGTGGAGGATCTGTAACCAAAACATCTGCTTTAGGATGATTGGCTAAAAATTCTTCGGTGAAAACTTCTTTCATATCACCACAATGAAATTCGCAGTTTTCTAATCCATTCAATTTAGCATGTTCTATAGCAGCATCTATAGCTTCTTGCACAGATTCTATCCCGATTACATATTTGGCTTTTTTGGCAATGTATTGTGCAATTGTACCTGTTCCGGTGTATAAATCATAAACCACATCATTTTCAGAAATTCCTGCAAATTCTATAGTCTTTCTATACAATTCCAAAGCTTGTTTATAATTGGTCTGGAAGAAAGATTTTGGACCAATTTTGAATTGCAAACCATCCATTTCTTCCATCAGGAAACCTTCACCAAAAAAAGTTTGAACATCCAAATCATAAATAGAATCATTGGATTTTGGATTAATGGCAAAGACCAACGTTTTAATCTGAGGAAATTTTTCTAAAATAAATTGGAATAAATTTTCTCTATTTTCTTTTTCTTCTCTGTATAGTTGAAACAAAACCATCCATTCTCCTTTAGAATTCTGGCGAAGCATTAAGGTTCTAAGGAAACCTTCTTGATTTCTAACATCATAAAAATCTAGACCATTTTTGATAGCGTAATCTCTCACGGCCAATCTTATTTGATTAGATGGTTCTTCTTGTAAGTAACATTCTTTTAGATCCAAAATCTTGCTCCACATTCCTGGAATATGGAAACCAAGTGCATCTTTATTGCCAAAATTTTCTTCGGAACTTATTTCGTATTGGGTAAGCCAACGTGCATTCGAGAAAGAAAACTCCATTTTATTTCTGTAGAAATATTGTTCTTCTGAGCCTAGAATAGGTAATGTTTCGAAATTTTCTATTCCACCAATTCTCTTAATATTGTTATAAACTTCTTCTTGTTTGAAATCTAATTGTTTTTCGTAAGAAAGATTTTGCCATTTACATCCACCACAAACCCCGAAGTGAATACATTTTGGCTCTACTCTGT
>APMI01006816.1_pt1 | contig 18662 bp, 13 predicted proteins | sample 667938 | NCBI WGS metagenome assembly APMI01 (sample SAMN01084076, study PRJNA167559) | wastewater metagenome | biome: Wastewater | place: Denmark: Ejby Moelle, Odense | collected 2011-11-28 | reverse complement strand
CGCACTCAATCCGGCCACGCTCGATCATCATGTGCTCTTTGTCTGGAGCACGCAGGAGGAGAGTGGCTTGCTCGGCGCGCAGGCTGTCGCCAATCGCGTGGCGGCAACCGTGCGCCACATTTATAGCATCGACACGTTTGTGAGCAGCGAATCGCCACTCGAGTCGCCACACTTTGCGTTCGTACCCTTGGGTGGCGGCCCCGTGTTGCGCGCCATTGAGAACGGCAGCTTCTCACCGCGCGCTATTCGCGCGCAGGTCAATGCTGCGGCCCGCGCCGCAGGTGTGCCGCTGCAAACCGGACTCACTCAGGGCGGCACCGACGGCACCACGTTCACCTTCTTCGGGGCGCCCAACACCGGGCTCTCCTGGCCCGGTCGCTATAGCCACACCCCCGCCGAAGTGCTCGACCTGAACGACGTGGAGCGGCTTTCCCGGCTCATTGCCACACTTGCCCGCACCCGACCCGCGCCGCGTCCCTAGCAGCGACCCTCCCGTCCCCACACAAAACCCGCTCCCCGCTGCAACCGGGGGCAACCGTGTGCGTAGTTTTGGAGTGCAATGACCCAATACGCTCCCGCCTCGCCCGGCGACCACGCCGCCTTCCGGGCCGCCCTCCGCGGCCAATACGACGTCCAACGGGAACTCGGCCGCGGTGGCATGGGCATCGTGCTGCTCGCGCGCGATGAACGTCTCGATCGCGCGGTGGCGCTCAAGGTGCTCCCGCCCGTACTCGCCGAGGTCGCCGATACGCGTGAGCGCTTCCTGCGAGAGGCGCGCATGGCCGCGCAGCTGTCGCACCCGAATATCGTGCCGGTCTATCGCGCCGACGAGATTGGCGGGTTCGCGTTCTTCGCCATGGGCTACGTGGATGGCGAAACGCTCGGTGATCGTATTCGCGATCGTGGGACGCTACCGGCCGCGGAAGTGGTGCGAGTGCTGCGTGAAGTCGCGTGGGCGCTCGCCTACGCGCACGCGCGCGGCATTGTGCATCGCGACATCAAGCCGGAGAACATTCTGCTGGAGCGCGGCGGTGGCCGCGCGATCGTGACGGACTTCGGCATTGCGCGCGCCGACTTCAATCCGTCGCTCACCCAGGATGGCTTGGTGCTCGGCACGGTGTTCTACATGAGCCCCGAGCAAGCCAGTGGTGAGCCGCTCGATGGCCGAAGCGACCTCTACGCGCTGGGGTGCATCGGTTTTCTCGCACTCTCGGGACGCTTGCCCTTCGAGGGGACCAATCCGCAGGGCATTCTGGTGGCGCACGCGACCAAAGAGCCGCCCACACTGCGCTCCGTCGCGCCCGACGTGTCACCCGCGTTGGCGGCGGTCATTGATCGGTGCCTGCGCAAGCACGCCGATGAGCGATTCGAGAGCGGTGAAGCGCTGGCCGATGCGCTCGGCAAGGCGCTGCAGGCCATGGATGGCGAAGAGCGTGATGCCAAGGGCGCCGCGACACTCTCAAGCGACGACGCCGCGGCGGTATGGCGCCGCGCCGCCGAACTGCAAGCTGAAGCCGCCGCGCGACTGGAAGTGCGCGCGCGCGCGGGGAACGACACCCGCGCACTGGTACCGGTGTCCGCGAGCGACGCCGCCAGCAACGTGCCGACCGACGCGTATCGCCTGCGCGACGTCGAAGCCGCAGCGGTCGAAGCTGGCATTTCGCAGCGATACGTGGCGCTCGCGCTCGACGAGCTACGCGCGAAGCCGGCCGGCGTCAGTCTCGCGCCGACGGTATCCGCGCGACGCGATCGTTTCGCGACGCGCGTCTTTGGCACCTCGCAACGCACCATCTCGGTCACGCGACGCTATCAGCTGCCCACCCGCACGGTACTCCAAGCGCTCGGCCGCACGTGGCAAGGCTTTCCGTGGGCGCTCACGTTGCGAGAGACGCTCGGTGGGCATCCACTGGACGGGGGCGTGCTCGTCTTCGATCTGCCGGGCATGAGCTCGGCCAACTCCGACTACAAGTGGAGCTGGACGCGCTACGGCGTGTATTCGCCGCAAGTTCGCGTGACGTTGGCACCGGTACCCGGTGATTCCCGCAGCTGCGAAGTCACCATGACCGTCGACCTTCGCCCCGGCATCACCCCAAATCTCATCGCTGTTGGTGTGATCTCGGGTGGCGGAATGAGCGTGGGCGGCGTCATCGGGCTCGCCGTCGCGAAGAAAGCGCTCGCCTTGGTGGGCGCGGCTATTTTCGGTCCCGCCGCGGCGGCCGGTGTACTCGTTGGCGCGGCGGTCCTCGCGTTCTCTGGGCCGCTCTATCGCTGGGAAGTGCGCAAGGCCGAAGAAGAGATGTCGGCAGCGCTCGCCGCCATCGATGTGGGCTTGCGAGCCCTCGACATCTTCGGGGAAACGCCGCCTGCTCCGCCCGCGCGACGCATCGACTCGTCGCTAGGCCTCTGAAAAGACACACGGCGGCCCTCGGTACTCTGAGGGCCGCCGTGTCGTTCCGGCTGCTGTCGCTTAGTAGCCGGGGTTCTGCGTAAGTCCCGGCGACGTGCGCGTGTCGCGCAGCGGAATCGGGAAGAGCACTTGGCCCTGACGGTCCTGAATGCCCTTCACTGCGACCGCCTTGCCAAGCCGCACAAGGTCCGGCCACCGATCGCCTTCGAACGCCAGCTCAAGACGCCGCTCGAGTTCGATCTGATCGATGACCTGTTGCTGCGTCGTGACCTGCGTGCCCAAGGTGTGCGTGGCCAACCCGGCCCGAATGCGCACCTTGTTGTACTCGGCCACCGCTTCCGGCAAACGATTGAGGCGCGCCAATGCCTCGGCCTTGATCAGCACCACTTCGGCGAGACGAATGACGTGCACATGCTCGGTGCCGGGACGCGCCGAGAACTTGCCGCCATCGAGCGGACGCGCAGCAACACCCGTGGAGCGGATGTTGTACGCCCGACGTGCATCAGTGGCCGAATAGGCATCCGCCAGATTCTGACTGGGCGCCGCTTCACCACGACCCACGCGCAGATAGTAGTTCGAGATGCCGTTCGTCTCAGTCGCCGTAAATGACACGCGGAAGAGGTCTTCGGCGGTGTTCGTGCCCACCGCGTCGAACAGATTCGCGTATGGCACCGTGAGCGTGTCTCGGCCAGCCAGCACCGTATTCGCCGCATCGAGCGCCGCTTGGTAGTCGGCCGACGAGTTGGTGACGCCCGCGCGATAGAAGAGCACGCGGGCCCGAAGCGCGCGCGCCGCCGTGACGGTTGCATACCGCGTGCTCGCGGTCTGCTTGATCAACGTCTGCGCACTATCCAGGTCCTTGAGAATCTGCGTGTACACCTCCGCCACTGGTGCACGCGTGTAGGCCTGCGCTTCCGCTGGTCCATCAACCGGCTTGGTGGGAATGGGCACGGCGCCCCACCCCTTCACGAGGTTATGAAACGACAGCGCGCGCAGAAAGTACGCTTGACCGGTGAGATCGTCCTTCGTCGTCTGCGGAATGCTCGCCACCGTTGGCACCGCGTTGATCACGACGTTGGCGCGATTGATCGTGAGGTACAGCGCCGTCCAGTAGCCGGTGATTTCGGCGTTGTCGGCCTGCATGCGGTTGGTCTGCATTTCGCCGAGATACTGGAACGTGCCCGTCCAGATGGCGTTGTCCGCCGCCAGATCGCCAACCAAGTAGGCCGACAGACCATAGTAGCTGCCACCTTGCAGACCATCGTACACACCGTTCAGTGTCGCCGTGGCCGTGGCGGCATCGGTGACCAGTTGATCGCCGGGAATTGACGTGACTGGCTCGGTTTGCAGGATATCGTTGCAGGCCGTGGCCCCTGCCAACAGGGCGCACGCCGCCGACGCGCGAAGAATCGATCGCATGGTGTATAGCATCGGAGTAAGAGTGCGTCGCGTCATGATTACCACCCCGCGCTGATGCCGAACGTCCACGTGCGCGCCAACGGATACGCGTAGTAGTCCACGCCCATCACCACGTTGGAGTTCGCGCCGTTGGAGTTCACGTCCGGGTTGTAGCCGAGGTAGCTGTCCCACGTGATCAGATTGCGACCAGAGAGGTAGATGCGGGCGTTGTCGGCGCGCATGCTGCGCGCGAGCGCGGCCGGCAACCGATAGCCCAGCGTGACTTCCTGCAACCGCACGAACGAGGCGTCTTCCACCATGCGCGAGGACATGAAGCGCGCGCCGCCGGTGGAGCCCATACGCGGCTGATCGGTGATGTCGCCGGGCTTCTGCCAACGATTCTTCACGATGGCCAGCTTGTTGTCGCGCGAGTTGCCACCATCATCGGCAAAGATGCGCACCATGTTGAGCACCTTGCCGCCCTGGCTGAACTGCAGGAAGCCACGCAGATCCACGCCCTTCCAGTTGAGCGAGTTGGTGAGGCCGCCGAAGTACTTGGGCTGCGGGTTGCCAACGTAGGCCAGATCAGCCGCCACCGGCGCGGTGGTCGTGGTGCCGTCCGCCTTGCGATAGAGCGCGTTACCCGTGGCCGGATCGACGCCCGCAAAGTCGTACAGGAAGAACGTCCCGAGCGGCTGTCCAACCGCCGCCACCGACGTGACGCGGCCAGACACCGTACCGGTGATGGGCAGACCGTCGTACAGCTCCGTCACCTTGTTCTTGTTGAACGTGACGTTGAGATCGGTCTTCCACTCGAAGCCGTCCTTCGCATCCGAACGCACATTCTGCGTCTGGATGTTGAAGTCCCAGCCGCGATTGTTGATCGCACCGACGTTGTCCCACACGGTGGTGTAGCCGCTCGTGGCGGGCACTGGGCGCTGCACGAGCAGATTGGACGTTTGACGGTTGTACCAGTCGGCAATGATCGTGACGCGATTGCCAAGCAAACCCACGTCGAGACCGAGATCCGTTTCCGCCGTCTCTTCCCACTTGAGCGCCGGGTTGCCCAGCGTGGACGGCGCGAGACCGGCGATGCCCGAGTACGGCTGCGACGTGGCCAGCGTGCGGCTCGCGAAATCGCTCACACCCTGATTACCGGTCGTTCCTTGGCTGGCGCGGAGCTTGACCGACGCGTGCCGCTGCAGCCCTTCAAAGAACGACTCGTCGGAGAGCGTCCACGCACCGGAGATCGCGCTGAAGGTGCCGTAGCGATTCTCGCTGCCGAAGCGCGACGATCCGTCGGTACGCACACTCGCCGACAGCAAGTAGCGATCGTGGCTCGACCAGCTGGCGCGCGCGAAATACGAGGTCAGCGTGTTCTCCGTCTGCCCTCCGTCAAAGCTCGAGACCTGCGCGGCATTCCGCACATACTTCTCGAAGCCCGTCGGGAATCCGGTACCGGCCACGTAGTTGAAGTCGGACTCATTGCGTTCGGCGCTCGTACCCGCCGTCAGCGACAGCTGCTGCTTGTCGCTCCGGAACACGTCGGCGTTCGCAAAGAGCTCCGTGAGCAGACGAGTGGCGTTGGTGCGGCCGCTGGCACCTTCGCCGCCCACACTGGCGCTCGATGCGCGATCGACCTTGGGCGAACGCCACCGCGTTTCGTCGATGGCATACACATCTGAGCCGACGCGTCCAGTGACTGAGATACGATCGGTGATCGCGTACTTGGCATCGAGATTGCCAATCGCTCGCAACGTGCGCACGTTGAGCGAGCTGAAGGCGGCGTACGCCACGGGATTGGAGTAGAGCAGCCCTTGGCTAATGCCGGCATATCCGAACGACGTCCCGCGCACCGGCGAGAACGGCTGCAGCGCCAGCGAGTTGGTGACCAAACCGTCGGTGTTGAGGTCACCCGGAATACGATCATTTGACTCACGCGTGAGCCCCACGCTGGCCTGCAACGTGAGCTTACTGGTCGCCTGCGCATCGATGTTCAGGCGCATGGCCTGACGCTCGTAGCCCGAGCCAATGACGATGCCCTTCTGCGTGAAGTTGCTACCGCTCAGAAACATGCGCAGCCGGTCGGTGCCGCCGCTCACGCTGAGTTGGAGATCGCTCATGGGCGCGTTGCGCAGCACGGCGTTCTGCCAGTCGGTGTTCACCGAGTCCGTGCCCGCGGCAAAGAGCGGTGCGAGCCCCTGATTCGTGCGCCCTTCGTTCATGAGCAGCACGTAGTCCGACGCGTTCAGCAGATCAATCGTGCGCTCCGGTGACTGCGAGCCGGAGTAGGCGCTCAGATTGAAGCGGAACTTGTTACCGGCCGCGCCGCGCTTGGTGGTAATCAACACCACGCCGTTCGAGCCGCGCGAGCCATAGATGGCCGCGGCGGCCGCGTCCTTGAGCACGTCAATCGACGCGATATCGTCGGGATTGATACCCGAGATGGGCGTCATGCGCTGACCACTCGTGCTGGTGATCTGCTCGAACGAGCCCTGAAGAATGGGCACGCCGTCGATGACATAGAGCGGCTGATTGCCCGCGTTGAGCGACGCCGGGCCGCGCACTCGCACCGACACGCCGGCACCGGGCTCACCGCTGTTCTGCATCACCTGCACACCGGCAATGCGCCCCTGCAGGGCGTTGTCGATGGCGACTACCGGAATCCGCGCGATGGCTGTGCTATCGACACTCGCAATCGCGCTACTGACGGAGGCGCGCTGACTCGAGCCGTAACCCGTCGCGACCACCGTGGAGAGCAGCGCCGCAACTGGGCGCAGGGCGAAGTCGGCGGTCGTCGTTTGCCCCGCACTCACCGACACGGTGCGTTCGGCGGCGGCGAATCCAAGTCGCTGCGTGCGCAGCGTCGCCCGACCAGCGGCAATGTTCGCGACGGTGTACTGACCGGCCTCGTTGGTCAGGGCGCGCGCCATGCTGCCAACGACGGTGATTTGCACACCGGCCACAGGTCGTCCGGTCGACGAATCCGACACCGTGCCGCGCACCGTGCCGCCGGTTTGCGCGAGCGCCGTCGACGGCCCACCGGCCAACGCGCACGCGAGGGTGAGACAGGAGACCAGCGCGACCAACACGCGCGGCCGTCGAACGAGGGGCACCACAGACATGGTTGTCCTCCAGGGGCGGGCAAGGACCGCGCATGGCGCGGCCGAGAGTGGCCCTATTCTCCCTGACGACTGCACTTTCGGCAAGCATTGCGCAGTGATGCGCCGTGTTTACCGGTTGTGGGTGGTGCGCGGAGCGGTCTGTGGTGGTATAGAGGGCGCCGGTGAGGGATCAGTCGGCTGATCCCATCCTTGACGCCCTCTATCCCGACGAGCCTCTACGGTCGAGTCCTTAGGTGACAGCCTGCAAGGGACTCTGCATCGTCGCCAGCAGCTGGCCGGCCAAGCGAGTCGTCAGCTCGGCACGATCGCGCTGTACCCCGGCAATTACGTCCTCACGCATGGGCTCACGAATGGGCGTCGCGAGACAGGCCACTGCGGTCATCGCGCCGAGCACACTCGCAATGTCACCCATTGTGGCCGTGTCATCATGACGGCGCCACGGCCCCAAGGCGCGCCCCAACACGCCCTCATCGCGCATCGCTAAGCGAATGACATGACGCAACGCGCGTGAGCCGCCGGCGAGTTCACGCGCGACCAGCGCGATGGCCGGTGACGATCCATGTTCGTCGAAGAGTAGATCGCGAAGCACCGTGGTACACACGTGAAGTCGTTGCTCTGGCGTGCGCGCGCGCTGGACATCTCGCTCGAGTGGAGCAAGCAGCCGCAGCACCGCCTGCGCAATCACGGCAACATACAGCTCTTCCTTGCCGCGAAAGTGGTAGCTCACGGCGGCAAGATTGGCTCCCGCCCGATCGGTAATCTCGCGAACCGTACCGCTGTCAAAACCGCGCGCGGCGAAGACATCGAAGGCGGCGTGCAGCAAACGCTGCCGCGTAATTTCGCCGGTAGAAGATTCGGCCATGGGAGCGTAGCGAGGGCGCATGTCAGAGACTACCGACATCGAGGACGTCATGTTTGGCAACCTGTTTGAAAACGACGCGGCATGCGTACTGCACCTAGCACCGTCTTGCGCGACGAGCGTCGCGTCACTGGCCTCATGGCGAGTGTTCTTACAGGCGATGGAGACAGCATGCAGATCGGATCAATCGGAGGAGGTATGGCGATGGGCCCGTCCCAAGCCATGCGCGACCGGATGTTCAAGAAGGTCGACAGCAACGGCGACGGATCGGTGAGCCTCGATGAGTTCAAGGCTTTGGCAAGTAACAAACGAGGCGGCCCGGACCCTCTGTCTAGCACCGACGGCGAGTCGGTTGAGGACCTTTTCTCGTCCTTCGACGCCGACGGAGACGGCTCGCTCAGTCAATCCGAGCTCGATACTGGTATGGCCGCGCGGATGCAGGCGTTCGCGGATCAGCTCAAGGCGGCCATGTTCGCAAAGGCCGATACCAACGGAGACGGCTCGCTGAGTGCCGAGGAGTTCGCGGCCATGCGACCGCCCAAGCGGGCCACGGCGGCGTCGACGAGCCTATCCGTCTTGGCGTGAGGAGCGGATCACGAGCGACGCCGGGACTTGAATGTTTCTCAGTACTGAGATAGTTTATCTTTCATCTCTCTCAATTCGGAGTCGCTCGTGTCCATTCGCCCCGTCAAACGCATTCTCACCGCCCAGCCCACCATGGAAGGGGCGGGCGTGCACCTCCACCGCGGCTTCGGTTTCGGCAATACCAGCGAAACCGATCCATTTCTGCTTTTCGACGATTTCCGCAATGATGTGCCGTCGCGCTATCAGGCGGGGTTTCCGTGGCACCCGCATCGCGGCATCGAGACCATCACCTACGTGCTGGCCGGCAACGTGGAGCACGCTGACTCACTCGGCAATCGCGGGCTGTTGGGGCCGGGCGATGTCCAGTGGATGACCGCCGGTCGCGGCATCGTGCACCATGAAATGCCGCAGGGCGATGCCGTGGGACAGATGCATGGCTTTCAGCTGTGGGCCAATCTGCCCAGCGCGCTCAAGATGACCGCGCCGCGCTATCAGGACGTGAAGTCGCAAGAGATCGCCGAGATCATTGACGATGACGGTACGACGGTGCGCGTGATCTGCGGTGAGTTCTGGGGGAAACGCGGTCCAGTAGACGGCATTGCCGCCGACCCGTGCTATCTCGATGTCTTCGTGCCGGCGGGAGTCAAAAAGTCGCTGCCGGTGGACGCATATCGCAGCACCTTTGCCTACATTTTCTCTGGGCAGGGCACGTTCCGGCACGCTTCCGATCCCATGGGTGTACTGACGGAGCGAACCGCCGGAAACGATGATGATCTCGTGCGCGACATGTCCGGCAATCGCTCGCTGATTCTGTTTGATAGCGGCGACGAGGTCGTGGTGCGTGCCGGCGACGAGGGCGTCCGCTTTCTGTTGGTGAGCGGTGCTCCCATCAAGGAGCCGGTGGCGTGGTATGGCCCCATCGTGATGAACACGCAGGCGGAGTTGCAGCAGGCCATGCGCGAACTGCGCGATGGCACGTTTATCTCCCAGTAGGCACCGAGGACCCTGACGCTGGCCATGTCTGTTCGCCTTTCGCTCCTTCCCCTGGTGACCGCGTGCGCAGCGTTGTGCGCGGTCACGCCCGCTGGTGCGGGCGCGCAAACTGCTGGCACAACGGCGACGCAGCCGGGTGTCCAGCCAGCGGCCACCACGGCGCCGGCCGCGCCAACGCCACCTCCCAAGAAGAAGATGTTCGACTTCACGGGGTCGCTTGGCTTTTCGCAGGCGAGTGGCAACGCGAACGCGCTCACCACCAACGTCAGCAACAAGCTCAAGTACAGCATGGCGGGTTGGGCGGTGCTGCAGGATCTCTCGTTCTTCTATGGTGAGGCGAACGAGAAGGTGAACACGAACTTCTGGAACGGTGGCCTGCGTGGTGAGCGTGAGGTGGTTCCGCGCGTGGGGGTGTTCGTGGCATCGCGCTACGACCGCAACATCTTGCAGGGCGTCAGCAACCGCTTTCAGCAGGGCTTCGGCGTGAACGTGGCAGCCGTCGACGGCAAGCAGAGCAAGCTCAATGTGTCGCTCGGCGGCTCGTTCTTCTCGCAGCAGCTCACGCCGGGATCCGTCGCCAAGGTCTCGCGCGCGTTTCCCGCCGCGCGCGCCGCCTTTGACTATCGGCACAAATTCACACCGGCCGCGTATGTGCAGCAATCGGCTGAGTACCTGCCGGCCGTTGGGGATTCCGCCACTTCGTACTTCCTCAACACCGAAAGCGCGGTAGTGGCGCCGATCTCGAAAAACGTCGGTCTCAAAGTGGGCTACGTGATTCGCTACAATTCGGAACCCCCGATTCGCAACAACATGCAACTGCGCACCACCGACACGTTCTTCTCGTCGGGGCTCACTCTCACTTTCTGATCATGCGATTCTCCCTGCTCGCGGCTTCTCTGCTGCTGGGTACGTCAGCGCTCTCGGCGCAGGAAAAGCCGAAGCCCAAGACGATTGAGTTCTCCGGCAACGCCGGCTTTGCGCAGACCAGCGGCAACGCCGACGCGCTCAGCGTGAACCTGGGCGACAAGGTGAAGTACAACGCGAAGGGTTGGATCTTCGGTCAGGACCTGTCGTTCTTCTACGGCGAAGCCAGCGACAAGGTCAACGCGAACTTCTGGAACGGCGGCTTGCGCGCCGAGCGCACCCTCATGGAGCGCCTGGGTCTGTTCGTGGTTGGCCGCTTCGACCGGAACGTGTTGCAGGGCGTGGCTCGCCGTTTTGAAGAAGGCATTGGTCTCGATGCCAAGCTCCTCATTGCGCCCAAGGACAAGCTGTCGGCGCAGCTCGGTGCGTCGGCGTTCCAGTTCACCGCGACGCCCGGGTCTACGGCCACCGGCAAGGCCAACTTTCCGGCGCTCCGCGTGGGCATGGACTACAAGCACAACTTCACCGAACTCGCGTACGTGCAGCAGACGGCCGAGTATCTGCCGAGCCTCTCCGACAGCGAGTCGTATCTCATGAACACCGAGACGTCGCTCGTGGCGCCGCTCTCGAAGAAGTTGGCGCTGAAGGTCGGGTACCTAGTGCGCTACAACTCCACACCGCCCGTCAAGAATCTGGTGCAGCTCAAGAAGACGGACACGTTCTTCTCCAGCGGCATCACCTTTTCGTTCTAGGTGGTACCTCGGCGGGCAGCGCGAGCACGTCGCTGCCCGCAATGACGTAGAGTGCGTCCTGCGCCTCGCGCGTGTACATACCGCCGCCAGTAAAGCTGGAGAATGCCGGCAGCACTCCCATGGTGGCGCCAAACACAAAGGCCGGGAGTCGCGCCCGCTGCTTCCCGCGCCCCTGCACCGTCACCGACGGGTGCAGGTGCCCACACAACACATAGCCCTCCGGCCGCTCCAGCGGTTCGTGCACGCCACAAAATGGGCCGAGCACGAGCGGCGCGTCGACGCACGCAATTTCCAACGCTGGCGGTGGATCGCCGGCATGCCGATCGTGGTTGCCGCGAACCAGCGTGATACGCATTGCAGCGTGACGGGCGCGCCACGCCGCAATGGTGCGAAGCGTCTCGTCATGTCGGCCGCTGTATGAGTGCAGCAGGTCGCCGAGAACCACGAGGTGTGTGGCCGCCGTCGCATCGAGCGCGCTCGACAGCCGGGCGAGATCGCTCGACGTGGTGCCCATCGGCACCGGAATGTGCGCCGCCCGAAATGCCGCGGCTTTGCCCCAATGGAGGTCGGCCACAAGCAGTGTGTGCTGCGCTGGCCACCACAGGGCGCGCTCCGGCAAGAGCACCACGCGCTCACCGGCCACCGTAATCTCCAGTGCCCCCGCTAACGTGGCGGTCATGGCGTACGCCGCCGTGCGCGCGGCGCCGGCTTCTCGGCGGCGAGCGTCATCTTCCGCACGCGGTCGGCCAACTTTTCGGAACTCAGTTTGGCGCGCGCGATATCCACCATGAGCGGAAACGCCAGCGGCGTGGGTCGATCAACCGTGACGACGCGCATGCGACTCATGGATAGTCGCTCCAACACCCGCCCCAGTCGACTCGCCTCCAGCTGACGCTCAAGCACTTCACGCTGCGCTTGCGCAACCAGCAGATTGCCTTCGTCGTGCGCCGTGAACACATCGTACAGCAAACTGCTCGATGCTTGGACCTGCTTCATGCTTTTGTTCTGCCCCGGATATCCCTGAAAGATGAGTCCCGCGACGCGTGCGATTTCACGAAATTGCCGCCGCGCCAGCTCGGCGGCGTTGAGGCTCTGGGTAATGTCGTGCAGGAGATGCGCCGTAGAAAAGAGGCCATGCGCGAGCGCCTCCTCGAGCGGGGCGCGTTCGGGACTCAGTAGCTCAAAGCCGTAATCGTTGGCGGCGAAGGAAAAGCTGATGGGCTGAAACTGCGCGAGGCGGTAGGCACACAGGGCCGCGAGCCCCTCGTGCACCAAGCGCCCCTCGAAGGGATAGACAAACACGTGGTGTCCGTCGCGCGTCTCCGTGCACTCAATGAGTAGTTCATCGGGGCGCGGAATGAGACTGCGTTCGGCTTGTGTCTCGAGCACGGGTTTGACGGCCTGCATCTCGGGACTTTCGTAGCGCCCCTGCCGTGCGGCCTCCAGTGTATCGCGCACCGCTGCGGCCAACTCCGTACTCAGCGGCATGCGCGCCCCCTGCCACCGCGGAATTGCGCCGCTCATACCCTTCGCTTTGCGCACCCAGGCCACGAGGTCGCGCAGGCGCACAAACTCCAGCGGCTGTCCCGCAAAGATGAAGCGGTCTCCCGGAGAGAGACGCGACACGAACGACTCTTCTACGGTGCCCAAGCGGCGGCCGGAGAGATACTTCACGGCAATCGCCGCATCGCTCACGATCGTACCAATGTTCAGCACGTGGCGCAGCGCGACGCGACGATCGGTTACCAGATACGTGCCCTCCACTTCGTGCACCTTGGCGTACTCCGGGTACGCACGCAGTGCATTCCCGCCGTGGGTGACGAACGCCAGCACCCACTCGAACTCCGCATCGGTGAGCATCCGGTAGGCGCGCGTGCTCCGCAGCTCGGCCAACACGGCCGTCCGCGTGAAGCCGCCACCCAACGCCAAGGTCACAAGGTGCTGCGCGAGCAGATCGAGCGGGCGATCGAGTGGGTCGCGACTCTCAATGCGATTGGCGGCGATCGCGTCGCGCGCGGCCGACACCTCAATGAGTTCGAACGCGTGTGTTGGGACGCAGACAATGCGCGAGGTGCGGCCGGGGCTGTGCCCCGAACGGCCGGCCCGCTGCAGTAGCCGCGCCACGCCTTTCGGACTCCCAACCTGCATCACCACATCGACTGGCGTGAAGTCTACGCCTAGGTCGAGCGAACTCGTCGCCACGACAATGCGATAGCGACCGGTCTTAAGCCCGTCCTCGACATCCTCACGCTGCGCACGAGAGAGCGAGCCGTGGTGAATGGCCGTGAACGCGAACCAGTCAGGATTGGCCGCAATGATGCTCTGAAACCAGATCTCGCACTGCGAACGCGTGTTCGTGAAGACAATCGCACTCTGCGCCGTTTCGAGACGACGCAGCACCTCCGGCAACAGCTTTGTGTTGAGATGTCCCGCCCAGGGAAAACGGTCCATCGTATCCGGCACCAAGGCCTCAATCTCCACCGTCTTCGGTACGACACCGCGTACCAGATGCGCCGCATGAGGCAGGCCATCGTGGTCGTAACCCAACAGCGTTTCGGCGGCCTCCGTGAGGTTGCCCAGTGTTGCCGACACGCCCCAAGTACGCAGCGCCGGACAGCAAGCGCGCAACCGCGCGAGACACAGCTCCACCTGCGCTCCGCGCTTGGTCGACAGCAGTTCGTGCCACTCATCCACAATCACGCAATGCAGGTTGCCCAAGAGCGTCGCATGGTCCGCGCGACAGAGCAGCAACGAGAGCGACTCGGGCGTTGTGATCAGCACCGATGGCAATCGCTCGCGCTGGCGCGCCCGCCGCGCCTGCGAGGTATCGCCGGTGCGCGATTCCACGGTCCACGGGAGTCCTAGCGCTTCCACCGGCACCGCGAGTGCTTGCTCCGTGTCTGCTGCGAGCGCCCGCAGCGGTGTAATCCAGAGCACGCGCAACGGCTCTGCGTCGGCACGCCGACGTGGCCGCTTGGGGGTGGGATGTTCAGCAAGCGCCTCACAGACGGCGCCCATGTACGCCGCGTAGGTCTTACCCGTGCCGGTTGCCGCATGAATCAGCCCCGACTCACCGCGCGCGTACGCGTCCCACACCTCGCGCTGAAAGGCGAACGGCGTCCACCCGTTCTCGGCGAACCACTCGTCGAGACGTGCCGCTGCGTGCGGAGCGCTCACTTACGCCGTACCACCACGCAAGAGTGCGCGGACCGTTTCGATGGTATCCGCCTCCTGCGCGGGCTTGTCCTGACGCCAACGCGCAATGCGCGGAAAGCGCACCGCGAGTCCGCTCTTGTGCCGGGTACTGCGTTGAATGCCTTCAAACGCCAACTCGAATACCAACTCGGCTTTCACCGTACGCACCGGTCCAAACTTCTCGAGCGTATTGGCTTTAACAAAGCGGTCTACCTCACGAATCTCGGCGTCGGACAACCCACTATAGGCCTTCGCAAACGGCACGAGCGTCTCACCATCCCAAATGGCGAAGGTGTAGTCCGTAAACAGCCCGGCGCGGCGTCCATGCCCCGCCTGCGCGTACACCAGCACAGCGTCGACGGTGAGCGGGTTCACCTTCCACTTCCACCAGTCGCCAACCTTACGCCCCACGCCATACGGCGACGCGCGGCGCTTGAGCATCAGCCCCTCACTCTCGTGAGAGCGCGCGTCGGCGCGCGCCGCCGCCACGTCCTGCCACGTGGTGGACGTGTGTACCGGTGAAAGGCCAATCGTCGCGCTTGCGGGCAGTGCGTGCACCAACTGCTCGGCGAATGCGCGCCGCGTGGTGAGTGGCTCCGCACGCACATCAGCACCACGATGTTCGAGGCAGTCATACACGAGCAGATGGCACGGCACCTCAGCTAGGAGCTTCTTGCCGACGACTTTGCGATTGATGCGCCGCTGCAGCTCGGTAAACGGCAGCGGCCGTCCATCGCGCCAGGCGAGCAGTTCGCCATCGAGCACGGTGCCATCGGGGAGCATCGCGGCGCTGGCCTCAACCTCAGGGAAGCGTCCGGCAAGCAGCTCCTCACCGCGACTCCAGAGAAACGTTTGCCCATGACGCCGCACCAGCTGGCACCGAATGCCATCCCATTTCCACTCCACCTGCCAGTCCTGCACGGGACCGAGGGCGTCGACCGCGCTCTCCAGCGGCTGCGCTAGGTAGAACGGGTAGGGCTTGCTGCCGTCGGTGTCCGTGGAATCAGCGCGCAGCAACTGCGCAAACCATTGCGCCGATGGCTCCCACTGCCCCATGAGTCGATGGGCAATGGTGTCCTTCGCCAAGCCGCTCACTTCCGCGAGTGCGCGGACCACCAACCCATCGGACACCCCCACGCGAAACGCCCCCGTAAGCAGCTTGTTGAACACAAAGCGCTCCGTGCCGCGCAGCGAGGCCCACGCATGGGCCAACACGGCGCGTTGCTCGTCAACTGACTGCGTGCGAAGCGGCAACAGCTGCATGGTGACCCACCAACTCAGTGGCTGCTCCTCGTGCACATCGCCATCGGGTACGAGCAACGTGATGGTTTCCGCCAGGTCGCCAGCCTGCGCGTAGCACTCCTCGAACAGCCACGGCGGAATCGCGGCACACTCCGTGGCCAACGCGCGCACCACAGCGGCCTTGACCAGTCGCGAGGGGCGCCGACCCAAGAGAAAGGCCGCCGCCCACGCAGCATCGGCTGGTGCGGCGGCGCGAAAGTACGCCACCAACGCCGCCACCTTCTCGCTGGTGGCCGTGGTGGCATCGATGGCATCGTAGAGCGCCGCGAATGCGCGCATCAGGGCTCGACCGCCGCGTCGCTCGCGTCTTCATCGGTGCGCCAGCGCCCTGGTAACACGCGCGCATCGAGCCCGCGCTCGGTGAGCCACTGCACCACCTGCGTGGTGAAGCCGTGTGTCACGAGCACCTGACTGGCACCCGTGGCCTCAATGGCCCCGAGCAGCTGCGGCCAATCCACATGGTCGGAGAGCGTGAAGCCGGCGTCAACGCCGCGACGACGACGCGCTCCGCGCACGCGCATCCATCCGCTGGCAAAGGCGGCGCGAGTATCACCGAAGCGGCGTAGCCAGCTCGACCCAGTCACGCTGGGCGGAGCAATCACGAGCGCGCCGCGGGTACGGTGGTCACGCAGTGCATCGCCCGCGTACTGCGTGGGAGGCAACGCCACCCCCGCGTCGCGATACAGCGTGGTCATGCGTTCAACCGCACCGTGTGCCAGGATGGGGCCGATCGTTGGGTCGAGCATGGCCAGCAGTCGCTGCGCCTTTCCCAACGCATAGCCACACAAGAGCGACACCCGTCCATCGCACGCATTGCTGGCCCACCACGCGTTTAGTTGCGCGGCGACGAGCGATGGCGCCGGCCACCGGTAAATCGGCAACCCGAACGTGCTTTCCGTGATGAACGTGTGGCAGCGAACCGGCTCCCACGGTGTGCAGGTGGGGTCAGGGTCGGTCTTGTAGTCACCGCTCACCACCCACACCTCGCCACCGTATTCAACCCGCACCTGCGCCGATCCCAGAATGTGTCCGGCGGGATGCAACGAGAACCGCACACCGTGGATGGTGCGCGGTTCTCCGTAGGCAATGGTCTCGAGCCCCGAGGCCCACGACCCAAGTCGCTCGCGCGTCACCCCTTCGCCTTCACGGCTCACGAGATACGCGTCGCATCCCCACGTGAGATGGTCGGCGTGGGCATGCGTGACCACAGCCCGCGGCACCGGAGCCCACGGGTCGATGTACACATCGGCCACCGCGCAGTAGAGGCCACGATCGGTTACCGCGAGCAACGGCGATGACGCCATACGGCGACCTACTTCGTGACCGCGCCGAGCAGCCGTTCGACAAAGCCGTTCAGGCTCTGTCCGTTATCCATCCAGCGAATCACCGCGACGACATCGTTGACGGGATCCACGTAGATGTAGTTGTTGCCCGCGCCAACGTGCACGAATGCCTGCGGCGGCGCCGACGCGACGTACTTCTTATCGGTGTTCACAAACCAGTTCATGAAGCCATACGTGGGCTCCGCCTTCGTGGGCGTCAGCGCCATGGTCACCCATGCGTCACTCAGCAGCTGCTTGTCGCCCCACTTGCCGCGACGCTCCGTGAGGAGGCCGTACCGTGCCATATCCCACGCGTTCAGAATGAGCCCGCCGCCCCAGTGTCCACCACCGCTCACGCTCTGCACTTCGCGGCCATCCATCACGATCCACGAATTGTCGTAGCCATACCAGCGCCACGTATTCGACGCACCAATGGGATCCATGATGCGCTCCTTCAGCACCTCAGGCAGTGGACGACGCCACACCTGTAGCGCCGCCAACGCCAGCACGTTGACGCGCACATCGTTGTACTCGTACACACTGCCCGGTTCTTTGCGCGCGCGCGTCCACTCGGCCGGGTTCTGCGCCGGGCGGTCGGCCCATTCGGGCTTGCCCCACAGCGTGCCTTCCCAGTCGCTCACCTGACGGAGGAGATCATCCCACGTGAGTCGGCGATTGTGCGGCGTATCGAACGGCAACAGCATCTGTCCGTTGGACGGCCAGTCTTTCGCGTAGCCGGTGCCATTCGGACGCGCTCGCAGAATGGGCGGCATGTAGCGCGCCACCGTGTCGCGCACCGAACGAATCTTCCCGTCGTCTACCGCCAGCCCCACCACGGTGCTGAGAAAGCTTTTGGTCACGCTATTCGTGGTCTCTTCCGCATCCGGATCACCCCACGTCGTGACGACATACCCGTGACGCAGCACCACGCCCGTGGCGCCACCGCGCGGTGGTAGCGGGCCAATGGGGTCACCCAGCGGCTCGCGACCAAAGGTGTTGTAGTGATTGATCTCCAGATCGCGCGGCGTGCGACTCTCCTTGCTGATCGCAAACGCCACCGCATCTGCCAGCTTCGCGCTGTCCATTCCCACAGCACTCGGCGACTTCCGCTCCCATGTACCGGCTGGCGGTACGTAGGGCAGCGCCATCGCCACCGGCTTCTTCTGCGCCACCAGCACCGACGGCAGCAGCATCGCCACCACAGCGCCCCTTCGTGCCCACCGTGCCTCGGTGCGAATCATCTCAGATCTCATCACGCAATCGGCCCCTTCTTTTTGGCCGAGACCACGCCCGGCACGCCCTTGGACTCCAGCAGCTTATTGAATGCTGGCACATCAACGAGTTCGATCTGATCGACTTCCGCGCGCAGTGCCGCCCAGATCTTTTCCAGCTCGACCAACCGATCTTTCACCGGCTGCGTCACCTGCGAGTTGCCTTCTACCTGCCCCAAGAGGAATCCGTACTGCCCGTTGATTCCGTTGGCGTAGTTGATGATGTCCTGTCCGTTTGCCGCCTTGGTGGTGAGCCGCGGGTCCATTTTGTCCAGCTTACCCGTGAGCGACTTACCGGCCGCCGTGATCGTATCCGGCGCGCTCGTGTCCTTTGCGCGCTGCACGAAACCCTGCACCTGCGCTTTCACGTCACGTAAGCGCAGCACGCTTTCGTGAATGTCGTTGATGCGTGTGGAGAGCAGGTTTGCCACCGAGTCGCGCTCGGCGACCAACGCCACCGGCGTGGTGATGCGCGGGTCCTGCTGCACGACGAGTGGACGCGACAGCACCGTGGCCTTGCCACCCTGCGTGAAAGTGAGACGCACCGTGTAGTTGCCCGGCGTCACGCGGGCGCCGCCGTCACCCGGCG
>APMI01006903.1_pt1 | contig 18671 bp, 14 predicted proteins | sample 667938 | NCBI WGS metagenome assembly APMI01 (sample SAMN01084076, study PRJNA167559) | wastewater metagenome | biome: Wastewater | place: Denmark: Ejby Moelle, Odense | collected 2011-11-28 | reverse complement strand
GCAAAAAGCATGCAGCTTGAAATGGCCCGGATTCTTCTCGACAATCATTTAATATAAACAGATATGAAACGAAGGTTCACCCGTATACTGCTTTACCTGGCAGTATTCCTGCTGCTGCTTGTTGTGTTGTCGCCAGGTCATTACCGACGTGCAATTTTGCATGGCAACGTAAATATCGACGACTATAAAATTTTCTCAAACAGGGTGATTCAAAATGCTGATCCTATACCCTGGCAGCGCGATTCAGCATACAACACCACCCGTATTGATGCTGGCAAAATTGCGGAATTCAACAAGTATAGAACGACAGCCTTCGTTGTAATACAAAATAACAAAATCCGTTACGAAGCATACTGGGATGGCGGTAGTGATACTACACGAAGCAATTCGTTCTCGGCTGCAAAAAGTATTGTATCGCTACTGGTAGGCTGCCTGTTGGATGAAGGCAAAATCAAAAGCCTTGATCAACCCATTACCGACTACCTGCCCGAATTCAAAAATACAAACGGATACAAACTTCGCATCAAAGATTTGCTAACCATGAGTTCAGGCCTCGATTGGGACGAAGGTTATTCCAGCCTGTTTTCGCCCACTACCAAAGCGTATTATGGAAGCCACCTCGACGAGCAGATGCTGAACCTGCAAGTCAAAAATGAGCCAGGGAAAGTTTTCAATTACCAAAGCTGCGATACCCAGTTACTCTCCATGATTATCGAAAAAGCCAGCGGGAAGCCTCTTTCGGACTATGCATCAGAGAAATTGTGGAAACCACTGGGAGCCGAACACCCTGCTTTGTGGTGTCTCGACTGTGAAGGGGGGCGCGAAAAAGCGTATTGCTGTTTCAACAGCACTGCCACTGATTTTGCACGGATAGGCCAGATGGTACTCGACAGCGGCCAGTTTAATAACCGCCAGGTTGTTTCAAAAAACTATTTAAAGGAAGCTACCACACCGGCATCGTGGTTATTGGGCGAAGATGGCAAACCCCTCGATTATTATGGCTACCAGTTCTGGATGCTTACACACCAGGGCCAAAGAGTGGTTTATGCCCGTGGCATACTGGGGCAGTATATTTTTGTAATACCCTCACTCAATGCCGTTGTTGTTCGACTGGGCAACGAAAGAAGCAAGGAATATGTAAACAATGTGCCAAAAGATATTCTCACCTACCTGGATGCTGCTTTCGAAATGCTTGGCACAAAATAAGGCACAAAATCCTGAACATAAAAAAACGCCGCTGTTGACCTGCGGCGTTTTTTTTAAGTTATGACTGGTTAATCAACTATCGAAATCCATCCAAATTTATCTTCGGCATCGCCATATTGAATATCAATCAGCCGCTGGTACAACTGCCTTGATTTCTCACCTGCTTTGCCATCGAGACAATAATTCCACTCCTTACCTTCAACCACATCAACAATGCGGCGGATCGGCGAAATTACTGCTGCAGTTCCGCAGGCGCCTACTTCGTCGAACTCCGAAAGTTCCTCGAGGGCGATTTTACGGCGCTCAACTTTCATTCCCAGGTCTTCGGCCAGGGTCATCAGGCTCTTGTTGGTAATGGATGGAAGTATGGATTCCGAAAGCGGTGTAACATAGGTATTACCTTTTATGCCAAAGAAATTGGCCGGGCCGCATTCGTCAATATATTTTTTCTCATGCGCATCGAGAAACAAAGCCGATGCAAAGCCTTCTTTATGTGCAACTTCACCGGCTGTAAGACTGGCGGCATAGTTACCTCCTACTTTATAGCGTCCGGTTCCTTTGGGGGCAGCGCGGTCGTATTCGCGGGCCACCATAATACTTACCGGGTTAAAGCCTTCCTTAAAATAAGGACCTACCGGCGAAACAAAAACAAGGAACAAATACTCATCGGCCGGCTTTACACCTACCCTGGGACCCGATCCGAACAATAACGGGCGTATATACAACGAAGCACCCGTACCGTAAGGGGGAACAAATTCCTTGTTTAAACGGACCGATGCAAACACTGCCTCCTTAAATAACTCTGTTGGCGGCACAGCCATCATAATTCCGACAGCTGAATCCTGCATTCGTTTGGCATTCTCTTCCCAACGGAAAAGTCTTATTTTACCATCCTTACCCATGTATGCCTTCAAACCTTCAAAGGCTTCCTGTCCGTAGTGCAGGCCGGTGGCAGCCATGTGGATAGAAATGTATTCGGAACTGGTAGTTTCAATTTTTCCCCATTCGCCTTCACGATAGTATGAACGGACATTGTAGTTTGTTTTCTGGTAGCCAAAGGGCAGGCTACTCCATTCTATCTGATTCATAAGCATTGTGTTGTATGTTAATATACTGTTAGCCAAACTAATAAAATGAAAACCTTTTTCATTTTTAAGTGAATCACTTAACGGGGCGAAGGTAGAAATTATTAGTATTATTCTGTAAAAGTACGAAAAATATTCTTTCGGTTTTTTTGCTGGTTATGAAACAGAAAACCGATAAACTCCCAAACTTGTAATAAACCAATTACCACTGTATGACAGGCTATTTTAATCATAGTAAATCACAAAAGCCAGCGCTAAAAAATCGCCGGCACAGCAATCCAAATTTTTACACCTTACATCAAACATCTCACGTCATACATCCCAATCGTCTCCTCCCCCATACTCCAGCCCGAAGTGCCAAATTGACAGTTACCACCCCATGGCACATGCTTTGATTATTGGTAGCCAGAAATAAATAAAACCATTATACTATGCAAACCGGAAAAATCAACGTACAGACTGAGAACATTTTCCCCATCATTAAAAAATTCCTGTATTCCGACCACGAAATATTCCTGCGCGAGCTGATTGCCAATGCAGTTGATGCCACTACCAAAATCAAGACACTCTCGTCGCTCGATAAGATGAAAGACGAACTGGGTGATCTGACCATTGAAGTTATTCTCGACAAGCCCAACAAAACCTTAACTATCAAGGACCGCGGCATTGGCATGACCGCCGACGAAATTGACAAATACATCAACCAGATTGCTTTTTCGGGTGCCGAAGAATTTGTAAAGAAATTTAAGAATAAAACCGAAGCCGAACAAGCAGGTTTAATCGGCCATTTCGGGCTGGGATTCTATTCCTCCTTTATGGTTTCCGACAAGGTTGAAATCAACACCAAAACCTTTAAAAAAGGCGCCGGAACCAAAGCTGTACGCTGGGAATGCGATGGCTCACCTGAATACAGCATTACCGAAATTGAGAAATCGGACCGCGGAACCGAAATTGAGTTGCATATCAGCGAAGAATCCAATGAATTCCTCGAAGAACACCGCATCCTCGATCTTTTAAACAAATACTGCAAATTCCTGCCGGTACCTATTCGTTTCGGGAATGAAAAAACCTGGGAAAAATCAGAAACCGAAAAGGACGAAAAAGGTGAACCCAAGGAAATACAGGTTGAGCGTCCCCGCATTATCAACAATACCAACCCGCTTTGGAAACAGAAACCTGCCGATCTGAAGGACGAAGATTACAAGAAATTCTATCACGAACTGTACCCGATGAGTTTCGAGGATCCGCTTTTCAGTATTCACCTCAATGTGGATTACCCTTTTAACCTCACAGGTATTATGTTTTTCCCCAAGGTGAAGAAAAACTTCGAGGTGCAACGCGACAAAATCCAGCTTTACTGCAACCAGGTTTTTGTTACCGATTCGGTTGAAGGTATTGTACCCGATTTCCTCACACTGTTACACGGGGTTATTGATTCGCCCGATATTCCGCTCAACGTATCTCGTAGTTACCTGCAAAGCGATTCGAACGTGAAGAAAATATCAGGGCACATCATGAAAAAAGTGGCTGATAAACTGGAAGAAATCTTTAAAAACAACCGCGAGGAATTCGAAAAGAAATGGGACGACATCAAGGTATTTATCGAATACGGTATGATCTCGGAACCCAAATTCTTCGATCGAGCCGAAAAATTCTGCCTGTTCAAAAATGTGAATGACAAATACTTCACCCTCAGCGAATACAAGGACTATATCAAGGAAAACCAAACCGATAAAGAAGGTAGCCTGACTTATATTTATACTTCGAATACCGAGGATCAGCACAGCTATATTCAGAATGCTCAGGAACGTGGTTACGACATACTTGTGCTCGACGGCCCCATTGATAACCATTTTATCAATGCCCTGGAGCAAAAATTTGAGAAAAGCCATTTCGTGCGTGTTGATGCCGAAGTAGCCGACAAACTGATTAAGAAAACTGACGATCTGCCTTCGAAACTATCGGAAGAGCAAACCAAACAGCTTACTGAGTTATTTGAAAGCCAGGTAAATAAAGCCGTTTACCATATCAGTGTCGAAAACCTGGGCGAAAACGATTTGCCGGTAACTGTAACCCAGAATGAATTTATGCGTCGGATGAAGGACATGTCGGCAATGGGTGGCGGGCAGTATGCCTTTATGGGTAACATGCCCGATAGCTACAACCTGGTGCTCAACTCGAACCACAAACTGATGAGTCAGCTGCTTGCATCGGAAAGCCAGGAGGATAAAGAAAAAATGATAAAGCAACTCATCGACCTTGCGCTGCTTTCGCAAAACCTGTTGAAAGGCGAGGCGCTCACCGGTTTTATAAAACGCAGTGTTGATATCATACAATAATTGCATACATTTGATAAACCTAAACCGTAACCAATAAATCAGAAAAATGAAAAAATCGTGGATCATCATAGGCGTAATAATATTACTAGTTGTAGTCCTGTTCTCGTGGACAAAAGGCACCTATAACGGGCTTGTTAAGGCCGAAGAAAAAGTGAATAAGAGTTGGGCCGACGTTGAGGGTGCGTATCAAAGGCGTACCGACCTTATTCCCAACCTGGTGAGCACCGTGAAAGGCTATGCCAAGTTCGAACAGGAAACGCTTATCAAAGTGATTGAGCAACGGGCTGCTGCTACCAAGCCAACTATTAACATAGACCCAGCCAAACTCGATGCCAATACCCTGGCACAGTTCCAGAAAACACAGGACGAACTGGGTTCGGCCCTGGGAAGGTTGCTGGTTACCGTTGAAAAATACCCCGACCTGAAAGCCAACCAGAACTTCCTGCAGTTGCAGGCCCAGCTGGAAGGTACTGAAAACCGCATTAATGTTGAACGTCGCAACTTTAACGGTTTGGTAAATGAATTTAACTCTACACTTAGGAGTTTCCCAACCAATATTTTAGGCGGAATGTTCGGCTTCGAGAAAAAGCCATACTTTGAAGCCCAGGCCGGGGCTGAAAATGCACCAAAGGTAGAGTTCTAGGCATCGTTACGGATCAGGAGACTGAAATATAAGCACGTATCCTGGTTCATTAAAATCCGAATGACGCTACAAGCTTAAAAATAAGCAGTATAGGGGTTCGCAATTTGCGAAATGCATTCCGGAAGAACCGATTATAAAGGAGTCAGGTGTAAGAAAGCAGTTCAAATACATGGAGGTTATTTATAATTTGCCCTGTTTTCCCGCACCTGACTTCTTTCTTTTTTATCATTTTACAGTTTAATAGAATAGCAATAAATTGAGTCATGCCTAATGCAAGTAACTTTTTCACAGCCCAACAACAGGACGAAATCCGCCAGGCTATATTAAATGCTGAGTTGGATACCTCCGGCGAGATACGCGTTCATATCGAAAACACCTGTACAGGTGAAGTATTGGACAGAGCCCTGGCCGTATTTCAGAAACTTGGAATGGAAAACACTGAAAACCGGAATGGGGTTTTGATTTACCTGGCCGTTAAAAACCGCAAATTTGCCATTATAGGCGACAAAGCCATACACGAAGTGGTTACCGAAAATTTCTGGGATAGTGTGCGAAACAAAATGTTGAATCATTTCCGCGAAAACCGGTTTACTGAAGGCCTGATTGAAGCAATCAGCGAAACCGGCACCAAGCTGAAGAAACATTTCCCGCACCTGCCCGACGACAAGAATGAACTCTCCGATGACATATCTTTCAGCTAATCAACTGCCAGAATCATAATCCAATCTCCTCCCGAAAAAACACCTATGAAAACCGGAAAATATTACAACCGTTTAATTCTTACATTTATATTTTTGCTGATTTGCACGATAAGTTTTGCCCAGGATGCTATACCTGCTAAGCCCGATCCGCCAAGGCTTGTGAATGATTTTGCCAACCTTCTCAATCCTGACGAATTACAGCGACTTGAAAACAAACTGGTTGCTTTTAATGATTCCACTTCGGTTCAGATTGCTGTAGTAATTGTTCCTTCGCTGAATGGCTACGAAAAAGCCGACTTTGCCCAGCAACTCGGGCAAAAATGGGGTGTTGGCGGAAGCCAGTTCGACAATGGTTTCGTGGTTTTAATCAAGCCGAAAAGCGCAGCTGAAAACGGCGAAGCATTCATAGCTACAGGTTATGGAGTCGAAAAGTTTGTTCCCGATGCTACAGCCTACGATATTGTTAACAATGAAATGATACCACGCTTTAAGCAGAATGATTATTATGGAGGTATTGATGCAGCTTCGGATGTGATAATGTCGCTGGTAAAAGGTGAATACAAGGCCGAAAAATATTCAAAATCAAAGAAAAATTCACCGGTTGCGTTTATTGTCATTATTATTATCATAATCATATTCCTGTTTTCCCGAAACAATAACAACCATCGCACCATAAACCGCTCAGGTACAGGCGGCATGCTCTTTTTCCCATGGATGATGGGTGGAGGTGGATTTGGCGGCAGTAGTGGCGGCGATAGTGGATTTGGCGGCGGTGGCGGCGGATTCGGTGGATTTGGCGGCGGTAGTTTCGGAGGTGGCGGTGCCGGCGGCAGTTGGTAGTGCACTGAGAACGAACAGTAGTAAAAACCAAAAAAAAGCATGTCGATAATTTGATTATTTACCTGCTTTTTATGCATACTTTTTTACAGGGAAGCCCGCATAAGCTTCCCTTTTTCGTGGGCTGCCCGCAATACATAATCCTGACTTTCTGCAGTAAAAATGCTGTTATCAGAAAAACACAGAATATTATTACCTGTTAATCATTTGACAATTTTACAATTATTAGTATTATATAAATATTTTAATGCAGTATTTACATACTTAAATCCAAAAATAGCAAAGGCTATTTAGAAAGATTTTTACAAATATATTTATTTCATTTTCTGAATGTTAATCGGGCTTTGAGAAATATTTACTTATTTAGACTAAATCCAAACAATCAAAATGTTAAAAAATCTTAAATATTAGTATTGTATACAGTTAGCTAATTCTCTATATTCGCTGTGCTGTGACTCAAATAACAAGTTTATACGAAAGCATGATTACAAACTTACACTTCCGACTACCTTTTCAACATTCCAATTCATAAACGACATACAGTTACACTGCAGTGCAGCGTAGCTGTATTGTCATTTTATATACCTTATTAATCAGTAAATAAGTATGCACCTACAAGCATCCAACAAACAGAAACTGATAGCAATAAAACTGGCGGCGCCTATAATTTTCATGATGGCAGGCGTATTCATCAGTTCGGTTTCACATGCGCAGAATAAAGGAAAGGAAATCTTTGAGAAAAACTGCGCTATATGTCATAAACTGACTGAAGAAAAACTGGTTGGCCCCGGCTTAAAAGACGTTACAAAAAGGCGCGAAAAAGCCTGGATGAAGAAATTCATTACCTCATCGCAGGACCTGATTAAATCGGGCGATAAAGTTGCTGTACAGGTTTTTAACGAGAACGGTAAAATCCCGATGCCGGATCACAAATCACTAACTGAAGATGATCTCAACCAGTTGATCACCTATATCGAAACCTACAAACCAGCCGAAGCGGTTAAGGTAAGTGTAGATATTACCAAAAAGACTGATTTCTGGCGCGATGAAATTGTTCGTGGCGAGAGATTGTTCTCGGGCGTGCTGCCTTTCGAAAAAGGCACTACGCTGAACTGTGTGTCGTGTCACGCCGTGATAGCTACTGATTCGCTCAATTTCAATCCATCGGCATACGACCTGGCCAAAGCATGGCAGGAGCCTAACGGCACAAACCTGTACCAGGTACTGCGCGAGCCTACATCCACAAAAATGGCCGAGGTTCACAAAGGACTTCAGTTATCCGACAAAGAAATTTACGATATTTCAGCATACTTATCCGTCATAGGTAAAACAGGTATGGAATGGGAAAAAATATTCCCGGCACGATTGCTTTTGTTTTTATTCCTCGGTTTACTAATGGCCCTGGCGCTAGCCGACCTTATCTGGTTTAAAAAGGTGAAATACCGTGTTATTCATGTGTTAATCATCATTACCGGATTGGGTGTTCATGGTACTCTTGCCGTGCAGGAAGGGATTAAACTTGGCCGCACCAAAGATTATATGCCCGATCAGCCTATAAAATTTTCGCATAAAGTTCATGCAGGTCAAAACAAAATTGATTGTAAATACTGCCACTCAATAGCCACCGAAAGTAAATCAGCAGGTTTTCCCTCAGCCAGCCTGTGTATGAATTGTCATAAAGTGGTTGTAGCCGGTACACGCTCAGGTAAATTTGAGATCAAAAAAATATACCGTGCTGTTGAATCGGGCAAACCCATCGAATGGGTAAGGGTTCATAAACTGCCTGATCACGCATTTTTCAGCCATGCACAACATGTGTCAGCCGGACAAATACAATGTCAAACCTGCCACGGACCTGTTGAAACCATGGACCTGATAAAACAAGTGAGCGATCTTTCTATGGGCTGGTGCGTAAACTGCCACAGGCAAACTGAGATTAAAGCTACTACCAATAAATATTATGAATCCTTCAAGGCAATCCAGGATGATGCCAAAGCAGGTAAAAAAATAACTGCTGAACGGCTTGGGGGGATTGATTGTGCAAAATGTCACTATTAAGTCCTGGCGTTGTTGAAGCATAAAATCTATAAATTTAAACCAGAACCTTTTATACGCATATATATAAATGGAAAAGAAATATTGGAAAAGCCTTGAAGAGCAGGCAAATATTCCCGAAATAAATCCCGGCCGCAAGGATTTGGATGCATCAAAATCATTGCTCGACCTGATTGACGAAGAGATTGACAGCAAGGCATCATCGCGCCGGAATTTTCTGAAATTCTGCGGATTCAGTTTCGCCACAGCAGCCATTGCCACCAGTTGCAAAAACCCGGTCGAAACGGCAATACCCTACCTGAGCAAACCCGAAGAAGTAACACCCGGAGTTGCAAATCACTATGCTTCAACTTATTTCGATGGTCACGACTATAATGGGATCCTGGTAAAGGTACGCGACGGCCGTCCTATAAAAATAGAAGGAAACGATCTGTCGGGGATCAGTAAAGGCGCAACCAATGCGAGGGTTCAGGGTGCCGTATTATCTCTTTACGATGATGGCTCACGTTTCAAAGCACCCATGGTGGGAGGTAAACCTTCAAACTGGGGAGTTTTAGATGCCGAGGTAACTACTAAACTGGCTGCAACAAATATTGCCGGAAAATCCATTGCCCTGGTTACTTCCACAATAATAAGTCCGGCAACCCTGCAAGTAATTGAAGAATTCAAGAAAAAATATGTTACTGCCAGGCATATCACGTATGATGCTGTTTCTGCCTCTGCCCTGCTCAAAGCCAATAACCTTACGTTTGGTTTACAAACCATTCCTGATTATTATTTTGATAAGGCAGACATGATCGTAAGTTTCGATGCCGATTTCCTGGGCACCTGGCTGATGCCTGTCGAGTTTACCCGGCGTTTTGCGGCTGGCCGTCGGCTGAATAAGGACAAATGGACAATCTCGCAACTTACTGTTTTCGAAACCGGCATGTCGCTCACCGGGGCAAATGCCGATTATCGCTTCCCCATCAAGCCAAGCCAGCAGGCATCCGTAATCCTGAACCTGTACAACGAAATTGCCAAAGCTACCGGAAATACAGTTTACAATGCACCTGCAGCAGCGATCGACATAACAAAACTTGCCCAAAAACTGGTTGAAGCCAAAGGTAAATCACTGGTGGTATGCGGAATAAATGATACCAGCTTACAAATTATTGTAAATGCCATTAACGCGATGTTGCAGAATTATGGCACAACCATCGATTTCAATGCATCGCTCAATATACGCAAAGGCCTTGACGAGGATATGGCAAGCCTTGTAAAAGAAATGAATGAAGGTAAAACCGGTGCGGTTATCTTTTACAATGTAAACCCGGTTTATGATTACAGCGACGCCAAAAGCCTGACCGAAGGTATTGGTAAAGTAGCCCTGAGTGTTAGTTTTGCCACTGCCATGAACGAAACAGCCGTTACCTGCCAGGTAGTAGCACCGGATCATCATTTCCTTGAAGCCTGGGATGATGCCGAGCCTAAAAAAGGCATGTTCAGCCTGCAGCAACCCACAATCAGGAATATATTCGACACCCGGCAGGCACAGGATAGCCTGTTGAAATGGGCCGGAGATACCACAACCTATAATGTTTACTTAAAAAATTACTGGCAACAGAATTTTACTTCGAAACAGTCGGAATTTGCTTCACCGGCCAGTTTCTGGAACAATACCCTGCAACGCGGTGTTTTCGAATTGCCTGCAAGCGAAGTAAAAGTTTCATTTTCAGCGCTTCCACTCGCCGATGCCGCTGCCAAGGCAACTTCTGTTAAAACAGCCGAAATAGAAATTGCATTTTATGAAACCATAGCCCTGGGCAATGGGGTGCATACCAATAACCCCTGGATGATGGAAATGCCCGACCCAATTTCGAAGGTTTGCTGGGACAATTTTGCTGCTATTTCGCCTGCCATGGCTGAAAAAGGTGGTATTGTTACCGGCGACGTGCTTAAACTTGCTGACGGAATCGAACTGGTAGCCTTTGTGCAGCCCGGGCAAGCCGAAGGCACGGTGAGTATTGCATACGGATATGGACGTACAAAAGCAGGCAAAGTTGCCGAAGGCGTTGGCATTAATGTATTCCCTTTCATGAAAACGGAAGGCGACTGCAGGAAAGCATACATGACTGCAACAGCCGTGGCAAAAACCGGCAAAAAATACAATCTTGCCTCCACACAGACACATCATTCCATGGAGGGCCGTGATATTGTCCGCGAAACCACGCTGAAAGAATGGCAGGAAAAGCCCAATGCCGGCAACGAGATGCACGAAGAAATTAAAAAAAATAACCAGACACTTTATAAAGAGGTTGTTTATGAAGGACACCACTGGGGAATGTCGATTGACCTGAATGCATGTACTGGTTGCAGCGCCTGTGTTATTGGTTGCCAGGCTGAAAACAATGTGCCGGTGGTTGGCAAGGAGCAGGTAGCCATGACCCGCATCATGCACTGGATACGCATGGACCGTTATTATTCAGACGACAAGGCAAATCCATCGGTTTATTTCCAACCTGTGATGTGCCAGCACTGCGACAATGCACCTTGTGAAAATGTTTGCCCGGTATCGGCTACCAACCACAGCCACGAAGGCCTCAACCAGATGGCTTACAACCGCTGTATAGGAACCAAATATTGTATTAACAACTGTCCGTACAAGGTACGCCGGTTTAACTGGTTCCGCTATGCAACCAACGATGCATTCGATTACAACATGAACAGTGACATGGGGCGTATGGTGCTCAATCCTGATGTTACGGTGAGGGAAAGAGGTGTTGTTGAAAAATGCTCATTCTGTGTGCAGCGCATCCAGGAGAAAAAACTACAAGCCAAGCTCGAAAACCGCCCGCTTGCCGATGGTGAAATTCAAACAGCGTGTATGCAGGCTTGCCCGGCAGGAGCCATTATTTTTGGCGACAGGAACAATACCCAGGCCAAACTCACCGACCTGATTGCCGATCAGCGCAATTATCATCTGATTGAAGAAATTCACACATTGCCGGCAGTAGGTTACCTTACCAAGGTACGAAACAGGGATGAAGAAACCGCAAAAGCCTGATTTTTAGCATCGAAACCAATTAAGCACAACGAATAAAAACTAACACGCAATACCTATAAAATATGTATAAAGCTGAAGTACGAGGTCCGCTGATTCTGGGCAACAAGAACTACCGGCAGATTACCAGCGACATCATTGCGCCTATTGACAATAAAACCCCGGGATGGTGGAAAGCAGCTATGGCCGTAAGTGTAACGCTGGCCGGCATCGGGATTTTTGCCCTGTATTATACCGTAAGGTATGGTATTGGCACCTGGGCTGTGAACAATTCGGTAGCCTGGGGCTGGGAAATCATCAATTTCGTATGGTGGATCGGGATCGGCCATGCAGGTACTGCATTTTCCATATTCCTGTTGATCCTGAGGCAGAAATGGCGTACCTCCATTAACCGTGCGGCAGAAGCCATGACCGTATTTGCAGTAGGCTGCGCAGCTATTTTCCCCGCCATACACATGGGCCGGGTATGGTTAGCATTCTTCATCTTCCCTTATCCTAACACCCGTGGCCCACTGTGGGTAAACTTTAATTCGCCCCTTTTCTGGGATTTTATTGCCATCAGCGCATATTTGCTGATCTCAGCGTCGTTCTGGTACTTCGGAATGGTTCCCGATTTTGCATCTATCCGCGACCGCGCCAAATCGAAGCTAAAGAAAGCTATTTACGGCTTCCTGGCATTCGGATGGACCGGATCCACAAAGGAATGGTTGCGTTATGAAGGACTAAGTTATGTTCTTGGTGGAATTGCAGCTGTGCTTGTAGTATCGGTTCACTCCATTGTATCTACTGACTTTGCCACTTCCGTGATCCCCGGCTGGCATACAACCTTGTTTCCCCCTTACTTTGTGGTAGGTGCAATTTTCTCAGGTTTTGCCATGGTAATGACGCTTATGATTGTAATACGCAAGTATTATCATCTCGAAGAATATGTTACGGACTCGCACCTCAATGCTATTGCTAAAATTCTGGTTTTCATTTCCCTGATCATGGGGACTGCCTACACCACCGAAGTTTTTATGTCGTGGTACAGTGGTAATCCCTACGAGATGTTCACCTTTTTCCATAACCGTGTTACCGGCGATTATTCCTTCATGTTTTGGGCAATGATCATCTGTAATGCTGTTATTCCACAGGCAATGTGGTCGAAAAAAGTAAGAAGCAACACTGCTGCGCTGTTTATCATTTCGCTCATTATTAACCTGGGTATGTGGTACGAGCGGTTTAATATTGTAGTTACCTCCCTGGCCAAAGATTACCTTCCATCGTCGTGGACAACTTACTCCCCAACCTGGGTTGAAATCTGCATCTACCTTGGAACTATCGGAATATTTACCATAGGTGTACTCTTCTTCTTCCGCTTTGTACCTATGATTGCCATCAGTGAAGTTAAAAGCGTACTGAAACCAACCGAAATAAAGGAAAAATATTAAAATACCGATCAACTATGAGCGCAACACATATTATTGGTGTATTCGATAGTAAACACGATTTACTGACAGGTATTGAAGGAGTAAAGGCTAAAAATTTCGTTATCGATGAAATTTACACACCCTATCCTGTTATGGAAGCAATAGATGCATTGAAAAGAAAATCGCATTTCACCAAAGCCGCATTTTTATATGGTTTTGCGGCAGTAATAGGCGTTTTATCCTTTCTTTACTACACTTCGGTGATTGACTGGCCGATTAACTACGGGGGTAAGCCTACCAATGCATTTCCTTCATTTATTATTATTACGCTGGTACTTACCATTCTTACGGTAACCATACTGAGCCTTTTCACTTTCTCTATCAGGGCCAGGATTTTCCCGGGTAAAAAGTATTTTCTGCCCGACGAAAGAGCCACCGACGATAAGTTTATCATACTTTTTGATAAAAATAATGCAGGCGGCGGATTCGAAGCGATATCGGGCGTTTTAAAAGCAAATGGTGCATCAGAAGTGTACGAAAAGGAATTTTAAACATGTTACGTAAAAAAAATACACATATGGGTTACTTAAGTAAAACCCCTTTTAAAACAGCATTTGTTCTGGCTCTTTCAGCGCTGTTGTTTGTTTCGTGCGACCGTACGCGCATACAGAAAGGATATGAATATTTCCCCGATATGGCTCATTCGCTGGCCTTCGAAACCTATTCATCCGACTCAGCCATGGCTAACGGAATTACCATGCAGCTTCCTGTGAAGGGATCCATACCGCGCGAAATGATTCCTTACCAATACCCCGCTACTCCCGAAGGCCGGCTGTTGGCAGGCAAGGAACTTGTTTGCGAACTGAAAGCCGACGAAGCCAATCTGGCCAGAGGTAAAGAAATGTTTACCATTTACTGTCAGAATTGCCATGGTGTTGCCGGGAAAGGCGACGGGCACCTCTATACCAGTGGCAAATATACCATGCAGCCTGCTTCGCTGGTTTCGGAACGTATGCTGGCAGCGCCGATAGGCGAAGTATACCATGTTATTACCATGGGATGGAATACCATGGGCGCGCATGGTCCGCAGATCAGGCCCAACGACCGCTGGATGATTGCCATGTATGTAAAGAATATTCTTCAAAAGAACTCTAAATAAGCTTCCGTGTATGGATACCAACGTTATCTTTTCAAAAAAATTTAATTATATAACCTATGTCCTGATGGCTCTTGGGGCAATCGGGCTGGTATATGGTTTCCTCACCGATACCCACAGAACCTGGGCAAACCTGTTGTTAAATAACTATTACTTCCTTTCTTTAGCCATAGGAGCCGCATTCTTTTTCAGCCTGCAGTATATTACCCAGTCAGGATGGTCAGCCATGTTCAGAAGAATACCCGAAGCATTGATGGCTTATATTCCTTACGCAGCTGTAATTATGCTGGTGATGTTTTTTGGCCTTCACGATATTTACCACTGGTCGCACCCCGACCTTGTGGCTGGCGACGAATTGCTTGCGCACAAAGCGCCCTACCTGAATGTTCCCTTTTTCATGATTCGTATTGTGATATTTTTCGGGGCATGGATACTGCTGACGCGATACCTGCGTAAACTTTCGCTGCAGGAAGATTCGCTCGGCGGAATTGAAATGTTCGAAAAAATGGAATTCTGGTCGAAGGTGTTCATTTTTGTGCTGGCACTCACATTTTCGATGGCATCGTTCGATTGGATCATGTCGATAGATGCACACTGGTTCAGTACCATATTTGCTTTTAAAAACTTTGGTGCAGCATTTTACCACGGCACTTCGCTGATAGCCCTTATTGCGATTGTTTTGCATAAAAAGGGATATTTCAAAGACATGAACGAATACCACCTGCTCGATTTTTCGAGGTATATGTTCGGGCTGAGCATCATATGGGGATACCTGTATTTTGCTCAGTTTGCACTGATATGGTTTGGAAACATCCCCGAAGAAACCATTTATTATGCTAAACGTTGGGATAACGGCTGGAAAATATTTTTCTACCTGAACTTTGCCATCAACTGGTTTATCCCATTTATTGTATTACTGCCGCAGAAATTCGATAAAAACATAAATATAGTGTATGGCATCTGTATTATGCTCCTTCTGGGATTATACACTGATATTTATGAACAGGTGATGCCCGATTTTCTGAAATCTCCTTCCATCGGAATTATAGAAATCGGAGTGTTTGCAGGCCTGGCCGGGCTATTCCTGTTTGCTTTTGGCAAAGCCCTGGCTAAAGTACCGCTGATCGCAAAAAATCATCCATATCTCGAAGAAAGTATACATCACCACTTACATTAAAATTAAATTGCTCTCTTGTTTATATAGCTGGTATCAGGTTAAAATAAAATAATTGTTGTGAATAATAATAGTCGGTTACGGGTAAACAATTCGTGATCGACTATTGTTAATAAAGCGTTAACACTAAAAGACTGGTTTTATCAGCACGCTTTTTTGCGTAGGTTCAGCCAAGCTCTTTTATTTTACTCAATTACTACTTACTGACCAAAAAATAATATAAACAAATGAGAAAAACCATTTCGCGGTTTGTGCTGCCATTATTCCTGGCAGTTTTGTTTTTTACTTCCACGTCTCTATTTGCTCAAAATGGTAAAGACCTTGAAGTAGGAATTACCGAACACCTCGACCAGTATGTACCTGACGATATCATACTTACTGATCACACAGGGAAGCAGGTTAACCTGAAACAAATTATCAATAAGCCTACAGTTGTTAGTTTTGTATATTACCGTTGTCCGGGCATATGCAGCCCGTTAATGAATGGCCTTGCCCAAGTGATTGACGCTACAGGGCTGGCTTTTGGGAAAGACTACCAGGCCCTCACCATCAGTTTCGACAGCCGTGAAAACTGGGAACTCGGGCGGGATAAAAGACTCAACTATTTAAAAAAGCTGAAAGGCAAAGATCCTAACGGATGGACTTTCCTTACCGGCGACAGTGCCAATATTGCGAAGGCAACCCAAGCGCTGGGTTTTGGCTTCAAGTTTGTGAATAACGAATTTATGCACGAAGGTGCCCTTATTATGATCAGCCCCGACGGCAAAATCACTAGGTATCTCAAAGGCATTGATTTTCAACCTTTCGAATTTAAGCTGGCAGTTATTGAAGCCTCAGAAGGCAAATCGGCTCCAACCCTGATCAAAGTGCTCAAGTTCTGTTATTCGTACGACACAAAATCAGAACGCTATTCCCTGGATATCACCCGCATAACGGCAACCATAACCATCATTTTTGCATTAACACTTTTGATCTACCTGCTGATTCGCGGACGCAGAAGAAAATTAAATTCAACTAACCAATAATTATACTCTCATACATGACCGGAAATTTCACAACTCATCGGATGCCGAGTTACCTTGAGCAGCAAGGCAAATACACGGGCATCCGGGCATGGATCTTATCAACCGATCACAAGCGTATTGCCCTGCTTTACCTGTATTCGCAACTTTTCTTCTTTTTTGCGGGAGTGGTAATGGGCATATTTATGAAGCTTGAACTGATCGCCCCGGGGCAGCAGATCATGGGTCCGCAAACGTATAATGCATTGTTTACGGTACACGGGCTTACCATGATATTCCTGTTTATCATTCCCGGGCTGGCGGCTTCATTCGGCAATTTCATGATTCCCATTATGATTGGAGCCAAAGACGTTGCTTTCCCTAAACTGAACCTCTTTTCGTGGTATTTATTTATCCTGGGAGCCACCATTATTTTGGTGGGGATATTTACAGGCGATGGGCCTCCTGATACCGGCTGGACCTTTTACGCACCGTATAGTTTGAAGACCAATACCAATGTAGTGCTGACTGTTTTTGGTGCGTTTGTACTGGGATTTTCGTCAATACTCACCGGGTTAAATTTTATTGTAACCATACACCGTATGCGTGCCCCGGGCATGGGATTTTTCCGGATGCCTTTGTTCATATGGTCGCTGTACGGCACTGCATGGATTCAATTACTCGCAACCCCGGTGGTTGGGATAACTTTCCTGATGGTGGTGGCCGACAGGTTATTACACATCGGCTTTTTTGATCCGGCACAGGGTGGTGATCCGATTTTGTACCAGCATTTATTCTGGATTTACTCACATCCTGCCGTTTATATCATGATATTACCGGCCATGGGTGCCATCACCGAAATCATTACCACTTTCTCGCATCGTACGGTATTCGGGTATAAAGCCATTGCCATGTCGAGCCTTGCCATTGCCTTTGTAGGTTACCTGGTATGGGGGCATCATATGTTCACCTCGGGAATGAGCGAAACCGCGCGCCTGGTATTTTCATTCCTTACTTTCCTGGTAGCTATACCCAGCGCAATTAAAGTTTTTAACTGGACAGCCACAATGTATAAGGGCTCAATTTCGCTCGAACCTCCATTCTGGTGGGCTATGGCCTTTATTTTTATTTTTATGATCGGTGGTCTTACCGGGCTTGTGCTGGGAAGCGTATCTACCGATGTGCATGTTACCGATACCATGTTTGTGGTTGCACACTTCCATTATATCGTATTCGGAGGGGCCGGCCTGGCGTTTTTCGCCGCGTTGCATTACTGGTACCCGAAAATGTTTGGCCGCATGTACAACAAAAAAGTGGCCAACCGCGGACTATTGTTATTATTTGTAGGATTCAACATACTTTACTTCCCTATGTTTATCCTGGGTATGATGGGTATGCCTCGCCGGTATTACGATTACCTGCCGGAGTTTGCAACGCCAAACCTCATTTCGACCATAGGCTCCTGGGTGCTGGCAACGGCCCTGCTGATCATTATTGTAAACCTGTTGAGGGCTAAAAAAGGTACACCCGAGGAAATTGATGATCCATGGGGAGGCCGCACGCTGGAGTGGAAAATACAATCGCCTCCATGGGTCGAAAATTTCGAAGAAATACCCACCGTGAACCATGAACCTTATGAGTTAACCGAAAAATAGTCAGAGGATGGAACAAAATCATACCGAACATGTAGATCACTTCGATCCGGTTGCGTCAAAAATTGGCATGTGGCTGTTTATTTTTACCGAAATACTGCTTTTCGGCGGTTTGTTCATTGTTTATTCAGTGTACAGGTACCGGCACCCGGTCGAATTTCACCTGGCTCACCAGGAACTCGACGTAACCATCGGGTTAATAAATACCATTATCCTGCTGGTCAGCAGTATGACCGTGGCTATGTCGATTACAGCACTGCAAACCGGTAATAAAAAGCTCACCCTCATTTTTATTGCCGTAACTATACTGCTGGCATTGGTGTTCCTGGTAAATAAATATTTCGAATGGGGCGCCAAATTCCATCACGAT
>APMI01022297.1_pt1 | contig 18676 bp, 22 predicted proteins | sample 667938 | NCBI WGS metagenome assembly APMI01 (sample SAMN01084076, study PRJNA167559) | wastewater metagenome | biome: Wastewater | place: Denmark: Ejby Moelle, Odense | collected 2011-11-28 | reverse complement strand
CATCCTCGATAAGTCAGACTTCACCTCACGAAGTTTTTCTTGTTTCATCGTATTTATGTCTACCTCTTGGTAAGATTCGGGTAGGTACATTTCTAAATCGAGATCGTAGTATACACCTGGAGGGATAAACAATTTATTAATTATTTGCGGTTCCTTTTCATGGAATAAATGAACTACGATGTATTTATCGCCACCAGTTGTAGGTATCTTCAGAGCACAAATTCTAATGTTACAGAGCTCATAGCTACACGTGGCTAATATATAAGTCATGACTTTATTATCCCTTTTTACGGGAGGTTTCCTATCATAAACTTTAATTGATTCATCTATAATATCCTTATATAAGTATCTTAAATAATCAACATAAAATCGGGGCAATTTATTTTTTCTTATTTCGTAATATCTTTTGATGTATTGTTTTATTGTGTCTAAATGACTGGGAGTGACTTTGTCCGTGTAATACTTGTTAAGTGGGGTATTTTCTAGTGTGTTCAATCTACATCCCAAGAAAAATGACTTAAAATTATCCTCATCTAGATATTCAAATTTACAATGCATTAGCTCGAACAATATCCTTGAATTGAGTACACCTTTATATTTCTTTATTAATCGATTAAGAAGTGGTAAATCAACAGTCGAATTTTTCAAAAGATGAAAAATCTTTTCAACGCTATCAGGTAATTTTTCGATCTGTTTTTCTGTCAATTCTGTGTGAAACTGAGCTAATTGAGGCAATTTTACTACATCATAATTATCAAAAAATCTATTACATCCGATCTCATTTCCTAGTTGAATTAATTGATTGAGCCAATATGTGTCGTCTTGATTTATAATATCTCCGTCATTGCCGTATTCATTCATAAGATAATACTTAAATATAGGATCTATTAATTTTATGTCCAAACGGTATTTTTCTAACAACTTTATCAAATAATAACTAGGATCTTCACAATACTTAAGTAAGTATTCTTGATACTCTTTTTGACTCTTGTTCAATAGACTCATAAGCTTAAGATGACCAGCTTGTAGTTCAATCTCATCAAGATTTGTAGCATTAGGATTATTGTGTCTAGGGGCTTGCGGTCTTATATAAACTTGTTTATCAAAATATTCATAGGTGGTCTTCTTTATTCCTGAAATGTAATTTAATAATAGTTTACCATATTCAGATAATTGAACAAGCGTTGTTAGGTTAACCTCCAATTTTTCAGCAAATAAATCTTCATATCTTAGTTTAATTGATTCAACTTGATCTATAACATTATTTTCCCATGCACCGTATATTACGGCGTGAGAGTCATTGAAAGTGACGTTTACATAATATATATTATCTGGAACTAAAATATGATTGTCTATACCCTCAAAGACGATAAAATTCATGACTTCTTCGTAAGGGATAGAGTTATCAGACTTGTGGATGTGTAAAAATATTTTGAATAACTCCATCGTTGAGCTTCTGTCCTTAGAAGCTCCGTCAGTTAAGACGTAAGTTTTGTCCTCATGAACTATGGTTAGATCTGTGCCCGAAAGATATGATTCTACAATAGGTACATAATTTCCATAATCTAGCGGTTCGTTTAACTCCACGATTCGAGACATTTTATTGTATGAGAAATTCTATATTATTATTAATATAGAATCGGTAGTGGATTACTTGAGAGGTGGGAAATAAGAATAAGTTTCCCCTTCCTTATCGCTAAAACAGCATTTATCTAACCAGAACTTAAAAATAGGATCTACGTCTACGGTTTCCTTTGGGAAATATAAAAGTATATCTTTTGATTTAGAATAACAAATCTTGATCCTCTTGGTAGAATGTACTTCTGTCAGCTCATGTGAGCTATATTTAGCATTATGTATTTTCGTACCGAGTTTATGCTCAATCTTCTTCCTTAGATGATTTTCATACCTCTCACATTCTTCCAAGGTTAGTGCTATCCAAACATAAGGAAGAAATATATTGGGCATAGCATCATCAAAATATATAGTATTATAATACTTTTTCGATTCTATGATTTTCACAGCTTCCAAGCTCTGTTCGAGTGTTAAATTTGTAGCATGAACGATATCCGATACTGTTCTCAATTGATTGAGTTGAACTTTTGGCGTTTCTTCGATTTTATATTCGATATCGTACTTAGTATACATTGATTCATATTCTAGCCTCTCAGTCCATTTCAACAAAAACCATAAAGTTTTAGAAAAGGGAGTCTTCCTTCCAACTCTAAGATGCCAATCGTCGAGACGATTATCGTCGCTCTGTATAGAATATTTCATCAAATAGAAACTCAATTTCTGATCAATAGCCTTCCTTTCTTGAGGACTCATATTAGACACAAAAATTTCGATCAATCGTTCGATTACTCTAGTTATTACTTTTTCTGATTCAGCCTGAATATCTGCATACCAATCTTCAAATCCCAAAAGATAACTATCTATATGTTTAATGTACATCTCAATGGGTAAAGCATCCTTTAGAACGTCAAAATTTATACCCGTAATCCAAAAGAAATAACCTTTAGTCCAATTGTAATAAGATATCTTATTATCACCAAATAATCTTGAGATTGTAGTTTCACTCCTAAAACCGTACTCGCTCAAAAACATGCTCTCGTCATGAAATGTCTTAAAGTATTGTTTGATAGCCTTAATAGAATGATCTCCGCGATAGGCAGCTAAAGCATATTCTACAACACTGGTTAAATGGTTGTATTTAGATAGAAGGTTCATCAGCTGATCAAAACATACTCCCTTATCTAGTTCTTTGGCAAATTCATTAGTAGTAGAGATAAGTTTCTGAGAAGATTGATAGAGTCTCTTCGAAGTTCTTGATAGAGTAACTAGCGAGTATATACCAAAATATAGATATAAATCAGAAGGAATATCTTGCAGACTCATCTTCAATATAAATGCTTCGTTCTTAGAGTATCATACATCTACGCTTTTTGATCACTTTTACCGCAGGGTTTGACAGATTGTATTTATGGATTATCTTTGTTAGAACTATGAAAGGTTGGTCAACATTCTTCCCGGTCTTAGCAGAAGTTAAGAAATATGGAATCTTATAAGTACTTAATAATTCATCTATCTCGAAGTCAGTTATTTCGCGTTTCAGATCTGATTTATTACCCACGAGGACCAACGGATAATTTTGATCTTCTTTGACTCTTATGATTGATTCGAAGAATTTCTTGACTTCACCGAAAGTTCTCTGGTTGGCTACCGAGAACACGACGATAAATCCGTGACCCGATCTTATATACTGATCTTGCATGATTGAATATTCTTCTTGTCCAGCCGTATCTAATATTTCTAATTTAAATACATCATTGTCTATGATTAAATTACGTTGATACATATTTTCGATCGTGGGATCGTACTCAGCAACGAATTTATTTTCAGTGAATTGCATTGTCAAACACGATTTTCCGACACCACCGTCACCCAACATCACTATAGTGTATTTCAACATTTTTATCATCATATAATTTAGACATTACAGAGTCAATTTATACCCCTCAGATTAAGCTTCGGATGAAGGTTCAAAATGATTCAACGATTTCAAGATCGTAATCAAAATGGAGCTCCGACAGCAATTAGGTAAGTTTTTGGGTATCACTAACGTCGATGGACATTTTTCTCTCGTTGATCTTGACCTACCTCTATTATTCATCGAAGTAGATTCTATCATCCCCGACAACGTGCTCTCCGAGATCGAGCTTCTAGAATCTGAGAGTTCTAATTATAAAGACGTCAATGTTTATTCTATTAAGAATAAGACACTTTTTCGAGCTATTGGTGATTTCATCATAGATCGACACTTTTTGAAGAAATCGATCCGGTTGTTTGACACCGCCAACCCGGGTGTATTACCTAAAGAATTAATAACTGAGGCGATTGACGGAGTGGATAAACTTACTTATTCGAGTTTCTTAGGAAAGGAGAAGAAAGAAGTTGTGGCCATCCCGGTGGATGACGAACTTACGTCTCGATTGAAACTATCTGTAGATAAGCTCAACCAAAGAATCAAGAAGCAAGAAGAATCCTTAAGAAGTAAAGCGATCAAAATTATCAATGATATGATTATTCCAGAAATCGAGCGAGAAGAAAGATGGCCGGTGAGGGTCACAATTCCTCGTAGACAAAACAATCATCAACTTTTTCTGGATCTAGTTAACGATCTTTTGAGACCTGCCGGGTTGGTAAGTGAATATGCAGCTAATTTCGGTGAGTTACTCGTTTACTCGTCCGCCAATTGAAGACCCGAATCCTTAAGAGCGATGTAAAGGTCTCGAAACTGATTTAATATTTTCTAATACTTGTTAGAAAATGTCTCAAATGAACGAACTCTATGATACAATCATGAACTCTCAGCTCCCGATCACTCTTGATGTTATTCTTACCGATCAAGAGTGGTATGTGTTATCGACGAGATTGATAAATAAATCTATAATAGTAGATAAATGTAAGAATAAGATCTGTGTATGGGAAGTTTGTACGGATCCTTCTAATGTGATGTCAGAATTATCTAGTCTAGCAGATATTCAGCTCTTAAAGAAAGATATCGAAACCATGAAAGCAAAGCAAAAAGCTATAAATTATATCAAAAAATATATATTACCGGCAGTTCACGAGAAATCTTTCCCGGTGGTTTTGCCTTGCGATAAGTCTTTAGATTTCAGAACTCACTTAAGAAACTTCATGAGATCATATAACATACATATCACCGAGAACATCGATTATATCACCGTCAGTCTCCCTAAAAATGATTCATTAATTTCCGGAGTGTGATCAAAATGTCCAAGATAGACGAACTCGTGATTATGATTATCGAGACAACAAAGTTTCCGGCAACTTTCGATATTGTTACATCTGAATTAGATTATTGTATGATTCATGAAGAGCTCGAGAAGAAGAACGACAAAAGATATATTATTTATCGGTCTGATAAACAGATAAGTGTTGACATTCTCAATACTTCCGATATCACTCTTCCCGATTCAAAAATCAATAGAGCCTATGATTGTTTGAAAGTCTTTAAGAAGCAACGAGTTCGTGCTGACAAGAAGGCGGCACTAGATTATATCAATAACGAGTTATCAAATTATATCTTGAAATTAGGTAGACTTCCACACAATGTCCGGCCTCCGAATATGTCGGCCGACCAAATTTATTATCTGTCCGCGTATCTCAAGAGACTCGGATTTAATTGTGAGATGACGCCGAGCGGTTTGATCACGATTTATGATAGAAAATTAGATACCAAAAATGTCAGTAGTAGTACTGGCTCTGGGGAATAATAGATATTTGATTACGAATCAAATATCGATGTCACCATCGGCTAAGGTCGTTGTTAATTATCCATCACCTAAAGCTAAGTTGATATGTAAACAGCTATTAGCTAATTTTAATTCTACTTCTGGTATTGTGACTACTGATCTCAATGTTTTACTCAAACTCATAAGTAGTATAGAAACATCGCTGCCGGACAGTTATGATAAAGATTTAGATTTCAGTCTAATATTCAGTTCATCACCTTGTGAATCCGGGGTAGCAGCGACAAGATATTACGGAGTGAAGATTGATAGATCTAATATAAATATAGAAATACCCGCCGATTTTGGGATTTGGTCATGGACTTCGGATCTCGTAGAAGAATCTGATTTAGTTCATATTTTAGAAACTTGTGGTTATCTCGATCTCATGATCTCATTGAAACCTAAAGAATTATTCAAACATCACTATGGTCATTGTCTTAATGTAACATATGAACAATCGTGGTTTAGAGCTTTAATCGTTGACGCGCTTCGACAAAATAAGAATTTCCAACATATCAAATATATGCTAGATCTTAATTATTTAATACAAACTATTTATGGGAATCATTTAGTAGTATGTCATCATTACACCGATCCTTATCGATTGACTATCGGGTTGATAAATGAATATGGAGATGTAACACTACCAGAGTTTAAATCTTTAATGAATGAATACAAACTAACTCCTGTACCAGCACTAACAGGTGATGTGTCTCTGATACATCATAGTATCCCTCAATCATTAATAGATCTAATATCTTTATTGTAATTTCTTAATCCGCGGATTAAGAAAGATGAATCAACCAAACATGTGAATCTTATGCATTAAATGCCAATTTATAGTCAAATACCTGACCCGGATTGAATCCAGTATCATCACCAATATGTCCAAAGGGGTTACTTATGATCAAGATTCCGTTGTGAAGTTCGATACGAGCTCTGTGGGTGTGACCATAACACCAAGTGATGACCGGCATCTTAAGTAGGAAATCAATATCACCAGCATAAGCATCATCCAAATCACCCCTGATACTTAAGAATTGTTTACTCGGGAGATGGTGAGTCAAAACAATAGTCGGGATGATCTCTCCGTCATACGCTGTGTAAATTTCCTTCTTCAAGAACTCGAGTTCTTGTTGATGCCACTCGTGAACATTATCTAGAGATAATTTATCAGCTTTGCGACGATCACAATCAACTGTGATCTTCTTATAATCACTGATTTCCTTAGAGATAAGTTCAGAATTAGATGAAGAACCAACTGGTGTCCATAAAGTAGTGCCCACAAACTTATATTTTAAGAAATCAGATTTAACGATCACAGCACCTTCAGACATTAAATAAACATTCTTAAGAGTACCAATGAAGTTACTCAACTTAAGATCAATAGTTTGTTTTGTGTTCTTTTTGTCATAGTATTCATGGTTACCAGTCACCACAAAAACCAATTCATAATTCTGGGAACACCACTTCACGAAATTCTGATAAGTACGTTGCCCCGGGAACCCAATGTCGCCACACAGGCAAATAATATTACCTGTGATTTTTAATTCAGTTTTGGGGTCCTTGTTGGGATACTCGAGATGTGTGTCACTGATCACTTGAACTTTAATTTCTTTGACCTCTACCACTCTTGATTTAACAATGACATTTTCATGGATCGACGCCACGCGATGCGACGCAGAGATGGATTTAGAATCCTGAGGGATCCAGTTTTTGTCTTTTTCGCGACGCCATTCTGAAGCATCGGAACGACGACCAATAACTGACAACATAATTCGTTTTATTACTCCAAAATGATATATTGTGATCATTTTTGATGTGTGAAACCTAGAGATGAATTCACTACACGATGATATCTGTTCGATCGTTCGATCACGACTCGATAGACACTGTATTTATTCTTCTTTAACAACGAAAGCTCCAAAGAATACTTTTGCTATCGACATAGACATTGATTATGATTTAATTATAAAGCATCATAGCTTCCTAATAAATCTCGCTAATCTTGTTACATATTCAATTAGTAGCGAAGAAAGAACTTCTACTAGAAACCGGATTGTGTTAATTATTTCTCCCGAACAGCACCGGTTAATTAAAGAAAAGATTGGTAGTAATGAGATCGATCGGATACACTTCTCAAGATTAATGTATTTCCTAACAGGTGATTTCACTGATGGAGACCAAGAATGTAATTACAGGATAGACACTCTAATTAGACTTAAGATGGAAAATCATAATTACAGAGAGACTCTCAAAATTGGCACACTCATTTTCTCCTTTGCTGCTATAGGTTACTTGATCAAGACAATCTTCTTCGAGACAAAATGATTTTTTAATGATAGGATATCCCTTTTAATCACGACGCTATGGATTCTATCAAGATCGTCCTCACCGATAACGCTACCACTCCCTCTCGCCAACTCATTAAATACGTCCCGAGACATATATTCAAGACTCGGATGTACGATGAATACTTGATCGATCTAGGAGGCATTCTACCTCATGAAAATACATTCGATGAATATTTCGATCGTCGAGCTAAGATGTTAGGAGATGGGACCGATTCCCTTCCTAGATACTCGGGGAGTTTGTTATTCTGCATGGAAAGATTAGCCAAAGAACTGTTAGACTTCAAGATGATCACTCCTCTTGTTGCTATGTAAGGTTCCTCATCACTTGATTTCTCAATGAAACCATTGAGAAATACATTCCTTCAGAGTAAACTTTCTTCTTCGAGTCCTTCGAGAGTCATTTCTTCTCCGGTTCGCGTTGAGATGAATTTGGGCTCTAGAGTTTCCGGGTACCACTTAACTTGGTTGCCAGTGATGATTGTTTTGATCCCCTTGATCGTGGCAGCAAAAGGGTCAAAAATATACTTTATCTTATCTACTTCAAAGTAATATTGTCCAACTTCATCGATGTACAAATCTTTGACTTCGAATGAGACATTGGTTCCGGATTCTACTTGTGCTTTGATGTTTAGGTTCACGAAGAAACGTCCCTTGGAGATCACTACGTTTGTTAGTTTGAGTGTCGTGTTACCCATTTTATGAATAGTGATGAAATTACTAAGAATCATTTTTCTTTATCACTAGCATTGAATAAATCATTTGATATTCTTCTATATTCACTACATCCAAGATTATAGTTTTAACTAATTCTTGATCAAAGACTTTACGTGGTAGCAACGTCATCAGTGCTTTACACAATGCAATATCATAATCTGGTGTTAAAGTGTTACCTAATAGAAGATTCCTTATCACTATCAATAACTCAAAATCGCTAAAATGTTTAACATAATCGAAGAGAAATACTGGTAAATTATCAATATACTCATCTCCGTCATCTGTATCTTCAGCACCTTTAAATGACTTAATATGATTCCTCTCGGCTGAGAACAAACGTTTATCTAGAATTCTATACAAAAATAGGATAGATTTGGGTAGTTGAGTATTATCGTTGTAGCCCCAAAAATATGGATGTAGTGTTGATAGAGTCTTTACATGAAAATTTGATAAAGAAGTAGAATTTAAACATTTAACAATTTGTCTATTAATATAAACTTCTATTTTATCCCACAAACTCATGTCGGTTGTTATAGCTGTAGGAACAATTAATTTAGAATCATTGATCTCTGTTATCAATCGTGACGGTGCGGCTGTAGCTAAATATTCTGGATATATATTAACTATTTGATTTAATATATCCGGCGAATTAATAGTATCAATATCGACAAATAGTATAAATTCACCACTCATATGATAATGTTTAGTGATCACATCAAATAGCATACACAATTTGGTTTCTACAACTCGGGCTAAATCGCAATAATGAAATAATTGATAAACTAAATCCAGTTCACCGTTGGTGGAACCTAGTCTCGGGATTAATTGACACATCAACAAATTTAATCTTTTATCGGCTTGATAATCGAAGAATGTGTTAGAAAAGTAATCATACAAAGTATCTATAGATTCTTTGTTTTTGAGTTTATCTATGAAATTGTCAATATCTTCTTGTATATCAGGTCTGTACCACCATCGAAGCATTTTATATGCTAAAATGATCTCGTAATCTCAATCATATTATGTTAAAATGACAACAGAATTATTCATCAACGGTGTGCCGTCAACATTTGATTCTAAACTGTTCCAGCACTTACCAGAAATAAAACAAAAGATATGCATGGATCATTACGACGATATAGATATTGAATGTGCTATTGATCATTACAAATATGTTTTGTTCAGAGCATATCGTATCGAACGTTCTCGTGTTATTGATTTAAGATATTCTTTTATACAAATTTTTTCTATTTTGGTTTCTATCGCTTTCGAGCTTAATGATCATATTTTGATCGATAATATAGTTTATGAATTAGGTTATTATCTTGTTGATTATGATATCGATGATGCTGCAACTATTGAATCAGCTAAAAGATTAATTAATCATCCCCATTTTTTCGAGAGTTGTAGTATCAATGAGGATGATTATTATACACTACCTATGATAATGAGTTGTGACAAACTTAAAGAATTTATCATCGATACACTAAACAATCACACAAAAGGAATATATTACTGTTACAGAATCAGGAAATTAAGTGGAGATACCAAGATATTTGATGATACTAAATTAAATATAAAGTGGTCACCAATCATCAAAGATTACATCTTATCATAAATAATATATCTCCTTGACGCGTCCGTACTGGATCCTGGGGATCTGCACGCTAAAATGATCTCATAATTAATTATGAGATCCAGAAAATGACTTCAACGGAGATCACACCAGAGGACGTACATCCCATGTTATTGTGGCATCTATCCGAAAGGGATAGACAAACATTTGAACTAGATACAAGTTCCTTCTCAAAAGAAGTTGTCGAATCGGCTGTTTCGTGGTATAGGAATATCTTGTGTTTGGAATACGGAGGAAAACCGCATATTTACTCAAATGATCCCAAAGAGTTTAGTAAGGTATTCCCACTTTTAGTTTCGTTCGTCTTACAGCTAGATGATTTAATCGTCTTTGATCAGATTGTGAATAGCCTAAGTGTCTATTCATGCGATAATGACATGGATCCCTTATGTGTTATTTATGCTAAGAAGTTGATGGACCATCCTCACTTCATCGAGAGTGCGTTTGCAGATGATTTTAAGAGAATCGGGGTTCATTTACTGTATTCTAAAGATTTGTGTGAATATCTTGTTGATAAGTTGAACAATCATCCAAAGGGAGTATATTATGTTCACCGACTCTTGATGACACTTGGAGGTAAACATGCTTTCAATTCATCTAAGTCGTGGTCTAGTAAGATCATGAACTTCAAAGATAAGCTCGCACTCTAATTTCTACAATATAATACATGTTTTTGTACATTTATCAGAATGTACAACTTTCACCGGATCCTGGAGATCTACAGGATTGGTTAGTGTTACAGTCAAAATATTTCTAGCTGTGTAGATCCGGTTTCCCAATTTATCTAAACATTTAACTGAGAATCTAATTGGTTGATCTTTAGGGATCGTGACGTCGAATAAAATGGGACGATCTATATAAATACAAGTATATTCATCTTCGCTACCATCACCACATATTATCGTCATAGTAACGATAGCTTTATCAAAATCATTCATAGATATCATCTTTGTGATCTCCACTTCGGTCACAATAGTCGGAGTTATCAATTCACACGGAAGTTCCAATTGATAGCTGCTCATTTTAGATACAAAAAATGATTTCATTATTTAGAGTTAGAGTCTCAAATGGCGACTACTATTGTTTATCAGAACGTCGAGTCTCTCACTAAGGACATCCCTTACAGGTTCTATCTCCAGATGTTGAATGGGTACAGGAAGCCAACGATGTTCCGAACATCCTTTCAAGAAACCTTTCACTATAAGATAGGAGACAAGAAGGGTGAGGTCACCATTTCAGGACCCGAACCTGATATCAAAGTTACTGGTATAGACGTAGATCTTACCGGTCAACAAATGTACGACGCCGCCAGAGATTATATCTCTATTAGACGTACAAATAGACCTGATCCTGAACCAACGTTCGAAAATTTGTTCGGAGGCATGAGGATGTAATACACTAACCGGTGTGTAATATATAATACTAGTATTATATATGTTTATGAGCTCTACAAGGGTGTTATCATTGTAGCTATAAGGAGCCATTCTATGAGGTTCAAAGACTGCATGAATTCGAATTTACCTTCTTCTACTTGTTCAAACATCCTACTCTTTATGTTGACTATACCACAAGGTGTATGGATTGAAACATTGGGTCTACATAAATTATATACTAAGACGTGAGCGGATTTCGGTACAGTTTCGAGATCTCGAATTATCTGTAAATCTCTGTTCTTGTATGGATGAACACTGTCGGAAACAGAAAGATACTTCAATAGTAAGTCGTAATCTTTGAACTTATGAGATAGTAACTTATTTGAATAGAGCTCTAGACGCATAATTTTATCTACCGCTCTACACATATCAATCTGATCTTCGTCTGCTAGATCAATAAATTCTTGATCGTCACTCATAAGACAATCGATCCTGAATAGGTGGAGATTATCGACTTGGAGTTGTTTAGCAATAGCGTAAACTTTACTCTTGTTGTAATTTTGCACTTCTTCGCCTACAGTCAAACAGATAAAGTCAATAACATCTTTCTGTGAGACATCCAATCTCGTAGAACAGATATATTTACCCTCATACTCTTTCCTCGAGTTGAAATAACCACACTTCCTTATAATATCTTCGTGAATAGGTATATTGTGAACTTGGTGATCCGGTGTCACGATAATGAGCTTCTTGGTGAATTGATTACCCATTTTACGTCCGAATCGTGCGTAGCTGAATCATTTTGTCATGCCACATCGAACCAATAAGATTCAATAAATAGTCTAAGAGGTATCTTAAATTTCTTCCGGAACACGATTTCCAACTTCAAATCAATCTCAAATTTCTTACCATTACACAATACAAATATCTTACCAGTACTAGAGGTAAATTTATTCTTTAGTATGTCGATATATGCGCTCATAACAGAATCATTTAATAGATCACTCACATATTGATAGTAAGATTTATGTATCTTGTTCATTAAACTCAATTGAAGTAGTATTTGAGAAGATGTCTTCTTTTGTTTGAATACTTTGATGAAATTAGGAAAACTCTTCTTTATATCACCCATACAAGAAGATATTACAGGATATAACTCTTTCTTACTCAATAAATATTTTTCTATATCTGGATTGTAATTAGTGAGCATATAATATACGATGGTGTGAGTAACTTCTAACGCTCCTATTGTTATACTTAGATCCAATAATCGTTTAGATTGTTCAAATTGTAGTTTATATTTTTTATGTTTGTACTCTATCTCTACGTACTCTTCTGGCGATTCTTGATGACGAAACTTAAATATCTGTTTCTCGGTTAGAATCTCTATAAGATATTCAAATGATTTAAGATCCGTGGGTAACATGATCTGTCCATTAACTACTTTCAGCTTATTCAAATGAATACACAATTTGAATAATTTCTGTGGTGCATACCTCACTATCTCGTTGATATTGAAACAAATAGGTGGAGAAGTAACTAATCTAGCCAAATAAGTGTTCATTTTCTTTTGAAACAAAAGAAAATATTAGATCAATTAGGAATATTTGTTGAACCGATCAATAATGAATTCAATCATAGATCCAGTTTCCAATAAGCTATTTAATTTGTCGATGTATTGTTCGGTTTTGATTGAACTGGATTTGTATATCAATTTATTATTCTCAAACTTAATGTTTAGGATAGACGCAATGTATTGAAATAGTTCTTCACGACCCTCTAAATCGATTTTGTTAAGAGCGTCGATAACATGACCCTTCAGCTTGATCTTGGTTTCATGCTTCAAGTACCAAGTCTTAGCTGTGTCATACGTTAAATGTCTGTGTATAAATATCGGTTCGAGTTTCTGATAATTTTCGTGTATGGCGTGTTTCAAGAACTCGCCACAGTCATCCACTATTTCTAAATATTTGATTAAGTATTCTGAGTCAATATTAGTTACTAAGATTTCTTCTAACCTGTCTATCACGTTTTGCCATTCTTCGTCGCCACAAGACAACAGCATCAACTTGGAGTACAAAGTAACCGGATCATCACCCTTCTTTGTGATAATGTATTCTCTATCCATACTAAACTTAATACTTGTAGCATCAGATCTGGACAGAATAATTTTGGATACTTCAGTCATCTCTTTCTCGGAGTATGGATAATCGAACACTGAATAGCCACTTAGAGACCTTACGATCATATGATTATTATACATCATTGGAACAAAATTTCCATAGCGAAGTTTTTGACAAGCGTCGACAGCGTAAGTTAGATGAGACATCTTTCAATCACGCTTCGATCAAAAATGAATCATTTTCAGATGGATTGCTGCTAAAATGTCTCTATCTAAGCTTACCGTTCCCGGTTTGAAACAGTATATATTATCTAAAGGATTTGGCAAGCCTAATTTGCTGAAAGCCGATCTTCTAGAATATGCTACTGTGATCCAAAACGCTACGGAAACTCAAATAGAGGAGTGGAAGAATATGTCTACTAAATATCCCGTCAATTATGAACCAGTATCTTTGAGAGATGAGTATAGAGGCGACGATTTACCATTTGACGATATGGTCGACTTAAGATTACAGCATCTTTATATCTACGGTTGGACTGTTATGCCAAAGTTACCAGAATTTGAACCATCTTCTGTCTTGACAGAGATGCTAGAATGGTTTAAGATGGGTAACCCGGATCTAAATGTCGACGAGTATACTACGTGGAAAGATGCTCATATTGCTACTAGGTTACACGGAATTATTAAACAACGAAGCGGGCATGAACCTTGGCAATGGGATGTCAGGAAGTTGTATAAGAAATATTTTGAGAAGATCTGGGAAACCGATGATCTATTATGTTCGTTTGATGGATGGAACTTCTCAGTTAAATCCGGGAAGAAACGAGGTATTGATCTCGATAACGTGAGTCGTGGTTGGATGCATATTGATCAGGCAAGGTTTGATCGAGAATTCAGATGTATCCAAGGTTTAGTATGTATCACCGATGTCTCTGAGAAAGATAATAGTTTAATTGTGCTAGAAGGATCTCATGAACATTTTGACGATTATCTTGAACAGAGACCTCTGGAAGGTTGGGAGTGGTGTTTTGTCGATGGGAACGTGACTCTAAATGGTTATCCAGCTCCTATTAAAGATATATTACATCAGAAGATATCGGCTAATGCTGGAGAACTCATCTTGTGGGATTCTAGATTAATGCATCAAGGTGGTGATATATCTAATTCTGATGTCAGAGCCGCGGTGTACGTTTCAATGATGCCTGCTGTTTCTTGTAGTGAAGAAGATCGAACCAGAAGGATTAATACTTTTGAAGCTAATAAGATGACAGGTCACTGGTGTTACGATCTTAACTTTGAACATAAAACTATCAAGACGTTTAAAGTTAACACTGATTTCATGATGGGTATACGACCTAAATATCTACCACCAGTACGAGGTATATACACAGAATTGTTATCAGATCCAGAGATCAGGAAGATGGTTGGCTACAGAGATTAAATTCTACAACTTCCCGAGGGTAATAGAAAATGATGAGGATTGCTTTAGCTGTCTTACACAGTGTCGAGAGCAAGTTACTTTCATGTCTCACAAACCAGTTGTACACTCGATTTCTTAGACGAAGATCCAATTGCTGGAAGAATCGAAGTTATGCTAAAATCTACCCACGCGGAGAGTAAAGTTTGGTTATATGAGAGTATGTACTTCAGACTCAAAGATAGGAGTTTTAACTGTTATCAATATGACAATTCTTATGTTTCTATTGGTTATCCGATAACGACATGGGATGGTATTTTATTCTCTTTATTGACTATACTGTGTATTCTATTGCCCATCTTGCTATGTATCTGGCTTGATCATCGACACACTTAATCAGGTGGTGGAATACGCCGGAGCATAATTGTTTTTTTCGAGATAGTCCCGATATATGTAATCTTTATGATATTCATAAAGATTTTAAGAGTCACATACATCGTAGAATGTCTCGATTAAAGAACCGTATGCAGAGTCTTCCGGAGATTTGTATAGGAGGTACACTTGGATCAAGAACCCAATGTTAGGTGCTACTACACTCCGACATCGGATCAAATATTCGTAGGCTTCGAGTAATGAATCGAACTTACCAATTCGTAATAAGAAATACAAAACACAAGATGCACTTCTAGATATACCAGCGTAACAATGAATGAGTACATTACCTCTTTTCAAGCCTTCAATCATCAGTGTTACTATTTCGTCAAGAATACCTGCTAAATCAGAATAGTCATAATCTTCTATTTTGTAGTGATGATGAGTCACTCCCGATATAAAATAATTAGATTTCACTGTTATATCTTCACTCAATAAAGATATAACAGTTTTAGCATCAATATTATTGTAATTCTCAGAGTGAGCTTTGTTGCCTAGAAACAATTTACCTTCAAACCTACCGTCAAGATCAATTTCCGAAGGTCCTTCATCAATATGGGTTATAGTTTCTTGTATACGTTCTCTTTCGTTCCGGAGTTGGATCGTAGCATTTAGATCGGGGAAGTTAAGTAGTTCCATTTCAATATACAAACTTGTATATTGAAATCAATTTACTAGAGACACTTTCATAACTAACTCAGTGAACTCATGTTTAATTTTGTTCATGATATCGTTCAGAGTCGTACAGCCATCCATTGGTATGTATTTATTATCACTATCAACTTGATAGACAGTACTCCACCAATTATATTGATAGTATCTTTTTGTGTAGATTTTGTCCTGGGAGTAATAGATTAAATACAACGTGTCCGATCCATCGTAATGAGTATAGTAAATAGTGGCATATCTAGATTCTCTCTTTACTTTGTTTATGTACTCACGAACCATAGGAATTATATTCCTTAATCCATCTTTGTATATAATCTGGTATGCATCAGTCTTATACGGATGCCATAAGTCTATAACATCTTTAAGAGATAAGTTAGAAATTTTGTCGGTGAATGTAGAATCCGATGATGCGGTCCCTATATTCCATTCCTTAACTACATCCATTTTGAGACCAAATAGATATTTTGTTTTGATCAATTTTACACTTATAATTGATCAACCCTCGGAGCGTCCAGAAAAAATGATCCGTCAATCCGGGAAGCCATAAGAAAAAAATGTGATCAATAAAAGGAATGAGGTCTGTGTTGGCCATTCTCGCACTCGTGGCAGTCGCCGCTGCCGCAACTTCCGGGCTTGCTCCATGGGAGACCCGTCGTGGAGATGCCGTTTACGGTAATCCTCATTCTTATAAACCTATCACAGAAGAGTACTCCAGCGGCTATGTTAAGCTTGATGGCGGTGTCGTCTATCTCGTCGCTCACCCCTCGAAGCCCCACACCGGAAAACTCGATGCGACCAACAAGCAGCGTGCCGAACGCGCGATGGAGAACATGGTACAGCTAGTTGAACTTGCTGGTGGTTCTCGTATGGATATCATCCGTAATCCCGTTCGATCCAATGATACGGCTGCTACGAGTAATGATCCCAATAATGCTTTGGTGATCCGTTCTCAGTTGGCCGACACTACTCATGAGTATTTCAATCTCCTTAACGGTGCTGGTGCTCCTCAATGGGACAAGTTTCCTTCGGACCAAGAGCGTCGTCCCCCGGGCCGTTCTTACGTTATCTTGAACGTGTCCGATACCTTGAACATGGATGTCACCGCTTTTGTCGGATCGAACCGAGATGAAACTCATGATTATCGTGACGAGATCCAGACCATCAGGTTCAACAACTTGCCATGGGATTGGCTTCCTTTGACTCCCGCTCAGCAACTCGAGCTCGAGAATAACGGTATGTGCTTGGCTAACGGAACTTGCTTCCACTACTCATCCCCTACTTCTTTGTCCTACACCCCTTGTTTCACGGTTGTTGATGGTCCCAACGGTCAGTCTCGTTTCGTGTGCTTGAGATCCTGCGAACGCGCTTTCGCCATGATGGACCAAAACACCCAAGTTAGGAACCCTTCCGGACTTGTTGTCAGTGGTAAGTTGAGATGGCGCGGAGGTCTCTATAATTGTACCGACGTCGTTAACTATAACAGCGGTGGAGCTCGTTGGTGCCGTATTGCTGACGATTCTGACATCGCTGTCGCTTGGGAGATCGCCGAATCTCACCACGCAAATGGTGCCCGTTCCCGCGGTTTCCAGGTTCACGACGACGTTCTGATTGATGCCTTCTTGACTAAGCCTCTCCGTGATTATCCCTACTTGAAGGCGTTCGCCCAGCGTCGTTACGATGCCGGTAAGCACCCCGCTCTCGATGCAAACTACGGAACTCTCGTTGGTGGTGATAAGATTGAGTTGACTGGCGAGCACTCTACCGGTAAGAAGTACTACGCTTCCGCTGATCGTAACCGTCGTCTCACAACCGCCAGTCTTGATGGTTGGAACACCGTCCGAGTTGGAGCTGAAGCTTACGGTACCGCTCACTCTGGTCATGTTTGCTCCGCGACGAGATGCGTCCTCTCCAACAACCACGCCGTCCGGATCGCCCAGGCTTTCGACAACGCGTTCGCCGATCTCGCTAGCGTCGGACACACCAACCCTTCGGAGTCTGTCACTAAGATCAAGGTTTACGTCCAGACTGAACTCCAGGAGCAACTTCGTCCTCTCGTCGCCGCCGAGATTCAGCGTTTGTGGCCCGACAAGTGGACCCGTCCCGTCGTTCACGTCGAACCTCATCTCGGTGTCTGGCCTTACGAATCTTCGATCGAAACTCTCTCAGGCGAGAGAGTCCCCGTCGATGGACCCAACAGCGTCGTCGTGCAGCTCCGTTCCGCCAAGCGTAACGTTCGCGGCCCCTACTGAACTTAATTATATTCTCATCGGAATATAATGTCATCGTCCCGAGACTCTAAGTAAATCTTCCGGTAAGGTATCTCTTAATTATATTCTCATCAGAATATAATCTTATCTCCGAGACTCTAAGTAATTATCTCCGAGACTCTAAGTAATTATCTCCGAGACTCTAAGTAATTAAGTAATTCTCCCAGGAGTTGTTATAATTATATTCTTATGAGAATATAATCTTATCTCTGAGTAGTCTCCTCAATCTTTCTCCAAGACGTCACAACTCTGAGTAATTCCTCTTAATTATATTCTCATTAGAATATAATCTTATCTACAAGTTATTCTTCGGGAATCTCTGAAGGAATCTCTGAAGGAATCTCTGAAGGAATCTCTGAAGGAATCTCTGAAGG